>Ga0310695_10005110_pt1 | contig 23216 bp, 14 predicted proteins | sample RumenRJG_04DNA_FD_203882 | JGI IMG/M metagenome (GOLD analysis project Ga0310695, IMG submission 203882) | Bovine rumen microbial communities from Lethbridge, Alberta, Canada - RJG_04 (v2) (version 2) | ecosystem: Host-associated > Mammals > Digestive system > Stomach > Rumen | place: Canada...
GGCCGTGGATCAACTATATGGGAACGGGAGATTTCTTCTCCCTAATATCAAATACCGCCGGCGGTTACTGCTTCTGCAAGGATGCCAAGTTCCGCAGGATTCTCCGCTACCGCTACAACGGAGTGCCAATGGACGCCGGAGGCCGTTATTTCTATATCAAGGATGGCGATGCCGTGTGGAATCCGGGCTGGAAGCCCTGCAAGACCGTCCTTGATTTCTACGAATGCCGGCACGGAATGGGATACACCGCGATCACCGGCGAAAAGAACGGACTCCGTGCGGAGGCCCTTTTCTTCGTGCCTGTCGGCCGGCGCTGCGAACTGCACAGGCTGCGCCTGACGAACAGGTCTGGCGAACGCAAGTCGTTCAGCGTTTACTCCTTCGTGGAGTGGTGCCTCTGGAATGCATCCACCGACATGGAGAACTTCCAGCGCAATCTCTCGACGGGGGAAGTGGAGGTGGAAGGCAATGCGGTTTATCATAAGACGGAATACCGGGAGCGCCGCGACCATTACGCGTTCCTCGGAGCCAACCGGGCCTTCGACGGCTTCGATACCGACCGCGAGACCTTCCTCGGAATGTACAACGGCTTCGACGCTCCGCAGCAGGTGCTGGCCGGCACATCCGGCAACAGCGTGGCTCACGGCTGGTGCCCGGTCGCTTCACAACGCTTCGACCTCACCCTTGAGCCGGGCGCAAGCGAGGATATTGTCTTCGTGCTCGGATATGTCGAAAACGATGCTGAACACAAGTTCGAGGCCCCGGGCGTTATAAACAAGGCTCCCGCCCGCGAAATGATGCAATCCTTCGCTACCACTGAGCAGGTGGATGCGGCATTTGCGGAACTCAAGGCTTTCTGGGACGATCTGCTCGGGCGTTTCAGGGTGGAATCTTCCATCCCCGAACTCGACCGAACCGTGAATATCTGGAACCAGTACCAGTGCATGATCACCTTTTTCATGAGCCGCAGCGCCTCTTATTTCGAGAGCGGAATCGGCCGCGGGATGGGTTTCCGCGATTCCAACCAGGACCTCGCCGGCATAGTGCACATGATCCCGGAACGCGCCAGGCAGCGCATACTCGACATCGCCGCGACCCAGTTCCCCGACGGAGGCTGCTACCACCAGTACCAGCCGCTCACGAAGCGCGGCAACAACGATATCGGCGGCGGTTTCAACGACGATCCCCTTTGGCTAATCTTCGGAACCGTCGCATACATCAAGGAGACGGGGGACTTCAGCATCCTTCAGGAGCCGGTGCCTTTCGACAACGAAGCCGGCAGCGAAGTGACTCTTCTGGAGCATCTGAAAATCAGTTTCAGGCACGTCACGGACAATCTCGGCCCTCACGGACTGCCGTTGATCGGCCGGGCAGACTGGAACGACTGCCTCAATCTCAACTGCTTCTCCGACAATCCCGACGAGTCTTTCCAGACCACCGAAAATGTTTCCGGAGGTAAGGCGGAATCGCTGATGATCGCAGGCCTCTTCGTTGCGGAAGGCCGCGATTTCGCCGAGCTTCTCGCCCGCGTGGGAGATCCTGACGCTCCGGATGTCCTTCTGGCGGTCGCCGCAATGGAAGAAGCCGTCAAGAAGCATGGCTGGGACGGGGAGTGGTTTCTGCGCGCATACGACTTTTACGGCCGCAAGGTAGGTTCGGACGAAAATGCGGAAGGCAAGATTTTCATAGAGAGCCAGGGCTGGTGCGCGATGGCGCGCATCGGGGCGGACGAAGGCCTCTGCGGAAAGGCACTGGATTCTGCCGTGAAGCTGCTGGAGTGTGAGCACGGTATGGTGCTGAACACCCCGGCATATTCGCAGTACATCCGGGATTACGGCGAAATCAGCTCCTATCCTCCCGGATACAAGGAGAACGCCGGCATCTTCTGCCACAACAACCCCTGGGTGATAATCGCCGAAGCCATGGCCGGCCGCGCCGAAGATGCATGGAGGCTCTACAAGAAGATAACCCCTGCGTTCTGCACCGACCAGACCCTGCGCAAGGTGGAGCCCTACGTGTTCTGCCAGATGGTGGCCGGCCGCGATGCCGCCCGCCCCGGGGAGGGAAAGAACAGCTGGCTTACCGGCACCGCCGCCTGGACCTGGAAGGCCGTGAGCGAGTTCCTCATAGGAATCAAGCCCCAGTACGACGGACTTCTGATCGAGCCCTGCGTCCCTGCCGGCACATACCGTGTGCACAGGCGTTTTCGCGATGCGGAGTACGATATCATAATGCATTGTTCTGGGAAATCTGCGAATAAATTCGTACCTTACACCCCCGGAAATCATACACTGGAAATAACACTATGACAACACTTCTTGCTCTTCTCGCAAGCATCGCGGTATTGCACACCGCAAACACCACCATGGTTCTGGAAACGGAACCCGGACAGGAACTCAAGACAATCTACTATGGCACGAAGCTCAGCGAATCCGAAACCGCCATGCTGGGCTCCTACAAGGCACAGCGGACCTATCCTTGCTACGGTGTGATAGGGACGGAGGAAGCGGCGTTCGCCGCCATACAGGCCGACGGCAACCGCACAGTGCAACTTCGCATCGAGAGTGCCGAGACCACCCCCTGGGATGGCGGTAATCAGCTTTGCGTGACCTGCAAGGACGGTTTTTACCCGCTCACCGTCAAGATCTATTTCAAGACATTCAAGGACCAGGACATGATTGAAACCTGGACGGAGACAATAAACGAAGGCAAGAAGCCTGTCACCCTTACCCGTTTCGATTCCGGGCATCTTCCCATACGAGTAGACGATGTGTGGATTTCCACGCTCTACGGCACCTGGGCCAATGAGGGCCGGGTGAATACCGAGCCGCTGACCCGGGGATGGAAGGTCATACGCAACATCGACGGCACCCGCAACTCGCATACCTCTCACGGAGAGGTCATGATTTCCCTTGACGGGAAGCCCCGCGAGGATGCAGGCCGCGTGATAGGGGCGGCACTCTGCTGGGGCGGCAATTATGAACTCCGCTTCCAGACCAACGACAGCGACTATCATCATTTCTTTGCCGGCATACTCCCCGAGCACGACAACGTTGTGCTGGCGAAAGGAAAGTCCTTCGCGACGCCTCACCTTGCACTTTCCTTCAGCAATGACGGACTGAGCGGGGTGAGCCGCAACTTCCACCGCTGGGGTCGCAAGTATATGCTGCGCCACGGCGACCAGGAGCGCCGCATCCTTCTCAACAGTTGGGAAGGAGTGTATTTCGACATCAACGAAGACGGGATGAAACAGATGATGGACGACATCGCCTCGATGGGCGGTGAGCTCTTCGTCATGGACGACGGCTGGTTCGGCGACAAATATCCCCGCAACAACGACCACACTTCCCTTGGCGACTGGACCACCGACACCCGCAAGCTCCCGAACGGAGTGCCCGGGCTCGTGAAGGCGGCCACCGAGCGCGGCATAAAGTTCGGCATTTGGGTGGAGCCCGAAATGACCAACACCGTCAGCGAACTCTATGAAGCGCATCCCGACTGGATCATCAAGGCGGCCAACCGCGACATAGTAAAGGGGCGCGGCGGCACCCAGGTGGTGCTCGACATGTCGAAGAAGGAGGTGCAGGACTTCGCTTTCAGCGTGATAGACAACGTAATGAAGGAAAGCCCCGACATCGCCTACATCAAGTGGGACGCAAACGCCCCCATCTCCATGGATTTCTCCAACATAGCCTACTGGCAGGGCTTCTATGCCATGGTGGAACGCGTGCGCGAGGCCTATCCCGATCTCACCATCCAGGACTGCGCATCCGGTGGCGGACGCGCCAACTGGGGAGTACTGCCCTGGTTCGACGAGTTCTGGGTATCCGACAATACCGACGCCCTGCAACGCGTCTACATGCAGTGGGGAACTTCCTATTTCTTCCCCGCAATAGCCATGGCATCGCACATCAGCGCCACTCCCAACCACACCGTATACCGCACAACCTCGCTGAAATACAGGATAGACGTCGCGATGAGCGGGCGACTGGGAATGGAGATACAGCCGAAGAACATGACGGAGCAGGAGAAGGATATCTGCCGCAAGGCTATTGCAGACTACAAGCGCATACGTCCCATAGTGCAGTTCGGCGACATCTACCGCCTGGTATCTCCTTACGACAATCGCGGATTCGCTTCGCTGATGTATGTAGCTGAGAATAAAGACAAGGCCGTCGCATACTGGTGGAAGATTGCCAACTTCTACGACGAGCACTTCCCGCGTCTGCGCTTCGCCGGCCTCGATCCGGAACGCTCATACCGCGTGACCGAGCTCAACCGCCTGGACATCAGTCCTCTCGCTTATGAAGGCAAGAGTTTCACCGGCCGTTTCCTGATGGAATCCGGTCTGGAAATCCCTGCCACCAACAATGTGGAATGGTCGCTGAAGAGCGACTGGTCGTCCCGCGTGCTCCTGCTGGAAGCGCTATGACAGGACGCCGGGGCGATTCACTGATAGATTAAAGCCTGTCCGGCTTCCCCAATATGGACGGTGGCGCTGCCTGATGCGCCTTCGATGCTGCGTACCAGTACCTGCACACGGTTCGCAAATGGCTTGACTGTGAGTGAAGCGTCGGTGCCGGCAGGCCTTTCCATCTCCTTGAAACCAGGGTCGCCGTTGCCCCATCCCAGCAGCACCGCGTTCTCCACGCGTACCGGGATGCTCTCCTCATCCGAAATGATATCCAGCACAATCACGTCCTGCCCGTCGGGGCGCAGGACCGTCTTAGAGGCGGAGACGGTCGTTCCGCTGACGGCCTCCGGCCAGATGTCTTCCGCGATTTTCCTGCCGTCGGAGTAGCCGCGCGCGCTGAATTTCCGGGCGGATGCCGGAACTTTCCACACAAGGTGGCCGTCGGAAGGCATCTCCTTGCGGCCCATAGACTTGCCGTCTGCATAAAGGCGGACCGACTCGCAGTTGGAATATACCCAGACCTCTCCGTTCATCGGGCCGCAGATATGCACCATCGGCTCCGGTGTCCAGACGGACTGCAGGTAGAAGGCTTCGTCCTTGGGGAAGCAGCAGTAATCGAGAATGCCGAACTGCGAACCTGTAGCCGGCCAAACCATGGGGTTGGGCTCGCCGCGGTAGTCCTGTCCGGTCCAGTAGAAGATGCCGGCGCGCCAGGGCTCTGCCTTGTAGAACTTCCATCCGTGCTCGATTACATTGATGCGGCCTACGGTGTCGCGGCGGTTCAACGGGGCCATCCATCCTTTTTCCGGGACTGTGGCATATTTCCCCCTGGTGCCGGCGCCTGAGGTTTCCTCCGTGCCAACGGCAAGTTTCGCAGGCCATTTCTGGTGATATTCGTCGATGGGATTCTGCACTATGTAGTTGTATCCGAACACGTCCACTCCCTTCACCAGGGTGCGTCCTCCGGCATTGCCGTAAGTGCTGGGACGCGTCGGATCCAGGCGGTGCACTTCCTCGGACATCAGCTGCGCGATGCGCTCGCCCTTGGGACTGTGCTCCATCGCCCATTCCTCGTTGCCTATGCTCCAGAGGATCACGCAGGGATGGTTGCGGTCGCGCAGGATCATATTCCGCAGCTGCCCGAGCTGCTCTTCGTTTATGCCCAGCTGGCGGTTCTCGTCGATCACCAGAATCCCGAGTTCGTCGCAAAGGTCGAGCATTGCGGGGGTGGCGGGATTGTGGGAGCAGCGCACGGCGTTGAAGCCGTATTTCTTAAGTTGCAGCAAGCGGTAGCGCCAGAGTTCGTCCGGCACTGCGACGCCTACTCCTGCATGGTCCAGGTGCAGGTTGCATCCCTTCAGCTTAACGCTCTCTCCGTTGAGGAGAAATCCCTTCTCCGGATTGAACCCGATGGTCCGCATGCCGAACCTGCTGCGGTACTGCGCCGATAGGCGGCCGTCGTAATAAAGGGATATCTCGCAGGTATAGAGATAGGGGTCCTGCAGGCTCCAGGGATGTTCCGGTTCTGCCACCGGCCTTCCGTCGGCATCGAGGATCCGCACTTCCGTCCTGACCTTTGCGGGGTCCACGGAGGCGTCCGCATATTTGAGTTCGAATTTCGGACGCCCGTCATTCACGTTGAGACTGTAGGGCCTGATGGCCACCGGCCCTGCCTTGTGAAGCCATACGTTGCGGTAGATGCCTGCTCCCTCGTAGTACCAGCCCTCTTCCGTAGAGGCGTCGCAGCGGACGGTGATCACATTGTCCCCGCCATAATTGAGGTAGGGAGAAAGGTCATACACGCGGGAAACGTATCCGCTCGGCTCGCTGCCAAGATAGCATCCGTTGCAGAACACCTGGCTGTTCCGGAAAATGCCCTCGAACTCTATCCATATCTGCTTGCCGGCATCCTCCGCGGGAATCTCCAGATGCCTGCGGTACCATCCGACGGAATTGCCCGGATACTTCCACCCGACGCATTTGTAGCCGTGGGAATGGCTCGCCTCCTTGCTGTAGGGCAGGTCCACCACCCAGTCGTGGGGGAGGCTCACGGTCTGCCAGGCAGAGTCGTCGAATTCGGGCATGATGGGAGCATGGCTGTGATTCGAACTCATTACCTTGCTGTAGTAGGTGAAGTATTCCGTGCCGTGGGTGAAATCGCGCTCCATGGAGGATGCGTCGCCCAGCGAAAAAGTCCAGTTGTTGTTAAGCAGTACGGCTGCGAGAATAATAAGGAATTTCATAGTTGCAAGATACGGAAAAATTGGCAATTATGCTTATTTTTGTAGAAGAAGACAATGCCTTATGACGAATAAATACAAATCACTTTTTGCGTTTGTCCTGCTGCTTGTCCTGGCAGGATGCCACAGCGAATACTCTAAAAAGGGGGATACCGTTACCGTGCGCGTGCAGGATGCTCCTGCGGGCTCTCCGCAGCTGGTACGGCTGCAGGTCCTGGGGGAGAAAATCATCCGTGTCAGCACACCTGCGCTTGCGCCGGAGTCATTCCCGTCTTCGCCAAAAAAAGGCTCAGCCGGAAAAGCTCCGGTCTCCAGCGCTGTCTCGAAGGAACGCAAGAGCTTGGCAGTCCTTCCGCAGAAGTCCCGCACCAGATACAAAGTGTCGGTCGAAAACGGCACCGTGCTTGTCAGTACCTCTGAAATTACGGCTACCATCAGGCCGGAAGGCATTCTCGATTTTTACGGAAAGGATGGAAGCCCGCTGCTGCAGAACGGCTCCATCAGCCTGAAACAGAAGGAGGTGGAAGGCAAGGCCGGATACGAAGTCCGCACGCTATTCGACAGCCCGGAAGGGGAGTCCTTCTACGGTCTCGGCCAGCACCAGACCGGAGAATTCGACCGCAAGGGCACCGACGAGGAACTCTATCAGTACAATACCAAGATCAGCATCCCCTTCGTCGTTTCCACGAACGGATACGGACTGCTGTTCGACGCCTATTCCTACAGCCGCTGGGGTAATCCCGAAGGGTATCTCCAGCTCGGAGAAGTGCTGAAACTCTACGACAGGGACGGCGTCGAGGGCGCTCTCACAGGCACATACACTGCAAAGGACGGCAGAAAACTGGTGCGTCGCGAAGACAGTCTATATTTCGAGAACGAGTGGGCAATCCGGAACCTCCCGGACTTCCCTCTGAACGGGACGAAAGTAGTGTTCGAAGGATATCTGGAGGCTCCGCAGAGCGCGCCCTATCGCTTTACCCAGTATTACGCAGGTTTCCAGCGCACGCTCATAGGCGGGAAAGAAGTTATGAGCAGCCGCTGGCGTCCGGCCTGGAACCCCAACAGCTATAAGTACTCCACACTCCTGGAGGCCGGAGTCCGCACCCCCATTCGTATAGAATGGGATCCGGACGGAGACGTGTCCTATCTGGGCCTGCGGGTTGCACCGTTGCCGGGCGCCGGGGAGCAGGAGAAGCTGAGTTTCTGGTCGGAGTTCGAGCCCGGCGCAGATTTCTATTTCATCGCGGGAGAAAACTACGACGACGTCATACACGGCTACCGGACCCTCACCGGCAAGGCCCAGGTGATGCCCAAGTGGGCGCTCGGATTCTGGCAGAGCCGCGAGCGCTATTCCACCCAGGAAGATCTGGTGAGCACCCTGGCGGAGTTCCGCGAAAGGGGTATTCCAGTCGACAACATAGTGCAGGACTGGCAGTATTGGGAGGATGACCAGTGGGGGAGTCACGATTTCGACCTGTCCCGCTATCCCGATCCCGAGAAGATGCTGGACGACGTTCATGCGCTCCACGGCAGGTTCATGATAAGCGTATGGCCCAAGTTCTACACGAACACCGAAAATTACAAGGCCCTTCGGGACGCCGGATATACCTACGAGAATGCGGTCCGCGATTCCGTGCAGGACTGGCTGGGCCACCGCCAGACTTTCTACGACGCTTATGCGGAGGGCGGACGCAGGCTTTTCTGGAAGCAGATGGACGAGCACCTCTACAGCAAGTACGGACGCAAGATAGACGCCTGGTGGATGGATGCGAGCGAGCCCAATCTGCGCGACTGCCTGCCCAAGGAATACATGCAGTGGCTGCTCACGCCCACGGCTCTGGGCCCGGCAACGGAATACTACAACGCCTACGCGCTGGTGAATGCGGAGGCTATCTACAACGGCCAGCGCAGCGTGGATCCCGACAAACGGGTGTTCCTCCTTACCCGCAACGGTTTCGCCGGCCTGCAGCGCTACTCGACGGCCAGTTGGAGCGGCGACATCGGCACTTCCTGGACGGACATGCAGATGCAGATTACCGCCGGCCTGGGTTATTCGATGGCGGGCTTGCCTTTCTGGGGAATGGACATAGGCGGATTCAGCGTGATGGGCAAGTTCTACGACGACTCCTCGAAGGACGAATGGCAGGAACTCCAGACGCGCTGGCACCAGTTCGGCGCCTTCGTACCCCTTTTCCGCACCCACGGCCAGTGGCCCAGACGCGAACTCTGGAATATCGCCGAGCCCGGCTCTCCCGCCTATGAGAGCATACTCTACTACATGAAACTGCGCTATCGCCTGATGCCTTACATCTATTCGCTCGCGGGGAAGGTGCACTTCGACGACTATACCATCATGCGCGGCCTTCCGATGGACTTTCCCGACGATCCCACCGCCCGCGTGGTAGCGGACCAGTGGATGTTCGGCCCGGCGCTAATGCCCTGTCCGGTATACGAATACAAGGCCCGCAGCCGCGACGTATATCTGCCCGCAGGCATCTGGTACGATTTCTATACAGAAGAAGCCATGGACGGCGACCAGCCGTTTGAGGCGGATGCCCCTTACGGCAGGATTCCGCTCTTTGTGCGCGGAGGTTCGATCCTGCCTCTGGGCCCCGACATGCAGTGGAGCGACGAAAAGCCCGCAGACCCTGTCGAACTTGTGATTTATCCCGGTGCAGACGGAGATTTCACTTTGTATGAAGACGACGGTGTGAGCTATGCCTACGAGAAGGGCGCGTACTCCTTCATTCCTCTCCATTGGGACGACGCCTCCGCGGTGCTGACCATCGGCGACCGCTCCGGTACCTTCCCCGGAATGCTTGCCGAACGCCGCTTCCTGGTGCGCCTTGCCGGCACGGACGAGGTCAAGGTAATTCAATATAAGGGCACATCCACTTCTGTCAGCACGGGCGCCTGACTCATATCCTGGGGGTTGGTGCCGGGCTCGTCCTGCGGGATGCTCTGTCCGATAAGTGCGAAGAGCTGCTGCCAGTAAAGCGGGAACTCTCCCTCGGCATTCTTGAAGTTCATGGGCTTGGATTCGAAAAGATATCCGCCGTCGGGGGTGCGGTAGCTGTCGCGTACTAACTCGGAGCAGTACATGGCCTCGTTGTCCGGGCTGAACCATACGTCGTAGGGGCGGCCGAGGAACTGCTTTGCATTCTCTACGAACTGTTCTGCCATCCTGCTGTCTTTCAGCCGTTTGACAATGAATACTGGCATGGATCCGTCTTTCAGGGTAAAATCGCGCAGGAAGGTGTCCAGCGGATGACGGTCCACCCCGTGCTTAATGGTCGCATCGATGATCCAGGTGGTGTCGGTCCCTACTTCGGCGATTGCAACATGGATGAGGTTGAGGTTCCCGTCTCCGGTGGCGTCGCTGATGGCGCTGCTTATGGAATCAGGGTCCAGGCTGTAGTCCTGGGGAATTCCTACAAAAACCAAGTCTCCGGTGCGGAGGGTGTCGGCTGTCTTGCATCCGGCAAGGGCTGCAATCACAACAAATAGGTATGCTAATCTTTTCATGGTGCAAAAATACACAGAAAAAAGATATATTTGCACCGGTATGAACGAATCTGTAATCATCGCACTCCTTATTCCCTTTGCCGGCACGGCACTGGGCTCCGCCTTCGTTTTCTTCATGCGCAAGGATATGCCTGCGCTGCTTCAGAAGGCCCTTCTTGGCTTCGCCTCCGGCGTGATGGTGGCGGCAAGCGTGTGGTCGCTGCTGATTCCATCCATGGATATGACTCCCGGGAATGTATGGCCGGCAACAATCGGCCTTCTGGCCGGTTTCGCCTTTCTTCTGCTGATAGACTACATCACCCCGCATATTCATGCTACAGGCGTGTCCGAAGGGCCCAGGAGCGGTCTTTCCCGCACGGCAAAACTGGCCCTCGCGGTCACCATCCACAATCTTCCGGAAGGAATGGCTGTCGGCGTTGCGATCGCCGGTGCGCTTGGCGCGGGCGGCGCAGGACTCACGCTTGCCGGGGCCTTCGCCCTTTCGCTCGGCATCGCAATCCAGAACGTGCCGGAAGGCGCCATAATCTCCATGCCGCTGCGCGCTGCGGGGAACAGCATTGGAAAGTCATTCCTGATAGGCGCCCTCAGCGGAATAGTGGAGCCCGTCGGCGGAGCGCTGGTTATCCTGCTTGCTTCCGCCGTCACGGGCATGATGCCGTTCCTGCTCGCCTTCGCCGCAGGCGCCATGCTCTATGTGGTGATCGAGGAACTGGTTCCGGAAGCCTCCGAAGGGGAGCATTCCAACCTCGGCACTGTCGGATTTGCAGCAGGTTTTGCACTGATGATGGTGCTCGACGTTTTGTTGGGATAATTTTTGTATCTTTGCTCTTCACTATGAGCAAGGAGGAGTACATAAAGATACGTGGTGCCAAAGCCCATAACCTCAAGAATGTCGACGTGGATATCCCGCGCGGCAAATTCACGGTAATCACGGGTCTGAGCGGCAGCGGAAAGAGTTCCCTCGCCTTCGACACCATCTATGCCGAAGGCCAGCGCCGCTATCTCAACACCCTTTCTCCATACGCCAAGCACTTCATGGGCATTTTGGACAAGCCTGAGGTGGAAAGCATAGAGGGCCTGAGCCCCATCATTGCCATAGAACAGAAGACTACCGGCAACAACCCGCGCTCTACCGTAGGCACGATTACGGAGATTTCCGACTTCCTCCGCCTCCTCTACGCCCGGGCTTCGACTGCCTATTCTCCTGTGACGGGAGTCGAGATGGTCCGCTATACCGACGAGCAGATAGTCGACCTCATAATGAAGAACTACGAAGGCCGCAAGTGCCTTCTGCTCGCTCCTCTCGTGCGCGGTCGCAAGGGCCATTACCGCGAACTTTTCGACAGCCTGCGCCGCAAGGGCTACAGCCAGGTCCGCATCGACGGAGAAATCCAGAATCTTAACGAGGTCGAGGCCCTGGACCGCTACAAGGGGCATTTCATCGAACTTGTCATAGACAAACTCAAACCGGGCGAAGGCGACGAAAAACGCATCCGCGCATCGGTGATGACCGCCCTCGGCATGGGCAAAGGCTCGCTTGCCATCCTCGATTACGAAAACGGCGGCCTGCATCACTATTCCAAGCATCTTGTGGATCCCGAAACCGGCCTTTCCCTCCAGGAACCCGCCCCGCATACCTTCTCGTTCAACTCCCCTGAGGGCTACTGCCCACATTGCAAGGGGCTCGGGACCGTGGTGGACGTGAACATGGATGCCATAGTGCCGAATCCCGAACTCAGCATCGCCGAGGGGGGAATCGTCCCTTTGGGAAAAGTGCGGGAGAACAAGAAGTTCGAGGTCATCCGTTCCATCGCCAGGAAATACAATTTCTCGGTTTACGACCCGGTAGGCGCACTGCCGGACGAGGTGGTGAGCCTGCTGATATACGGTTCCGACGAGTTCTTCCGCATCGGAGATGGCAATCTGAGCCAGATGGTGAACTGGCCGGGTGTGGTGGATCACATCGAAGACAAGGTGGTGTGCCCTGTCTGCCATGGCACGCGCCTTCGCGAGGAGACCAACTGTTTCAAGATAGACGGCAAGACTATCGCGGAAGTTTCTGCCATGGAAATCAGCGAGTTGCACGAGTGGCTGGGCACTCTACCCGCCAAACTCTCGCACCGTGCCGGCACCATTGCGCGCGACATCCTCAAGGAACTGCGCGACCGTGTGTCCTTCCTTATGGACGTCGGGTTGGAGTATCTTTCGCTCGACCGTGCCACCGGTTCGCTTTCCGGTGGCGAGGGGCAGCGCATCCGCCTCGCTACGCAGATCGGTTCGCGCCTAGTGAATGTGATCTACATCCTCGACGAGCCTTCCATCGGGCTGCATCAGAGGGATAACATAAAGTTGATCAATTCGTTGAAGGAACTTCGCGACGAGGGGAATACCGTCATCGTCGTGGAGCACGACGAGGCGACCATGCGGGCAGCCGATTGGCTGACCGACGTCGGCCCCGGCGCCGGCCTCGAAGGCGGCCGCATCATCTACAACGGCCCTTCGGACACACGGACCCGTCCGGCGGACGAGGCGGAATCCACCACCCTGAAATATCTGAATCGAGAGGACTGCATAGAAGTGCCGAAGACGCGGAGAAAGGGCAACGGGAAGGTGCTGACGCTGAAAGGCGCATCCGGCAACAACCTGAAGGACATCAACGTGGACTTCCCGCTGGGCTGCATCATCGGCATCAGCGGAGTGAGCGGCAGCGGCAAAAGCTCCCTCATAAACGAAACCCTCGTCCCCATCCTAAAGAAGAAATTCTACCGTTCCACCGATAAACCCCTGCCATACAGGGACCTCGAAGGCATACGGAACATCGACAAGACAATCGAAGTGGACCAGAGCCCCATCGGCCGTACTCCGCGCAGCAATCCCGCCACTTTCACCGGAGTATTCGACGACATCCGCATGCTGTTCGAGGACACCCCCGATGCCAAGGTCCGCGGATTCAAGGCAGGCCGTTTCTCCTTCAATGTCGCCGGAGGCCGCTGCGAGGAGTGCAAGGGTGCGGGCATAAAGCTGATAGAGATGAACTTCCTGCCGAGCGTGAGCGTTCCCTGCGAAGTATGCGGCGGAAAGCGCTACAAGGAAGACACCCTCGCGGTTCACTACAAGGGCAGGAACATCAACGACGTTCTGGAGATGAGCATCGCCGAGGCGTACGAGTTTTTCGGCAAGAACCAGCGCATAGCTCCCAAACTCAAGGCCCTCGTGGACGTCGGCCTCGGATATGTCAAACTCGGCCAGAGTTCCGTGAGTCTGTCGGGAGGGGAGAGCCAGCGCATGAAACTGGCTGCGGAATTGTTCCGCAAGAGCACCGGCAACACACTTTATATACTCGACGAGCCCACTACGGGCCTGCATTTTGCGGATATCAAGACACTTCTCGGCGTGCTCGGACAGCTCGCCGACCAGGGAAATACGATAATTATCATTGAACACAATCTGGATGTGCTGAAGAGCGTGGATTACCTGATCGACATGGGCCCGGAAGGTGGGCGCAGGGGAGGCAGGATCGTGGCTGAAGGTACGCCGGAGCAGGTTGCGGCAGACCCGAAATCGGTCACCGGACCTTATTTGAAAGAAATGCTATGAGCGAAGAAATTAGCAAGATCGAGGCAGCCCGCAGGGAGTATGCCGACTGGTGCTCCGCAGTGGGCATCGACACCATCGAAAAACTGAACAGCGTGCTTTCCGACGGCCAGGCAATCAGGTTGATAAACCTCTGCGAAGCCCGCCAGGAGCGCAAGTATGCAGAAATCGCGAACCAGATTTTCTGGCACAAGAAAAAGACCAAGATCGTGATGATGTCCGGGCCTTCTTCCAGCGGGAAGACCAGCAGTTCGCTGCGCATCGCCCAGCAATGCGCCGTGCTCGGGCTGAATCCAAAAGTGATAGAACTGGACAATTACTTCGTCGACCGCGAGCATACCCCCAAGGACGAGAACGGCGAATACGACTTCGAGGCCTTGGGCGCGATGAACGTGAAGCTGCTTAACGAAAACCTGAACGACCTGCTTTCGGGGAAGGAAGTCATCATCCCTAAATTCGACTTCAAGAGCGGCATCACCATCTTCGATGAGTCCCGCCGCATGAAGCTGGAAGAGAACGACATGCTCTTCATGGAAGGAATCCATGCCCTGAACCCCGACCTTACTCCCAACGTGGACAGGGACCGTATCTACAATGTTTATATCTCGGCTTTGTCCGCCCTTCCCGGAGGTCACAAGGTGCACGGCTCCACCACCGACAAGAGGCTCCTGCGCCGCATAGTGCGCGACAACCGTGTGCGTGGGATCAGCCCCGAGGAAAACATTCTCCGCTGGCCCAGCGTCCGCCGGGGCGAGACCCGCAACATCTTCCCCTTCGAGGAAAACGCCCGCGTAGTGTTCAACTCCTCTACCCTCTACGACCTGCCCCTGCTCAAGTACTACGCCGAGCCCCTGCTCTACGGTGTGACCGAGGCGTCACCGGCATATCAGAAGGCCCAGGAACTGCTGCATTTCGTCGAACCTGTCATCGCCCTCAAGCCCGCCGAGATCGCAGCCATCCCTCCGACCTCCATCATGCGCGAGTTCATCGGGGGACAGACGCTATAGATCCATCTCCTCCCGTTCGTTGAAGGGCTCGAGGAAGGGATTTTCGCGGCGCTCGCGGGCGATGGTGCTGGCGGGGCCGTGGCCGGGGTAGATGTCGGTTTCTCCCGGCAGGAAGATGAGTTTTTCCATTATCGAAACGATCTCCCGGTCGTAATCGCCGCCGGGAAGGTCGGTGCGTCCGATCGTGCCGGCGAAAAGGGTGTCGCCGGTGAAGAGTACATGCTCCGCTTCGTTGTAGTAGCATACGCTGTCCGGCGTGTGTCCGGGGGTGGCGATCACCTTGAAACCCGCGACGTATCCTTCATCCTCCACTTGCAGACACGAAATGGCCTTCTCCTGTGTCTGCACCCCCTCTCCAGCCGGACGCAGACACGAAAAGGCGTCCGTGGGTGTCTGAAATGAGCCGGAGGCGGAATATACGGGAATGCCGAACTTTTCTACCAGGGGAGCGACGCCCAGGGTATGGTCCGAGTGGGAGTGCGTCAGCAGGATCGCTTCCGGAGTCAGGCCTTCGCTATCCAGATACTTGTACAGACCGCTCAATTCACCTGCTGCGCCGGCGTCATTCCCGTGCTCGCCGAAAAAAGGCTCGCCCGGAAAAGCGCCGGTCTCCGCAGTTGCGAATCCGGGGTCGATTATCACGCAGGAATCGCCTGAAGAAACAACGTAGGCATTCTCCTGGAGAGCATTGCAGACAAATTTCTTTATCTTCATAATAAATACCGTGCTGACGAATGATTTGTTACAAAATTAAGAATAAAATGCTAAATTTGTAGATTGAGATAAAAATGTGTACTGAATGCATATAGGCGTAGCAGGAAATATCGGCAGCGGAAAAACGACCTTGACCAGGATGCTCGCGGAGCATTACGGCTGGAAGCCGCAGTTCGAATCGGTCACATACAATCCATATCTGGAGGACTACTACAAAGACATCCCCCGGTGGTCGTATAATCTTGAGACCTACTTCCTTGCACAGCGTTTCAAGGATGTCCTGGAAATTGCCAAATCCGACGAAACCATCATCCAGGACCGCACCATTTCGGAAGGCGTGTATATTTTCGTGGCCAACAACTACGAGATGGGCAATCTTTCCGAGCGCGACTACAATACCTACATGCAGCTCTTCGAACTGATGATGAGCACGGTGAAGCAGCCGGACCTCCTCATCTACCTCAAGTCCGGCATCGAGCATCTGGTCGCGAACATCCAGAAGCGCGGCCGCGACTATGAGCAGAGCATCAGCATCGAATATCTCGACGGACTCAACCGCCACTATGAAGACTGGATAGCCAGATACACCGGCCCGCTGCTCGTGGTGGAAACCGACAATATAGACTTCAAGAATAATCCCGAGGACTTCGCGGCGATTACCGACCGTATCGACGCACAGCTCTTCGGCCTGTTTTGACAATATAAAACCCAACAGTCATGCATATAGCAATCGCAGGTAATATCGGAAGCGGCAAGACCACTCTCACCAAGATGCTGGCCACCCATTACGGATGGATTCCCAAGTTCGAATCCGTGGATTTCAATCCCTACCTTTCGGACTTCTACGAGGACATGGCCAGATGGTCGTTCAATCTGCAGATTTACTTCCTGAACAAGCGTTTCAAGGATGTGGTGGACATTTCCAAGACCGACGACATCATCATTCAGGACCGCACCATCTACGAAGACGCCCGCATTTTCGCCCCCAATCTCCACGACATGGGACTGATGAGCTCCCGCGACTTCGAGAATTACTCCGATCTCTTCGACCTCATGATGAGCCTTGTCGGCTATCCCGACCTGCTCATCTACCTCCGCAGCAGCATCCCGAATCTCATTGCGCAGATCCAGAAGCGCGGCCGCGAGTATGAGCGCAGCATACGCATCGACTACCTTACCGGGCTAAATGAAAAATACGAGAACTGGATTGCCGACTACAAGGGCAACCTGCTGGTTATAGATGCCGACAACATCAAGTTCGGCAACCGTCCCGAAGACTTCGAGAAGGTGACCGACATGATAGACGCCCAGATGTTCGGCCTGTTCTCCGCACCTAAACCTGAAACCACTGATTTTTAACCAATATGGCAAACGAAAGACCTACCATAATCGACTTTGTCGAGAAGTACACGGCGAAATACGCCGAAAAGACTTTCCTGCGTGAAAAGCAGGGAGATGTGTGGACGGAAACATCCTTCAAGAAAACCCGTGACGAAGGCCGCATCCTCGCGGCGGGATTCATGGCTCTCGGGCTGCAGAAAGGCGAAAAGGTCGCCCTTCTTTCCGAAGGCCGCAACCTCTGGATAATGACTGAGCTCGGCATCCTCTACGCCGGCGGCGTGGACGTGCCCCTTTCATACAAGCTCGAATCCGACTACGATCTCACCTTCCGTATCAACCACTCCGACGCTCAGTTCGTGGTGGCGTCGGTGGGAGAGCTTCACAAGGTGCGCCGCGTGATCGCCCAGTGCCCCGCAGTCAAAAACGTCATCGTGCTCGACGACGTCGAGCTCAAGGAAGGAGAAATCTTCATCGGCACCGTCCGCGACATGGGGCTCAAGTTCCTGAAAGACAATGCCTCCAAGCTAGACGAGCGCATCGCCTCCATCGGCCCCGACGATTATGCCAACATCAGTTACACTTCCGGCACCACCGCCGACCCCAAAGGCATCCTTCTCACCCACCGCAACTATACCGCGAATGTGGAGCAGGGCTCGTCGGTAATCAATGTGCACGAAGATGCGGTCATGCTCATCGTGCTTCCGCTGGATCACTGCTTCGCGCATGTGGCCGGCTTCTACACCATGATGATGTACGGCGGCAGCATAGCCACCGTGCCTGTTGGGAAGACTCAGCTCGCAACTCTGCGCAACATCCCCGGCGCCATCAAGGACGTGCGTCCGCATATCATGCTTTCCGTGCCTGCCATCACCCGCAGTTTCAAAAAGAACATCGAGGGCGCCATCCGCGCGAAGGGACCCAAGGTGGAGAAACTGTTCAACTGGGCTGTCAAGCTCGCAATCGGCTACAACCGTGAGTATTACAACGCCGGCAAACCTTGGATCAAGCACTTCTGGAAGAAGCCCCTCATCAAGTTCTTCGACCGCAAGCTCTTCAAGACCGTGCGCGACAGCGCGTTCGGAGGCAGGATGGAATTCTTCGTCGGCGGAGGCGCTCTGCTCGACATCGAACTCCAGCGCTGGTTCTGCGCCATAGGAGTCCCCGTGTTCCAGGGCTACGGCCTTTCTGAGGCGACACCCATCATCTGCGCGAATTCTGCCGGGCATGCCATTTTCGGCAGCTCGGGCCGCACAGTGGAGCCTATGGACATAAAGATCTGCGACGAGGACGGCAAGGAAGTGCCCGACGGAGTCACCGGCGAAATCGTAATCCGCGGCGAGAATGTCATGGCGGGCTACTGGAAGAACCCCGAATCCACCGCCTCCACCATCATAGACGGATGGCTCCATACCGGCGACCGCGGATACCTGTATGCTCCCAACCGCCGCTATCTTTATGTCACAGGGCGTTTCAAGAGCCTGCTCATCAGCGCCGACGGCGAGAAATATTCGCCGGAAGGATATGAAGACAGCCTTACCGACAGCAGCAAGTATATCGACCAGGTAATCATCCACAACAACCAGAATCCTTATACCATCGTCCTCATAGTGCCCAACAAGGAGGCTCTCCGCCGCACGTTGAAGGAAAAGCATCCCGGCCTCGATCCGGAATCCAAGGAAGGCAGGGAGGCAATGCTGCAGATGATCCAGGCCGAATGCGATTCCTACAAGAAGGGCGGTTCCCACGAGGGCATGTTCCCCGAGAAGTGGCTCCCCGCCGCCATCGCGGTGCTGCCCGAGGCGTTCACCGAGCAGAACGGCATGGTGAACTCCACTTCCAAGATCGTCCGCGGCAAGGTGGAGAAATTCTATGCCGACCGCATCGAATATGCCTACACTCCCGAAGGAAAACAATTGCTCAACCCCAAGAACATAGAATCTGTTTAAAACAAATAATACTATGGCTAATGCAGTAAAGAAACAGAACTACACCCCGGCCATCGTGGTGATGTTCGCTTTGTTCTTCATGATTGCATTCGTGACGAACCTTGCAGGTTCGATGGGTGTGATCGTTACCAACCAGTTCGGCGCTTCCAAGGCCCTTTCGCAGCTCGGAACCCTCGCCAACTTCATCGCCTACGCATGCATGGGCATCCCCGCAGGCATCATCCTCAAGCGCAAGGGTTATAAATTCACCGCACTCGCAGCCGTCACCGTGGGCTTCATCGGTGTAGGCATCCAGTTCCTTTCCGGATATGTGGAGAGTTTCGCAGTCTATGTGCTCGGCGCATTCGTGGCCGGCTTCTCGATGTGCATGCTCAACATCGTGGTGAACCCTATGCTCAACACCCTCGGCGGAGGCGGCAACAAGGGTAACCAGCTCATCCAGTGGGGCGGCACCTGCAACTCCACCGGCGGCACCATCGCTCCTATCTTCGTAGGCTGGCTGGTAGGCGGCAGCATCGCAGACGCAACCGTGTCCAAGGCTGCTCCCGTGATGATCATCGCCATGGCAATCTTCGCCATCGCTTTCATCGTGATCTCCCTTACCCAGATCCCCGAGCCTCACATGGAGACCCCCGAAGAGAAGGCCGCACGCCTCGCAGGCAATGTTCAGAAGGATCCTCACAGCGCACTTTCTTTCCGTCACTTCGTGCTCGGTGCTATCGCCATTTTCTTCTATGTAGGAATTGAAGTCGGCATCCCCAACACCGCCAACGTATACTATTCCGGGCTTGACTGGGTAGGCCCTGCAATTGCCGGCACCATGATCGGCGGCTACTGGCTCAGCATGCTCATCGGCCGTCTGATCGGTGCATCCCTCGGATCCAAGATCAGCAGCAAGACCATGCTCGGCGTAATGAGCGCCGTGGCAATCGTGCTCGTTATCTGCGCCATCTTCACTCCCGAGACCGTGCATATCAAGATAGGAGCCAACACCATTCCCCTGTCGCTCGGATTCCTCGTGCTCTGCGGACTCTGCACCTCCATCATGTGGGGCGCAATCTTCAACCTCGCAGTCGAGGGCCTCGGCAAATACACCGCAGCCGCTTCGGGCATCTTCATGACTCTGGTTTGCGGCGGCGGCATCATCCCGTTCTTCCAGAACCTCCTTGCCGACCATGTGGGATCGCTTCAGAGCTACTGGCTCATTATAGCCTGCCTTGCATTCCTCGTATACTATGCATTCGCAGGCTCCAAGAACGTCAATACCGATATCAAAGTAGACTAAGATATGGATAAAGATTTCGTAGTAGGTATAGACATAGGCGGCCAGAGCTGCAAGCTCGGCGTAGTCGATGCACGTGGCGAGGTGCTCGCACAGAGCGTCATCAAGACCAATGACAATCCCGATGCGGATGTAATCATCAAGGAACTTGCCGAAGCCGTGATCAAACTCGTGGCACAGGCCGGCAAGCACGGACAGATCCGTGGCATAGGCGTGGGAGCTCCCAACGGAAACTATTACACCGGAAGCATCGCATTCGCACCCAATCTTCCCTGGGCTGCTCACGGCGAGGTCAAGTTCGCACAGAAACTCTCCGAGGCCTGCGGAGGTATCCCTGTATCGCTTACCAACGACGCCAATGCGGCGGCGGTCGGCGAGATGACCTACGGTGTGGCCAAAGGCATGAAGAACTTTATAATGATCACCCTCGGCACCGGCGTAGGTTCCGGCATCGTCGTGAACGGTGAAGTTCTTTACGGCTCCGACGGATTCGCCGGAGAACTCGGCCACACGATAGCCGTTCGTCACAACGGAAGGCTCTGCGGCTGCGGCCGCAACGGCTGTCTCGAGGCGTACTGCTCCGCAATCGGAGTTGCCCGTACAGCCCGCGAGTGGCTGGATATGAGCGAGGAACCTTCTCTGCTCCGTGAAGTCCAGAATATCACTTCCAAGGATGTGTACGAAGCTGCAAAGGAAGGCGATGCTGTCGCTCTGCGCGTATTCAACTATACCGGACGCATTCTTGGCGAGAAACTTGCAGACTTCATCCAGTTCTCCGCTCCCGAGGCGATAGTTCTCTTCGGCGGACTGGCACGTGCAAAGGAATTCATTTACGAGCCCACCTACAAGAGCATGAACGACAATGTCCTGCCTCTCTGGAAGGGTAAGGTGAAACTCCTTTTCTCTCAGCTCAAGGAAAGCGACGCCGCCATCCTCGGCGCATCGGCCCTTGCCTGGGAACTTTAGAAACAACTTTTAAAACTTATAAACGCAATGAAAAAGAATTTTTTGTTCGCAATCCTCGCAGCAGGACTTGCAGTCGTTGCCTGCTCACCCAAGGCTGAGAAGGCAGCAGAAGTAGAAGACGGCGAGGAAGCCGTCGAAACAGTGGAAGAAGTGGTCAAGACCGCAAAGGACTACACTCCCAGCAAGAAGCAGATCGACTCTGTATCCTACCTCGTAGGTATCAACTTCGGCTCCTTCATCAAGGGATACGACTTCGGCGACCTGAACTATGCCCAGATCAAGAAGGGTATGAACGACTTCATCAAGGCGAAGGGCAACATGCGCGACCCTGAATTCGGCGAGCAGTTCAAGATCAACCCCGACGAGATGAACCGTCTCTTCGGCGAATTCCTCGAGAACAGGCGTTCCCTCAAGCTCCTCACCAACAAGGAAGCAGAGGAGAAGTTCCTTGCAAAGAACAAGACCAAGGAAGGTGTCGTAGAACTTGAGAGCGGCCTCCAGTACAAGATCATCAAGGAAGGTGGCAAGAAGCCTACATCCGACAAGGACACCGTATGGGTACGCTATCAGGGCAAGACCCTCGACGGCAATGTATTCGACGAGGTCACTCCCGACCGTGATTCCGTACGCTTCACCCTCAACCGCGTAGTTGCAGGTTGGACCGAAGGCATCCAGCAGGTGGGCGAAGGTGGAACCATCGAACTCTATGTTCCCGCCAAACTCGGATACGGTGAGCGCGGCAACCAGGGCATCGAACCCAACGCCACCCTCATCTTTACGGTAGACCTTTGCAAGGTTGCTCCTTTCGTGGAGAAGGAAGCTGAATAATCTTCCTGTCGGTTTCAAATCGGATTCCATGTGCAAAACAAGCGTTTTTTGCACATGGAATCTTGTTTCTAAAAAGCCTTGAAGTCATGAATAAGATATGCAATCGTTTAGCGGGAACCGCCCTTGTCGTCATCTTGTCGTTGCAAGGCGCTTCCGGCATTTTCGCCCAGAACAGGAAAGCGCTTCCTGAAGACAACGGCATAGCTCTCGTCAATCCTGGAATGGGCTGGATGGTGTTTTACTATTCCAATGTCCTGGAAAACTACGGCTCAAAACTGGAGCCTTCCGATATAGTGGAGGATTTCCCCGGGATGAGCACCGTGTTCCTGCGTCTTCCCTGGAGTTTCGTTGAGCCGGAAAAGGACAAATTCAACTGGGAGATTATCGACACTCCGGCACAGCGCTGGCTCGAGAAGGGCCGGCAGGTGGCGTTTTGCATTACCGCCACCGAGAACTGGACGCGCCAGGGCACGCCGCAGTGGGTGTTCGACGAGGGGGCGAAGTATTATGAAGTAGGAGGCTTTCTGGAGCCGGATTACGACGATCCGGTTTTTCTCGCCGCAGTGGAACACATGGTGGCAAAGATGGCCGAGCGCTATGACGGCGATCCGGCGGTTGCCTTTTTTGCTATAGGCGCCTATGGGATGTGGGGAGAAGGGCACACGGTGCGCACGACCCCGACCCATGGCCATAGCTGGGGATTCGAGAGCCAGAAACGCATCATCGACATCTATACCCGCCATTTCAGGAAGACACAGCTTTGTATTTCGGACGATTATGCGGGGCACGATGACCGGCGGGCGCGTTTTCCCATCATCGACTACGCCAAGTCCAAGGGTGTGACGATCAAGGACGACAGCATCCTGGTGATGAATCCTCCTGATTCGTGGTATCACAGCGGAATGGCCCAGATCTTCTGGCCCGAAATGCCGGTAATCCTCGAGCACGAGCATTACGGCATCAGCGTCAAGTTCGATGCGTGGGACGCCGACCTCCTTCTCAAGGCCGTGGAGGATTATCATGCATCCCTGCTCTCGATCCACTGGTGGCCGCGCGAGTTCCTGCAGGCCAACAAGGATGCAATCGGGCGAATCAACCGGCGGATTGGATACCGGATCAATATGACGGAGGCTGAATGGCCGGCTGAGATACATCTCAACGAGCCGTTTCACATCAAGAGCGCCTGGAAAAACCAGGGGGTTGCGCCCTGCTATTGCGGCGGCTATCCCTGTTTTACCCTAAAAGACCGGAAGGGCGGCATCCTGGCCGTGCTTGTCGACACGGAATTCAACATCAAGGACCTTGGTGTCGATGCTCCTGGCGAGGGAGTTCCTTTCCGGAGGGATGTCGAGTTCACGA
>Ga0310695_10005112_pt1 | contig 23210 bp, 32 predicted proteins | sample RumenRJG_04DNA_FD_203882 | JGI IMG/M metagenome (GOLD analysis project Ga0310695, IMG submission 203882) | Bovine rumen microbial communities from Lethbridge, Alberta, Canada - RJG_04 (v2) (version 2) | ecosystem: Host-associated > Mammals > Digestive system > Stomach > Rumen | place: Canada...
GCGGTCACGACGCCGCCGGAGTTGAGAACGTCCGTCTGCGCCTTCGTCTGAAGGATCTCCGTGCCGTCCGCGATGCAGAGCGCGTCCATCTGGAAATTCTTGTTGGAGGGCGATTCCATCGGGCATTCGTTCGTCCCGTCGACCTTCGCCATGAGGCCCGCGACCTGCGTCGACATGTGGAACACTTTGTCGCCGAGCTTCATCATGGGCCAGCAGACGATGAGGTTTTCGTCCACGTAGTTGTGGCTCTGCTTCCAGGCATAAACCTCGGAATAGCTGTCCGCGCCGGATGCTGTGCAGTCCACGTCCACGACCGCCTTGCCCCGGAAGATCCCGTTCAGGGCCGTCGCTTTCGTCGCCATGAGCGCGGCCACGGCGGAATTGTGGGAATAGCCGGGGGCCACGATCAGGTCGGGGATGATGCCGACCGTCGACATGCAGAGCTCGATTGCTTCAAGCCCCGTTGCCACGACGGACGCGGTCACGGCCGAGGGCGTCACCTTGTCATAGGCGACGTTCAGGGTGGTTTCCGAGTAGTGGGTGCTGGTGGAAAGCACCTCGATCTTCACCTCTCCGTCCCCGGCGGAAACGGTGTAGTCGGTGTTCAGGGCGTAGGCTGTTCCGTTTCCTCCCTCTCCCTTCACGACGATGGAAGACGGGATCGCCCCCTCTTCGAGAGAGACCGCATGATCCGAAACGGTCTTGTCCGCCGCTGCCACCGCGCTCTTCTGCGTCGCCGGTTTCAGCAGGTTGCAGAAGATGGCGGGCTGTCTCCCGTAGAGCTTGAAATGGGAGTAGGCGAACTCGCAGAGGTTGTAGCTCTCCCAGTCGTCGGAATACCCGAGCTTCTCGACAAACTCCTCCCACGAGGTAATCAGCACCGGGACCTCGGGATCCGCGGGATTCTCCGCGAGCTGGATGGGGGCCGCTCCGATGACGAACGGCACGCCGCAGTCTGCGACAACCGGAACGGTCACAGCCGTTGCGAGCTCGCTTACATATACGCCATGTTTAACGGGCATATTGTGTCTCCTTCCTGTGCCGTCCGTAGGCGGCAGATATTATTTCCGCGCCGCTTTTTCAGCCAGCTTTCTGGCCAGCTTCCAGAGCGCGGACCCTTCTGTCTTCGCGGCGATCCGAGCCGCGGGGAGTTCGTCGGGACCCACAAGGAGCGCATTCGCTCCTTCGTCCCAAAGGGCCGCGATTTTTTCCGGCAGAACGCCCTTCGCGTCCTCCCTCGGCACGGGGAAGACCTGCCCGTACTGGATCACGCCGCGGATTCCCGGACCGATCCAGACGCACCATGTCGCCGCGTCCGTTTTTGCCGTCTTTTTCTTCGCCATTTCAAACCCTCAAATATTCTCGGAATGTCCGTTTCACGGGCGGCAGCCGCCAGTCCGACGCCACTTCCGCGATGTAATACGGTCTCATGTCGTCCGGGTAGTAGAGCGTTTCGAGGCCCCCGTCTTCGAGATCGAGCACGAACCGGTTTGCGATCATCCCGTCCGAAAGAACGGCGATGCGGAACCGCTCCGCGACTTCGATTGCCCTCTCCGCCCCCTTGTCGTAGGAATCGGTCAGGCTGGTGGGAAGAGGGTGATAGATGCAGAACACCGACCGCAGGAGCACCTTTGACACGGGGTCCCCGTTCCTGTCGTATCCGTCCGTCCCCGTCACAATCTGGTGGAGACAGTACGGGGCGCAGGACAGGTTCGATTCTATATCCGGCAGCCGCATCCGGTAGACGTTGAGGCCCGTGATCTCTGCGCCGTCTTCCGCGAACAGCGCGTCCGGGTTCGCTTCCGCAATTTCCTCCGGGTCGATGTTCTTCGGGAGCCGCACGTCCTTGAAGAGAGCTTCCGTGTATTCCGCTATCGCGCCGAGGAAGTCCCACCGGCTCATGTTCAGTTCCACGTTGCCCTCCCGTTATACGCTGATCTTCCCCTCGAGAATCTTCCCGATGGCTTCGTTCAGCTTCTGTTCCACTCTGGCGTTCATCCCGTCCTCGATCTCGTTCCGCACGCGCTCGTTCGAAATCATTTGCTCGACGGACGGCCCGTACTTCTGCACGATGGTGGAATCGCCGTCGATAACTCTCTGGCCCGCCACGTACACGAGCTTTGCTCTCAGCTTCTTCGTCGTCTCTTCGCGTTCAAACACACCGACGTGGAATGAGGATGTCCCGGCATGAACTCGCGCGATGAACGCCTTCGTGAGTGTCTCTGCCTTTCCTTCCTTCTTGACGTGGATGTTGGGCTCCTTGCCGGACCGGAAATGATAGATCCCCGCCGGATGCCCCTTCCACGTCGTTTTCCAGATCGGCCTGGACCGCTGACCGTCCCGCCTGTCCTGCGGATTCCGGTGAAACTCTGCCGTCGGAATCGCAAATCCGGTATACACTATCTCGTGAATGAAGCCGTGCCCTCCCACTGACATCATTTTCCGGTACTTCGGCACGATCCGGCTTTTTCCTCCGTCCTTCTTAGTGAGGTTTGTCTCCGTGATATTGTACTCCTTGACAATCGCCTCTTTCGCGAGCTTCGAATGGGCCCGCCGCGCCGAGAGGATCGCCTTGTCGAGGGCCGTTTCCGCGCCGCCCGGCATGGAGCGAAGGAGTGCTTCGGCTTTTTCGATGTTGGAGGATATGTGAAGCTGGAACGCGGCGGTTCTCTTTCCGGTCTGCGGGTTCTCGATAAAAACGCTCATTCCGTCAGCACCCCCAGTTCCAGCCTGCACATTCCCATGTCAAGGACCGCCGCCGTGATCCGGTAACTTCTGTACTTCGTTCCCCTCTCCGCCGTCGAAATGCGGAAGATCTTTCCCTTTTCGGGCAGCACTCCCCCGATGTCGTCGAGCGCGATGTGCGCGACGCGCTGCTCATTGTACAGCCCTTCGATCCGGTCCGCTACGGAGTTCCGTCCGCCCTGCTCCTTGACCCCCGAGACCAGCCGTTTCCGGTCGTTCTCTTTCAGGCCGTGCAGAACGATGGAGACGTCCTCATAAACCGTCCCGTCGTACCAGATGTTCCGCGTCTCGGCGAATTCGTCTAGATTTAGAAAAACTCCGTGGATGTCCGCGGCGACCATGTCCTTGAAACTCATGTCAAAATCTCCCCTGCGTCAAAGACGGGAGGCGCGTCGTCCTCTTCATCCCCGCCGTTCCCTTCTTCCGGTATGGCCTCCGGGTGCGCGAGAATGAATTCGATGCACTCCTCCTTGCTCATTTTCCGCACGTTCATTGCTCCTCGGTTGTCCGCGAGGATCCGAAGCGCGGAAATCCGCATGGCGGCGAGCTCTCCCCGGTTCGATGTGTCCGGGACCGGATGTTCTTCCGGCTTCGCCGTTTCAGGTTTCTCCTGCTCGATGGCTTCCGCTATGCCGAGGGAGCACAGCCGCGCCCCCTCGGTTTCAGATACCTCGCAGGTTTCCCCTTTGCGGACGGGTTTCAGAAATCCTCTTTCATCCCGCCATCCGTAGATTCCCGCCTTGATTCTGATCGTCATGACGCCCTCCGGTCTCATTACACCACGTTCGCGGCGTAGATCCACGGATTCATCTGCTTCGGCATGGGGAGAGGCTTCGAGGTCACGCGGAGCTTGCGCACTTCGTTATCATCATCCACAACAAGCTTCGGGACGCGCTTCGCGGAAATGGTGACGAAATTGTCGCCGCCGCGCGGGATCTGGGTGACGGATGCGTAGAGCATCCGGCCCGCACCGGGAGCCGTGACAGCCGCGCCCTTCGCCGGGAAGTATGCGGTGGTGGTTCCGTTGTCTGCGGTATAGGTCTCGCGGGGAACGAACACATGGAGGACGTGTCCATCGAAGTTGAGGTCCCCCAGATAGACGACGCCCGGATACTGAGAGAGCTTCGCGTCGATCTCTCCGGTGATGATGCCGGAGGTCTTGTTGACGAGGTTCGGCAGGTCGGAGAATGCCAGCAGAGCCGCCGCGACGTCGGTCCCGATGATGAGGTCCTCTGCGGGGAGCCCGCGGTCGGTCAGGTCGTTCGCCATTGCCGCAACGTCCGCTCTCATGAGGGCGAAGGTCGACCAGACGGGGTTCACCGTGTAGAGGTGATCGGAGCTCATCCCGTTGTAGAACTGGATCGCGTAGGTGTCTGCCTGCGTGTCTTCGTCGGCCATCGCCGCGCCGGAGAATCCGTTGGTGAGAATGACCTGCGCGGCCATCCACTCTTCGCGGAACTGGATCCGGCGTTCGAGATCGGTGAGATCGTCCAGCACGAGACGCGCCGCTCTCTGCTCGGGAGTGAATCCAGCATAGGGCATTTCGCCGAATCCCTTCGACGCGAGATCGTCGATGGTGAGCAGGCGCGAAGGCGCGATCTTGGGCGGCTTATAGGTATTGATCTCGTAACCGCCGCGCTCGACGGGAATGTCTCCGATTCTCGGCGCGACAAACGCAGCCATCTTACGGGATCCCTTGCGGAATTCCGTCACGACTGCGTCGGTAGAGAACAGGTCCCCTGCTCCGGTGGGGAAATAACGGTCCCGGAAGAAGCTCGGGACGGGGGTGATCTCCTCCATCAGAGCGAGGAGAGAATAGGTGTTGTGAATGTCAAAAGGCATCTTTATCCCTCCTTAGTCGTCCTGCGCGTTCTTGAACAGGATGTTCTTGAGCCGCAGAACGTCGTAATCCGCGGCGGTCATGGTGTACTCATCCGCAACGATGGTCTTGTCGGGATCGAAGCAGCCGGACACATACACGGCGGCGACGACTTCCGCGGAGGTCCCGACGGCGGTATCGTCGCACAGGATGCAGTCCGCCTCGAATTCCCCGGCAACCGTCTTGACCGCAATGGCCTTCGTGTTCGCGGGAGCGGAATCAAAGACGAGCTCGCCGGACGCCGCGTTGTAGATCCATCCGGTCGTGACGGCTGTTCCGTCAACCTTGACTTCGGTCAGGGCCGCGGGGATCACGCCGCTCGAAATCAGGGAGAAGTGGGTGGTGGTGCCGTCGCCGGTCCCGGTCCAAGTGCCGGCCGTGCCAGCGGTGCCGAGGATGACGAGGTATCCGTCCGCTCCCTTTGCGAGAAGCGTTCCGCGTTTCAGGGTCCCGGCCTCGCCGAGCCGCTTGATGGTTTTTGCGCGGACAATAGCCGCGGGCTGATTATCGGAAATCAGCCCGTCGAAGGAGACGTCCGCGATCTTTTCGTTGAGATTCATTGTCTTCCCTCCTTAGTTTTCGGGGTGAAGCAGAGCTTTCGTTTCGGCCCGCGCTTCGTCCATCGTCTTCGGTCCGCCGTTTTCCGGCTTCTTCTCTTCTGCGGGGGGCGTAACAGGCGCGACAGCCGCCGTCCCGGAAGCCTTCGCGTCGCTCTGCATGGCGGCGAGGAAAGCTCCTCCCTGTGCGGCTCTTGCTTTTGCGGCGCGGAACGCGAGTTCCCGCGCGTCGCAGGCTGTCTCACCGTACCGCGCTTCTTCGACGAGCGCATTGTCTCCCACGATGGGCGCGATCTCGTCGATTCCTCTGAGGCGTTCCCTCTCCGCTGCCCTTGCGTTCTGTTCAGCCGCTGCGACTGCGGCGTTTCTCTCCGCGTCGATCTGGCTGGCAAGTTCCGGGTTCTGTTCCCGGAGTTCTTCGAGAGTCATAGTCTCTCTCCTTTCCGCCGTATTATCGGCTTCTGATCCGGGTCCACCCGGTTCTGCGGCGGGATCTCCTCCGGTTTTCTCGGGCTCTCCCTCCCGCCGTGCGTCGTTTATATCCTCGGGGTCCTCCCCGCTGATACCGTCCTTTGTCTTCACGAAATCCGGCGCGAACATCCCCGGCGCGAGGCGCATTTCCCGCCCGTGCACGAACAGCACCCGTCCGTCCGCCGAAGCCGCGATGGGCTCCCTCTCCTCGTCGATCAGCGTGTCCGCGAATTTCTTCGCCACCGCGTCCCGGCCCGTCATGTAGGTGGTGTCCCCCATCATGTGGAGAAGCTGGGTTTCGGAGAGTCCCGTCTTTCTCTGATAGATGCCGACCTGCGCCCGGTCGATGGCGTCCTGCTGTACGGCGGCTTCCCGCAGTTCGTCCGCGTTGTACCCTCCGAAGAGGAAGGACCAGCATTTATGAATCATGATGATGGACGCAGGGTAAACCTTTACGTCCTCGCAGGCGCACATGATCAGGGATCCGCCGCTCATGGCAACGCCGTCCACGACGCAGGAGATCTTCATGCCTCCCGCCGCCAGTTCGCGGAGCCGGTTGTGAATCAGGATGGCGACGGCTGCATCCCCGCCCGCGGAGTTGATCCGAATGAGCAGGGAGGAGCATTTCTTCACGGCTTCAAGGTCCCGGAGAAATTCGTCTTCGATGATGAAGCTCCCCTCGATCGGATCCCCCCACCAGTCCGTGGGCTGCGCTTCCACAATGTCGCCGTAAAGCGTGAGCTCCGCGTTTACCCCGTCCCCGGACGCGAGCGTGTAGAAGTTCCGCGCGATGTTGATTTTCGGCATTTCTATTCTCCTTTGCCTGCCGGATGTCTCGAATCGAGATCCGAAGGATCCGTCGAATCCGGGATCTCATATTCGATGGCTCCCGCCTTTTCGAGTGCCTCATTTTCCCGCGCGAGCTCTTCGACATTGGCGATGAAGTCTCCTCCTCCGAATTCGCGGGTGATCTGCTGATAGGTCTTGACGCCGTAGGAGGCGAGGGCAAGCGCGGCCTCGGCTTCTTTCTTCGGGTCGAGCTGTCCCTGGACCGGCCCGATCCACTGCGCCCCGCACCACGCCGAACGGAGCAGAGGATCCGTGAAAAATCCCGGCGCGTTCAGCCTGCCCCGTGCGACGGCTTCCGTGAGCCATCTTTCATAGACCGGCCGGCAGAATCCCTCCACAAGCCAGGTTCTCCTCATGCGGAATGCCTCCCACGCTTCGAGGAGTGCGCCCCTTGACGCGGAATAGGAGGACGTGAATTCTTTGAGCAGGACCTCGTAGGGCAATTCGAGAGCCGCGCCGATGGTCCGCGAAACCGTTTTCACGAAGATGTCAAAGCCGACGGTCGGGATTTGCGGGCTGCCGAACTGTACCTTTTCGCCCTTCTTTAAGTGCAGGACCGTCCCCGGCCCCATCCGGTATTCGTCTTCGTTTTCCGGCTCCGGCTCTTCCTCTTCCGGCAGGGACGGCCCGACGTCGTTCAGGGGAAACTGCGTCGGATCGGATTCCGTCTCCACCCACGCCGTGAAGAAAGACTGTACGAGCGCGGCCATCAGTTCGGATTCGGTGTACCGGCGCAGCTGCAGGATGTTCTCCACAACCGGCGTCAGATACGGAACGCCCCGGTACTGATCCGGTCTCTCGGATTCCATGACGTGCAGAATGTTCGGCATCCCGGTCTTCTGACCGAACGCCTCGACCCGCGTCCATTCCGGCTTTTCCCCGTATATGTCGTTCGGGTACCTGTCGCAGATGTAATAGGCCGTGATGCGTCCGTCCTTGTCGACTTCGACGCCGTCGTGCACTTTGTTTCCCGCGCCCGGCTTCCCTTCCGGCACTTCCCCCTCCGTCTTCCCGAGGAGGTAGTTTCCGCTCCCCATGCACCAGGCGGGCGTTGAGATCCGGTCCGCCTCGATGACGTGGAGCCGCAGGGAATAGGGGTTCATGAGGGATATCGGCCCTTCCTTGAAGAGTACGAACACATCCCCGGAGAGCAGCCACGACTTCATGACAAGCTGTTCGAGCGCGGAGAATGGATTCAGCCCGAGCGCGTCGCAGTTCTCCCGCTTGTCCGCCCACAGCCTGAATTCGGCCTCGGCCTTTCTCTGCCAGTTCTTCGCCGCTTCCTCGTCAATCCCGATCAGTTCCCGGTTCACTTCGGCTTTGAGGGTCAGCCCCGTTCCGACAACCTTTGTACGGACGGAGTTCACCGCGCTCGTTCCGACGGAGCCGGACATGTAGAGCATCCTGGACCGCTGCCGCAGCGTCAGATTGTTGTCGTTGATGTCCTGCGACGGCGAGCCCGATACTGCGTCGAAGTCCTTCATGGACCGCTTCTTGTGCGACGCTCCCGCCTCCGAATAGCCGCTGGCATAGTGTTTCGCCATATTATCACCAATCGTGCGGGACTACCGCAACGGCCTTTCTTGATTTTGCTCCGTCTGCGAGAGCTTCCAGTTCCGCGAGCTTTTCTTCGACCCGCTCGATTTCCTCGGAGAGCTTCCCGAGATCCAGCCTCGTGAGTTCCCGGTCGTCGATGGTGTAGGACTGCACCCCGCCGGAGATCAGCGCGTCATACGCGGCGTACAGCTTTTCGAGCATCCCCTGGTAAAAGGTGATCCGCCTTTTGATCTTCACAATGTCCATCGTCCGCCCTCCTTTCACCACTTTTCGTAAAAGTCTTCCGGTCCCGCTGGCCGTGATTTCTTCGGTTTCGCGGTCTTTTCCGGCTTTTTCTTCTCCGCCGGATCCGTGTCCTTTCCCTCCGCCTTTGCCTTATGCGCCTCTCTCAGCCTGTTTTCCTGTGCGTCCAGATCCGCGGCGAGGGTCTTGAACGCCGCCATCGCATAGTTCCGGCAGTCCAGCCGTTCGTTCCTCTCGTGCCCGGCGATCTTCTCCCATCCCCACGGCTGTTTCCGGTCCTCGTGGTAGACAAGGTGCTCGGAGAGCAGACCATGAAAAAAAGCGTGACCGTAATCGTCCCGCTTCGGAAAGTGCGCGTATCTCGGACCCGGCTCCATCACCCGGAGCGAGTCCATAATCATTTGTTTCCCGGCGTCAACCCCGAGCGTGTATACCCAACAGGCCCCGTAGTGCCGCCCGTCTATGATGATCTTCTGCTGCTTCGGAGGGGAGGTGAGCGGTCGATCCTGCCCGGCCTGTCCCTTGATCGCGTAGAGCTTTTTTGAGAGCCGTTCCCGGCAGTGGATCCTCACGTCCTGCGTGTAGTGTCCGCCCTCGTCCATGAAGGAGACGGCGATTTTGAGCCCCACGCCGTCCGCGAAACGCCAGACCCGATCCAACACTCCGTCGAGCGCGGCCCATGTGTCGGCGTCCGATGGCTTCCCCATGATGATCCCCGCGGAAATGCCCCATGTCTCCCCGAAATGTCCGTGCCCGACGACCTCGTATTCGAGGCGGTCGTCCTGGGTGTCGATCCCGCAGGTCAGCACAAGCACACCCTCCGGCAGCTCCGCATCGTAATCCTCGCGGCGGGAGAGCATCCCCTCCTCGTCCATCGTGTCGCCCCGGTTTTCCCAGCATTCCCCGAACATGGTGTTGTAGACGACCTGCATCTTCCTGCTGTCGCCCCGCGCTTCGAGGAACTTTTGGACGATCTCCGCCCACGGCATCCACGCCGAAACGAACGCATTGAGCCAGTAGCTGACTTCTCCCCGGCTCCGTGCCTCTTCGTTCTCGTGCCGCCAGTACGCCGGAGCCCGTTTCATGGTCCGTTCTTCCGAGGCCGCACCGCATCCGGGGCAGAGATAAAAGACCTCCTTGACGGAGTATACCCTCTCCCGGTTGAGCTCCCGCTCTTCGTATTCGAACCGGATGTCGGCCCACCGGATTTCGTGATACTCCCCGCAGTGCGGGCATTTTGAAACCCACCGTGCCATCGACCCCTTTGAATACGCCTTGTCAATCGGCGACGCGCCTTTGATCGTCGGCGTCGACACCTCGACCGCCTTGCGGTTATAGAATGTCATCTGCCGCCGCATGGCGAGGTCCCAGGGATCGCCCTCCTTGCCCGCGCTCACGGCCCACCGGTCCCGCTCGTCCCCGAACAGATACCGGATCGGCTTCGACGCGAGGGAATGGGCTTCCGTGGATCCGCAGAGCGTCAGGATTCCGCCCGGATAGCTCTTCTGCAATACGGTGTTCGCGCTGTCCCTTTGCTTCGGATCCGCGACTTTCCGCCTCAGAGCGGGGGTGTCTCTCACCATCGGCGCGATTCTCAGCTTCGAGAATTCCTTCGCGTCGTCCTTTGTCGGGTGTACGTACAGGACCGACCCCGGATCCTCGTCTATGATGTAGCCGAGCATGTTCATCTGCGCCTCGGATTTTCCGACCTGTGACGCCGCGACAAACACGATGTGCGCGACCTTCGGATCGGAGAACGCATCCATGACCTCTTTGAGATACGGTGTCCTCGCACCTCTCCACGGCCCGGGTTCCGCCGCGCTCTCCGATGAAAGCCGCCTGTACTTCTCCGCCCACTCCGACACGCTCAGATCGTCAGGCGGCATGAATCCGCGCATCAGACTTTCCATGAAGCGCATCGTGTGTTCTTCCGGCATCGAAGGTTCCCTCCAACCCACCCGCTAAAAAAGCCGCCCACTTTCTCCCGGCGGCCTGAATCCTATGGTATCATTATACCACGAAAAAACGAACAAAACGAACAACCTTTCTTCCGGCCGGAGTTTTTTAATATCCCCTCTCCGCCTTTCTCCGCTTCTTCTCCGCCTTTTTCTTTTCGCGCTCTTCCCAAAACGGATTCTCGACCCGTTCGAGGTAATGGCATTGTTTTTTCAGACACTCTTTCCGCCGTATCTGATTTGCCGTGATATATCCCCGGTGCTTCCGGCAATAGCCGACGACGTTCCGCATGTCCGTTTTCCTCAGCGGCGTCCCGTAAAGTGTCCTGTCTTCCCAAGCCTTCCCGGTCTTCTCTCCCTCTACCGGACTTCCCTCTCCCTCCGCGGCTGCGTCTCGCTCTCCTTTCGGCTCTCCTCCGTTCCCCGGTGCTTCCTCCTCTTCCGCCTCTTCTATCCAAGCGTTCACGCCCTCGATCAGTTCGTCCAGTCTCTTATCACTCATCCTCCGCCTCCTCGTTCATCATGGCCCATTTTTCCCTCTCCCGGACCTTTTCCTCGTACCTCGCCGGGTCGTAGTGATAACCGGCGAGCTCCCGCATGATCTTATGTACCTCTTTCGTGAGGAGGCCCGAAACTTCCGCCGCTGTCCCGCATTCGTGCACGTCGACCGCAACTCTCCCGGGAAACGCAATCAGGGCGGACCGGATCGAGTAAATCATGTCCTCCGTGATCTGCGCCACGTCTTCGCCCCTGTGCATATCCCCTTTCAGTTCCTTAGCGCGGATCTCCTCGATGTCAGCTTTTGCCTCTTTCAGCTTCGCTTCCGCCCTGGCTTTCCTCGCTTTTTCCGCTTCTTCGTCCGCGCTCTGGTCCCCTCTCTGATAGTCCATCCACGCCTCAATCGCCTCTTTGAGATTGTACTTCCCGCGCGAGACTGAAACAAATACGGAATCCTGCGCCAGCTGCTGGATTCTCCGCGCCGTGCAGCCGAAGAGGGCGGCAAGCTCCGTCGCGTTTACCGTCGTCTCCGCCGTGATCTTCTCCCCGGCCCGTTTCCCCTCTTTTTTGTTTTCTGCCATACCTCTTTCCCTTCCGAATTTGGTTTTTATAATTATATCACACGTTCCCCGAACAAAACGAACAACTTTCCCGCTTGCTTATATAGTACATATTACGCGCGCGCGTATTATAGTACAGTTTCACGCCCGCCCGCACCTGCGCCCGCGCACAAGCCTCCCTTATTTCTGCGAATAATACAGAAAAAGCGAAACAATATCCCCGTATCGTTTCGCTTTTCGATGTGAATTCTATAATAATTGTGAAGCCAAAAACAGGTCGATTTTCAAAACGTAGCGAAACCCCAAAAAATAATTTCGCTATATAGCCACTTTTCGCGCTCGATCGGCCCGCATAAGGCACCGGGGGGCGGCTCGCAGTACCTTTCGGCAGCCCCGTAGGGGCTGGTCGCCTCACCCTGGCTTGATGCAGTCACCTTTGGTGACTGGTCTCCTCGCCCCGAGCTCTGGCCAGCATCGCCGCGGCCCGGTTTCCTTCCATATATGCGGCGCAATATGGCAGCGGGCTCTCCGCCCTTCCTCTTCGCCCTCCCCCGCGCAGATCTCCCCCGCGCGGATCCTCCGCCCTTCTTCTTCATCCCTCCCCCCGTGCGGATCCTCCCCGCCGGTCCTCTGCCCTTCCTCTTCATCCATCCCCCGCCGGTCCGCCCTTGCAAAAAAGCGAAAAACGCAAAAAACGCGAAAAAATCCGAAAAACTGAGATTTTGCCCTGATAATTCCGCCTAATCGCCTCTCTTTGGCTTCTATTGCCCGCAATAGCCTTTAATCGGCTTTGCATATTGCCGGCAATAGTGCTATAATGGAGCCGTCAACAGGACAAGGGCGCGACGCTCCGGTAGGCACTCGATAGTTAAAAGGGCCGATCCACCCGGGACTGAAACACGACAGATCCGCAAGTGCGCGGACGGTGCGAACGTCTCCGAAGGTTGACACGCGCTCCCCTGCATTCCCCCGCCGTTTCCCACCTGTCAGGGACGTTGACAGATTGCCCTTTGAAAATCCAAACTTCCCGCCCATGCCGTTGAGTTTATCCGGCGCGTGACGTGTGAATCTATCCGGGAATGACTGCGCATTCTGCGCGGCTTATATCGGAGGCCCTGGCACGGTGCAGCAGGCGGAAAGAATATCGGATCTCCCGCTCTTCGGGAGACGTGAGCAGGCGAAGTCTCACCTGTTGACGTTTCCCGAAGAGGAAAAAACTATACTTTCAAGGAGATATACCACCATGACAAACGCTCAAATCATTTTCAATGAATCCATCCGTCTCGTCGAAGAACAGAAGATCGGCACGACGGGCCGCCTCTTGACAGTCGTTGACGGCGAAGGGAATGAAAAGACCATCCCCGAACCGGAGCCGATCCATACCTTCGATGAATGGAAGCGCATGGGACTATACGTCAAGCGCGGAGAACACGCCGTTGCAGCCTTCCCGATTTGGGTAGTAAACCGGAAACCGGTCAAGCTCCCCATGAAGGACGTGAAAACAGGGGAGACCGTCGAAGTCACGGAAGACTCGACGCGGTACGTCATGAAAACCGCCTACTTCTTCGCCGCCTCGCAGGTCTCCGTCCCCGAAAAATCCGAAAACCTTGAATCCGTCCCCGCCTGACGATGGACCGCCGGTCACGGTCCGAAACGGATCCCCGCGGATCCGTCGCGGGAAACCGCAAAACCCTGAAAATCAATCCCAAAAGGAGATTATACCATGACAAACTACACCCTCACCCACAACGCCGATTTCGGCAGCCTGGAAATCCGCTTTGATTCCATGCCGACCCCCGCGGTCCGCTCCGCCCTGAAAACCCTCCGTTTCCGCTGGCACGGCGTAAACCGCTATTGGTACGGCAAAGCCGATGAAACCGCAGTCCGCGCACAGCTCGACAAGCTGCTGACCCGTGCGGAGAAAATCGCCGCCGCAAACCGGAAGAGCGCGAAAACCGACCGCTCCCCCGTCGCTCCGACGCCGAAGAAAACCCCGGCTCCCGTGTATACGCTCCTCTCCGTCTCCGAAGCTCCCGCGCCGGTCCCGGATCCCGAAGAAGTCCCCGCCGCGAAAACCCTTCCGGCCCGTGAAGATCTGAAAATCGTCAAATTCTCTTACCGGATCGGAAACGCCGTCGGACAGTCCGCCCTTACCCCCGCATACCTCTCCGCCGCTCCCGCCGCCGCTCTGAAAATTATCCTCGACATGATGGACGGGATCGAAGACGCCGAAGAACGCGAAAACGCCTACTTCACGCTGGCAGCCGTCGCATGGTACGACATGAAGGAAAAGCCGGAAAAGGCTCCCCGCTTCCGTCAGCTCTCCGCCCTCTACCGCGAAAAGACCGGGAACGACTTCCCGGATCCCGACGCGAAAACCGACGGGAAACCCGCCTCCCCGAAAACCGTCTCTTCCGCTCTGAAACGGTTTTACCGGAAAGCTCCCGAAGGATCGAAGGGCGTCCAGGTGCACGACGGCTGCACGGTCGTCAACGACGGATACCACGCGGTTTTCCTTCGCTCCTCGGCTCCCGATCTCCCGACGCTTCCCCCCGCAGCCGGTTTCGCCGCCGCCTCAATCGACCTGCTGCATAAGTTCGAAGCGCAGCCCCATCCGGGAACGCTCCCCCTCCCGACGGTCCGCGAGCTGAAAGCATGGCTGAAAACCTCCGACGAAGGGAAACGCGATGTTCCCCGGTACTCCCTCGACGGGGTAGAGGTCAACGCAAAACACCTGCTTGACATGCTCGAAGCTCTCCCGGGCTGCACGGCCCTCCGCCCTGAAAACTTCCCGAATCCGGTGATTTTCACCTCCGGCGAAGACCGCGGAATCCTCATGACGCTCCGCCCGTCCAAAGTGACGACCGCCGCATAACTTCCCCGCCTGACGAGAGCCGGACCGCAACCGGCCGAAACGGGACCGCAAACCGGCCCCGTCGCGGGAAGCGTAAAACCTCCCGGAAACCAAAAATCAAAAAAAGGAGATCCCACCATGAAAAACCCCGTCACCTATACCGCCTCCGTCAATGACGGCATTCTGTCCGTGAGCTTTTCCCGGAAACCGCGTCTGAGCGTCCGCGAAAACATCCGCGGCGCGGGCCTGAAATATGACGCCGCTTCTACCGCCTGGACGGGAAAACCCGAAAACCCCGCCTCCGTGCTCGAAATGCTCCGGGAAACCCTCGGCAAACCCTCCTCCGTCACCGTCTCCGTTGACCCGGAAGAACTCCCCGAAGCGGCCCCCGAAAACGGATCTCTCACGGAGAAAACCATGACAGCCCTCGAACCGGCCCTCGAAGAGCTCGAAACCGCCGTCCGCCGCGAAATCGAATCCACCATCGCGGAAACCGTCCCCGAACCGGAAACCCGAGTCCCGACCTATGAAGAGGCCCGTGCCGAGCTCGAACGCTTCACCGCCGCAAAAAAGGCAGCCGAGGACGCCCGGGACGCCGCCGAACGACGGTACGACGAAATTTCCGATTCCCTCTTCCGGTATGCGGACGGCCAAAGAAGATGTCGCCGCGATATGACCGACGAAGAGCTCGCCGCTGCCTCCGAAGCCCTCGCGCCTCTCGAAAAAGAGCGTTCCGCCGCTTATGCCGAGATTGAACGGCTTGAAATGTGCATCCGGTACGCCTCTCAGAACGTCGACCGCGCATTCTTCGACCGGTACGCCCCCGACGCCGCCAAAGTCTTCAACCGGTACGCCGGGAAACCCTTTGGCCCGAAAACCTCCGAAAAAATCACCGCTGAGATCTATGAGCTCACGGGACTGACCGTCACCTTCTGGCGCGGCGACAGTTACCGCAGCGGCTCCTTCACCTTCCGCGAACCGGAAAACGCATGGAACGACCGCCGGTACAGCCTGCACGGATACCTCGGATCCCTCTTCGACGCGGAAGGAAAAATCGCCGGCTTTGACCTCTCCGAAACTCCCGGCGATATTCCCCGCGAATATATCCCCGATATCCCCTCCCGCGTCGCCGAAGCCGAAAACCTTTACCGGCAGATCAAAGAAGCGAAATCCGCCCTTGACACCCTCTGTGCAAAGTATAACAACCTTCTCCCCTTTGGGGACCGCGGAGACCGGATCTACCTCTCCCTCCGCTGACCCTTCCGCTCCTGAGCCGCCGGGCGGACGAAAACCGGCGGCATCCCATCCCGAAAACCGGGAAAATCTCACCACACGAAAGGATCACATCATGGAAATCACCGAAATCAGAAAGAGCGTTCATAAGCGCGTCCGCATGCTCCTGTCGTTCTTCGCGTCGGAATATATCGAAGACCTTAACAAAAAGGAGATCGAAGACGCCGCCGTCCGCACGATGGAAGAAAACCCCGGCAGCTCTCCCCGCATTATGGTGCTCACCGCCGAAAACAACGCCCGCGTCATGCTTGACTGTATGAAAGACTGCGACAAGATCTTGAAAATCCTCTATGACGAAGACGTCGACGTCGAAGACTGGCAGCTCGTCGGTATGAACGCAATCTTCGATCGCCTCAACGAGTCGGGCGAAATCCCCTATGATCTCCCCGCCGCCCTGCTCGGCCTCCTCCTCGCTCAGTATCTCCCGAAATACGATGATCTCTCCGTCCACTGTAAAGAAAACCGGAAGGCATAACCTCCCTCCGCCCCTGAGCCGCCGGGCGGACAAAAACCGGCGGCATCCCACCCGGAAACCGGGAAAACCGAAAACCGAAAGGAGCCCCGCTCATGAAAATCTCCGACCTCTATAACCTGATCCTCTCAAACGGCGACATTGTCACCGGCCCGCTTGACTACCTTACGGAAACCTACCCCGACCCTCGAAGGATCCTCGAAGGTCCCCGCCCCGTCGTGACCCTCGGCTGGCTCTCTCCGAACCCCTCTTTCTACGCCGTCGATTTTGCCACTTACAGCGTCGGCACTACCCTGAAAACCTTCCCGGACAAAGCCTCCGCCGAAAAGTTCCGGGACGAAATCCTCGCCCTCGACGTGAACGAATTCCGGGACCGCTTCTTTCATCCCGGCATCGGTCTCTGCAACTGATCCCCCGCCCCTGAGCCGCCGGGCGGGAAAAAACCGGCGGCATCCCACCCGAAAACCGGGAAATCAGAAAACCGAAAGGAGCCCCCCATGAAAAACAAGATCCTCACCGCTCTCATTGCCGCCGCGATCCTCGCCCTCGCTCTCAGCCTCGGCTACTTCGCCGGTTATTACAGCGTGATCTACCGGCAGCAGCCCCGCGCACTCCCCTCCGGCGAAATCTCCGTCACAATCGACGGAAACACGTTCACCTACCGCCCGTAATCCCCTCTTGACAAACCCTCCTCCCCCTGCTACAATGGGGGGAGGAAACGAAAACAGAGCCGCAAACCGGCAGAAAGGATCCCCAAAATGCCGATCTCAAAAAATCAGATGAAATCCGTGTCAAAGTACAAATCAGGCCATTATTACGCCCCGGCTGTAAATATTCTCGCCGAATACCGCGAACCCCTCCAAAAGATCGCCGCCGAAAACGGCACAAGCCTGAACGTCTATATCAACCAGCTTATCAAGAAGGACCTCGCCTCCCGTGGGATTGAATACCACTTTCCCGGCGAACCTTCCTCCGAAAACGGAGATTGATAGCCTCCCGGCAGAAAGGAAATCGTCATGTATAAATGCAAAATCATATCGAACAGCACCCGCGCAAGGTATTACGACGTCGAAACGAAATCCGCCATGAAAGCCGCGGATGAACTCGGACGCTGCGAAGGCGGCGAGATCGTCACCGTGTACCGCCCGAAATCCGGGAAGATCGTCTCCCGTGTCGCATGGACGCCGGAAGACGGAGGGAAGTATTTCCGCACATGGTTTGATCCGGCCGAAATCCTGCATTCCCCCGAAAACCGTGATTGATAGCCCCAGGGCAGAGAGGAAACGAAATGAAATATATAATCCAGTACAAAGGCAAAACCCTCGTTCGCCACGCCGACACCGCTGAGTCCGCCGTCGAAAAACTCTGCGATCAGTACGGATGGCGTTGCAAACTCCGCCAGTACGACGCCGACACAAGAGGCCGAGAGTGGGCCGAGTGCTCCGTTGACACGGAGGGTGGCATCAACTGGAACATGACGGTCATTGCCAACCGCAGCGAAAATTGAGCCAACCCACAGGCAGAAAGGACACACAATGAAACGCGTACAAATCGACCTTTTGATCGAATATTGGTGCGGATGCAAAGTCGCCACTCGGACCGCCGTTGAGCTCCCCGACGAACTTTCCGCGGCGGAGCGCACCGAATCAGTCGACCGTGCCATCATCGAATACATCGAAAAAAATTATGATCTCGAACACACCGGCTGCCCCAACAAGCACCGGTCCGGTACTTACAGAGCGTTCCGAAGGATCGCCGAGATACTAAACTGACCGCCTACGGGCAGAAAGGACACAAACATGAAAAATGCCGAAAACAAAGCCAAAGAGCTTTTGAAATCCTATATCTCCCGCGCGGAGGTCCTGGATGATATGCCCGCCGTGATCGACTTCCTTCTCTCGATCTTCGACGCGGAAGACCTCCTCGAAGCCTCTCCCCGTATGCCGGAATACCTCCGCGAATACCTCGACGCTTACGAGGGCAATCTTACCGAGGAGACCGAAAACCAAGTCCGGGGAGCCCTGGGAGCCTGACCCCAAACCCGAAAACAGACCGGAGCCGCCGAGCCCCGGTCCTTTTTTATTTCGCTTCCCGCTTGATGAACCTGCAATACGCCATCCGCACGGAATCCCCGGTATTGTTCCCCCGGGCCAGCCGCGCGATCTTCCGCCAGCCGTACCCGTCTATCACCCGCCAGACGACGATTTTCCGCAAATGAAGATCCCGGATCTCCATGCACCACCGGTAAATCTCCGCCCGCTCCGCCGTGAAAACCGCGATCTCCTGCCGCAGATCCTTTTCGAGCTTTTCGAGTTTTGCGATAGCGTCCCCGATCCGGTCGGCCCCCTTCTGCCCGCCTCCGCCATTCGGACCCGCGATAATGCCAGCCCCGGGATTTTCCAGCGCGGACCGGATCTTTGACAGCTCCTCCGTGTCCCGGCTCACGATCTCCGCAAGCTCCCGGAAGCGTTCCAGCCTCTCCCGCGTCATGTTCATCGCTCTCCCCTCCGGCGTTTTCCTGTCAGATAGTCTATGATGGTCTTCTCCGCTTGCTCCGCCCCGTAGCAGAGCACAGCCAGAAAACCCTCCGCCCGGACCGCCTCCGCGAACTTCTTCTGCTCGTCGCTCGGCCTCCCGTCAAGGGCTTTCATTTCGATGTATAAACCGTGATATCCTCCCCGTGCGCATGGCAAAAACACGTCGGAAACCCCGGCTTTCACGCCTGCCGCCCGAAAACGCGCCGCCTCCGATTTCGACCGCTTCCCGCCGTTCGGGATGTGATGGAGCCATCGGAGCACCGGAAACCGCCCCTCTGCCAGTTTTGCCCACGAAAACAGCGCGATCTGCTCCTCCTCCTCGGTCGGAATCATGCGGACCCCATCCCTGTAAAATCTGTTTCCCAAACTTCTCCCCCTCTCTCGGGAAAACCGTAATCCGGTATTGTGAAATGCTCCCCGAAGCGGAAGCGGATCCCCCCGTTCGGCAGCCGCGTATAATACGGGCATTCCTCCCGGTAAAGGGAAACCTCGCAGAAGGGCATCCCCTCTGTGCGCTCTCCCTCTCCCCTGATCTCCGACGCGATCTTCTCGCAGAAAACGCCGTTCGGGGAGACTTTCCAGCCCGGGAACCGCTCTTCGATATAACCAACGTCCTCCGGGTGCTCGTTGATGTATCGTAATTCTCGCAGCGTCAAACGGTAATCCGACTGCCGCGGCTTCGGCTTCCGCAGATTCCGGCTCGCCATCCACCGGCGATAGCCCAGCCTCTGCTTGATGATGTAGTGCGACAACCCGCGGAGACCGTTCTCGGCAAACTGCAAAGGATCCGTCGTCACCCGCCCTCGCTCCCATATTGCATGGATCTGACGCGCCGTCATTCCGCCCGTGAAAATGCAGTGATGATGATACCGGCCCTTCTTCGAGCACTCCGTCACGACGATGTATTTGAATTCGTTCCTTTCCCGGCCCGTGATCTTCGCCCATTCCCGTTTGAGCTTTCGGAGAAAACGCCGCATTCCGTCCGCTGCCTCCTTGTAGCTCCCGGGCATACATCCGTTCATATAGTCCAGGGAAACCTCGTCGTCGTCCGGCGTGAAATTGAGGTGAATCATGTCCGCGAGCTTCCGCTCCGAGTTTTTCAGATTCAGCCGCGCCTGAACCTCCGTCGTCGGCAGTCTCTTCGCCCCGCGCCGCTTCGACACTCTCCGAACGGGAAAAATGCTGATCCTCGCATAGTACCCCGCCCCGATTGCATTCACCCGCGCAAAGTTCTGTCGCATGACGTTTCCCCTTCCGGTCCGAACCCGGTCCTAAACTTAATACAGCATACAAGGCCGCATCCGGGAGCCGAAACTCCCGGTTTTTTCTTTTTGCGGCCCGCTGTCGCAACGACGCAGTCGTGCTTGGAACTTGCCCGCAGGGCAATTTCCGGCTACTCCGCCCGGTTCATGCTTCGTGCCTTGTCGAATCCGTCCGGGTATCGTTTTTGCAGCTTCTCGATGTTCGCGTCGAAGACGTCGGACAGACTGTACCCGATGGAAATTGCCGTGATAGCCAGATACCAGGCGATGTCCCCGAGCTCCTTCATGAGCTTTTCCGTGTCGAGCTCGTGTCCCTGAAAACGCGCTTTCTTCACGAGGTCAATGACTTCCCCGGCCTCCCCGTTCAGCCCCATGACGCCGTTCAAAAGCACTTCTTCGTTCGAGAAGTTGTCCATCTGCGCCGTTCTCAGCGCGGCCCGCTGATAGTCGTTCGCCGTCCATCCCGGATCCCCGACCGCTTCCGTGAGGTGTTCGCAGTACATGAGCCCGTCAATGAGCTCTTCTTCGAGGTGTTCGATCCGCTGCGCCGTCGTGAGGGTCTTGTTTTCGTCCAACGTGACGCCGTATTTTTTCTTTCCCTTCTGTACCTGCTGCCGGATCTTCTCCTCGATCCTCTGAGCGTAAACCGGTTCCTCTTCCCGCTTGTTCTCTTCATCCATGATTCTTTCCCCCAATTGCCATGCGGCCTCCGCGAGCCGTTCCGCCGCTTTCTCTGCTTCTTCCATCGTAATCCCCGGAATTCCGATCCCCTCTGCTTCGGCGTCCTGAAATCCGTTCACCGTGTCCGCTTCTGCTTCCTGAAAACCATTCACCGCATCCGCCTCCGCGATCCGGGGATCCGGCGCGTTCGTCTCCTTCTCCTCTTCGGCTTTCCAGTCGAAGAAAACGAATTTGTCGAGCTCGAACCCGTCGCACTGTCGGCACGGCATTTCCGTATTCTTGACCTTCTTGTACAGACAGCATCCGCAGCCCTTCATTTCTCCGCTCATGTGCAGTTCCCCCCCTTTCAGAACGGCAAATCTTCCTCGTCTCCGAGCTTGTCGAATTCCTTCCGTGCGCCCGGCGTGGAAAACGCCCGCGGCGGAGCTTTCGCCTTTTGGCCGTCGCCCGGGATCTCGTCCCCGACATCTTCCTCTTGCTCCAACCTCAGAGCTTCCGGCGCGTCTTTGAGAGCGTCCACAAACCGCGCCTCTTCCGCCACGATATCGACCCCGAACCGCTTCTGCCCGGCCTGATCCACCCAGGTCCGCGTCTGGATGGAGCCGATGACGCAGATCGAGCTCGCCTTTCGGAAATACCGGGAAACGAATTCCGCCGTCCCCCTCCATGCGGTGACGTTGATGAAATCCGCCTGATATTTACCGTCCGGCCCCTTGTAATCCCGGTTGACGGCCACGCAGAAGGAGCACACCGAAATCCCCGAAGGCGTCGTTTTCAGTTCCGGGTCCGCCGTCAGCCGCCCGCCGAGAATGACCTTGTTGAAGTTGAAATTGGCCATACCTCCCTCCTGTCAGACCAGCTTTTCCGCTTCCACCCGGACCGCCCGCTTGATCTTCTTCGTGATCCCCAGCGTGCTCCCGTCCGGCAGTTCCACGGCGATTTTGAAGAAATATTTCCGCACCATGAAATCCGCCATTTCGCGCAGGGCCCCCATCACCGGATCCGGCACCTGCTTGAATTCCGGGGATTCCTTGTAACAATCGTCCCCGCAGAAATCTTCCAGCGCGTCCACATAGGACCGGAACAGGATCGCGTCGTCGCAGTCGCAGTATTCCCGCGGATCGTCTTCGGGCTGGAACGTCGTCTGACCGCAGTACGGGCAAACCCGCAGGGCCTCTTCCTGTTCTTCTTCCGCCTGTTTTTTCAATATCTCAGCCATTTCAAATTCCTTTCCTTATATAGAATACCTAATCTTTGAGAAACCCTTCTATCAGGGGGCACCAATCCGGTTTCGCTGGCAAAAGCGGTAAAAGCCTCTCCTCTTTGTCAAAAACGCACTCGCCCCAGCATGCCGCGAAACATTGCCCGCAGGAGTACGGAAAATCCGCCGCTTTGCCTGCAATCAGGATCCCGCGCTCCCTTTCCCGGATGATCTCCGCGAGCTCCCGGATGAATTTCCCGCTGACCGTCGCAAACCCGCCCGGCTCCGTGATTTTTTCGAGAGCTTCCAGCGTATAGATGACCCTCTCCCGGTCTGCCCTATCCATTCTCCGCGCCTCCCTCCTCCGGCAATTCCATCGGCTCCGCCCAATGCGTGATGTATTCGTCCACATATCCCGGCCCGTCCCAGAAGTGCCCGCGCCCGAACTTGTAGTACCGGACCTCGCGCTCTTCGTCCGCCCTGAATATGCACGGATAAGCCTGATAATCCAGCGTCATCGGAGAAATCTTTTCCTCCGGCAGCCTCTCCGTCACCGGGATCCACCTTCTCTTCGGCTCCACGTCGGCGGCGGGGACGTCTCGCACGGCCTGTCTGATCGACAGAACATAGGGATTTCCTTCCATGCCGATCCGCCGGATCTGCTAGAATACCGCATATACAGCATCGTCCTGGTTGATGTAAACGTCATTCGGCATAATCTTCAAACCTCCTTATCTTGCCGAATAAAATCTTGTTGTTGCACCACCTCTGCAACCGCCGCAACTCTCTTGTTGCATGCGGCTTGTTGTAGACCATTACATAGGGATCATAACGCATATTTCGAAGGGTATATATTCGCCGCAAGTCATCATCGACGGTGGAATCATATCCAGTCAAGACATATACCGTGCCGTATCTGCCCTTGTTACGGTGCTTCGCTTTTTCTGCATAGTTCCGAAACTTCTGCTCCAGATTATCCTGCGGATTGTCCCACGCGAAATGCACGTTTTTCAGCCGCATGGAATTCAGATCGGCAATGTCCTCGTCGTTCAAGCACCGTATGTCCAATCCTTGTGTAAAGTCAATCAATGCTCTGGTTTCCCGGTACTGCCGCATCAAATCCCGCTTGTCCCGGCAAGCTGTGATGTTCGGATCGAGAACCTTGATCTCATCCTGCCCGTTCCAGAAGTCTTTGACATCGGCAACCTTGCGAGAGACGCATCCCTCTTTTGCGGCAACGTGACAAAATGAGCATCTTCGCGGACAGCCTCGCGATGTCATCGAGACTGCAAACGGATACTCCGGGTAGATGGAATAGTCCGGGAACATCCGCTCCATCTCTTCTGGCAGCTTAACGTTCTTGCTCTCGTCGAAATGTTCTTTCCCGTCCTCGCCTAAATAGATGCAGTATCCTGTCCCCCCTCGAATGACCTCATCGGCGTTCACCGGAGGTGGAATGTCTGGACTGTATGCGTCGGAGAAGATCTTGCTCATGTACACTCGGTCGTAGTGGAAGAGATCACCCTTCCACCACTCCACATCATCCCCGTTCGCCTTGTGCCATGCGCTGATCCGCATGAGAGCGAGGTGCGGGAA
>Ga0310695_10005117_pt1 | contig 23204 bp, 25 predicted proteins | sample RumenRJG_04DNA_FD_203882 | JGI IMG/M metagenome (GOLD analysis project Ga0310695, IMG submission 203882) | Bovine rumen microbial communities from Lethbridge, Alberta, Canada - RJG_04 (v2) (version 2) | ecosystem: Host-associated > Mammals > Digestive system > Stomach > Rumen | place: Canada...
AAATTTTGTGGATTATTTCGAGGCAACTGTGCATGGCCTTGACGGGCAGCGGCCCGCACTAACTTTGCATCGGAAAAAATTGTACATGAGCGACAGGCGGCAAGGGCAATGATGACATTTTGTTTCATCAATGCGGCTTCACGGTATCATTCCTCTCCCGTCAAGCAGAGGGCCGTGCATAAAGACAGCAAAGGAGGGATCGCCCATCACGGGCGTTTCCCTCCTTTACCAATGAAAATGCCCCGGAACGCTTGCGTTTCCGAGGCAGTGAAAAACAAGATTATTCTTTGACCTTAAAGTATTCTTCTAATCCAGCGCTTTGATGACTCCATACCCCATTGAACATGCCATTTTCTTCCAGATGTTTTATCAAGTAGGATAAACTGATACATATTCTTAGTTGGGTATAATTCAAAACTACCTGAGCCATATCCTATGCCATAGGTCAAATCTTCAGTGTTGATATAAACGCTTCCTTCATTGTCGGAATCTAAAGACCATTGGACTTGTTCTATTATGCCCGTTTTTGTATCGAGTTGCAACAGGGTATAAATGTTATCTGTCTGATATAATTTATAGCGGTTTTTAAGAGATTGATCAATTTCTATCTGCTCTAACCAAGCGTTATTCATTACAAGCAAGGAGTCAACTCCTATTGTTGAAGAATTCTTTTGAGCAAAAGATGTCAGCAAACATAGCGACATCAATAAAGAAAATATTAGTCTTTTCATAATCTTGTCACCAATTATCTACATCTTCACTTTTTGTCTTTTGGTTAACGTATCTACCCCTGAAAATACCAGAAAGAAGAGCATGGTTATAAATAAGAAATGCTTTCTTTTCGTCTTCCGTCATCTTATCCATTGGTGAGCCTTCTTTCCAAATTTTCTTTTGATATTCTTCTCGTGCAATCTCTAATACAGATTCGGCATTATCATCATCGAGATTGATGAAGAACTCATAAGGCATCCTCTCCCCTTTAACAGTTATAGTTTTACCGTTTTTATCAGTCTCTTCCTTGGAATCAGCTTTAAGCATATATATATACTCCATTTTTTCGGATGAAACACCTCCAAATCCGTTTTTTGCTGCAAAGTCATAGTGAATGATACAAATAGAATCACAGCTAAAGACTGTTTTTATATTAGTCAGTTGAACAGAAGATGGATCTTTTGCAATTTCTTTCATTGTTTCTTCCATCTGCTTTAATGCTGCTTTTTCTAATTGACTTGATTTTGAGCAACTAACAATTAAAAATGCTGATATGAAAATCAGAGAAAAAAATTTAATCCTGTTCATAACGTATAGAGTTTAAAGTGAATAATTATTATTCAAGTTTATTAAATCAAGTGGGTGCGTTGATTTTCTTGTACTTGCTACCCATACCGAGAGCAAAGGCCATTTGGTCTTTGATGATGAGCTCGCCCGTTATTATAGATTTTGAGCGTTATTTTGATAATTTTCAACACAATACCCCTCTGTTGAAAGAGACTCAACAGAAACGGCTTTAAACCGTCCTAATGTTTTTGTGATTTGATAGAAGCTCTTCATATTTCCATTCATATTATTTGTTTGTGCAAAGTTATAAAAAGTCTACAGACTTTTCTATAATTCGATTAAAATTTTCCACATCTGACAATATAAAAGTAAGACATATCAATAGCCAGAAAAGGAGGGATCGCCCATCACGAGCGTTTCCCTCCTATACCGATGAAAAAGCCCCGGAACGCTTGCGTTTCCGAGGCACAATATTATAGGTGGAAGCTTGGTGGTGTTTGTGATGGAACAGGATTCAGGATTTTTTCCTGTCTCTTCGCTTCTACGAGGAAAACCTCATCTATTTCATCGGTGATTTCTGCCTGCTTTGAATAGAGCTGGTCATGCCTGATACAGGTTTTGATCATGAAAAAGTGTTCACACAGTTGTTCCCCAAAGAAGATGACATGATTGTTCCCGCCTATCAGGTTTCCTGGGTTCTTGGCTGTTGGGAACGGTACCAACATGAACCCGTCGCTACGGCCAAACAAATGTACTATGTTATCTATCCTGGAATTTCCCATCAAACCGAAGCGCTCTTCATAGCGGCGGAAGAAATGCGACGTGAAGAAGAGGAATTCAAGTTTGTTTTCAGAAGATTCGATATCCGTGATAACATTCATGCCATGAGAGTTGACATAGGTGATGAAGGGAATCTGTATGATACGTCTGAGGATCTTAAAGGATTTATAGTTCAGAATGAGCGGTATCGAATAGAATGTGTTCGTTGTGCTGATTTTGTACTTGACCAGGTCGCCCTTTACATTACGGCTCGTTTTATGCTTAATCATATAACGCTTCAGTTTGTTGAACTCGGGTTGGCCCGGGCTGAAGCGATCTTTTACTCGTTTGGAGTATGTCTCAATGATGCGGTTGCTTTCTAAGACCATCTCCTCATAGGACATTGTTTCTACTATCATAATAATCGATGAATTGGTTGAACATTTGTTTTTGGCAAAAGTAGTCTGGCCAAATCATCGGGTAAAAGACAGGAAAAGCGGGCCATCGCGGACCCGCTCTTCTGCTATGGATACAGTAAAAATCTGGTGTCAACTATTTGGCAAGTGCCATAAGTCAATACTTTTGCCGATCTGTACACCGTACTTCTCATCAGCAAAGGTTTCTTTGATGGCATCAAGGGCGGCTTGTGGCACTTCGCTGGTACGTTTCACATAGACGCAGAACATCATCTGGTCACTCGGATATGATTCGTCCACCACAATGGATACGACGGTGCCAGCCAGGTTTGGAATGGTCTTGTTTCCTTTCTTAGGCGGAATGAGCAGTCTTCCCGTTCCGCCGCCAGCGACATTGAGGGAGAACTTCTCGATAATGGGTTCCAGTTTTTCCAGGATGGCGGTTGCGGTTTCCTCTTCGCCTTGCGTTTTGAGGATGATGACGTTGCCGTAGTGTTTAAATTCACCTACATGGCGTTTCTTTCGGATTCTCTTTTTCATGATGTGATAATTATATCAAAGAATATTATCGTTCGAATTGTTCTTGAAGTTCTGTATAGAAGTCGATGAGAACGCGGCGCAGATTAAGGTCATCTACGGGGATGTCACCGTTCTTTATCTGCACGATGCACTCCGAAAGGAAATCGGGCGGTGATGCCTTGAACGAGGCGAGCCATTGATGCTGCACCCTACCCTGTGGGAAGTCTGCGTAACCGAGTAGTTGTCGCAAGACATATATTGGAGTCTTCAACGGCTCAACGCTGGCAGCTAGGGACTGCTGATAATGCTTTGGTGGTCCTACTACCGACAGGATCCTGCCTTGTAACTCGCATAGCGAGTTTACAAGTTCATTCAGACGTTCTCTACTAGGAGCCTCGTCCATTGTTAAGGTTCGGGATGGTTGGGGGTTATTTTGAAGGTAGCGTTGCCGGTGTAACCCAGGAAGTCTTCGAAGGTGGGTTCATCACCCACTTCATTTATGGCCTTGTCGGCTAATTCACAATCACAACCGACGACATCATAGAATCCCTCACCTTCAAGATCCTCTAACTCTTGAACGTCTTTGGCAATCAGGATATGGAGGGTTTTAATTGCCTTGATGTCCTCCATCTTTAGGGAGCCAAAAGGATTGTTCTCGTCAACGTAGGTGTCCCAATCAGGGAAGAATGCATCGAGGTTTTCTGCATCAAGATCAAACTCGATCTCGTCCAAAGCCCCGTTATCGAATAGATCCATCCAGTCCCAGAAGTTTTCGACTGTAATCACGATGGTCTCTTTATTTGCTCTTGTTAATAACATAGTCGTATCTTGTTTTAAAGATTGTATTTAATGTAACAGTTTACTCTGTTTTTTAATCCTGGAAGCGATCAGGATGGAAGAAGTGCATGTACTCGTCGATGGTGATACCAGCTTCGGAGGTAGCCTCCTCGATGGATTTCTTTATGATTTGGAATGCGAATTTGGCCTGCCAATATTTGCCTTCCTCTGGGTCGTCAATCAAGATATCCCAAGCGGCGCCCTCGTCGCCGTTGTATGGGTGAATGATTTCTCTTGCGGCGCTATGCTTTGCCACCTGCTTGAGATGGTCGCCAGCGCGGCCACGTTTAAGATTGTGGTCAAGGTCATTGCATTTCACGTTGATGGCAATGGGATTGTGTGAGTCGGCGATGCGTCTCACATAATCCATGTACTCTGAGCCTTTCTCGTGAGTTAGCAGGCGCAGCGCATCAACGACCTCGGGAGATATACCTGCAGTGAGCAAGTCCTCAAACGTGTAGCCTGTGTCTTCCACTACATCGTGAAGCAGACCTGCGACAATCTCGTTCTCATTGTTGCCTTTCATGGCGACAGTGAGCGGATGCAATATCACCGGCTTGCCATCAAGGTCACGTTGTCCCTTGTGCGCACGTAACGCAATCTCAAGGGCGATTTCTATCTGTGATTGTTCTATTGATTCAGTCATATTATCTTCTTCAGTTCTCTGTAATAATTGAGAAAGTTTTATTTCGAGTGAATGAGTTCTGTTGTTATTTTGCTCTTGTCATTAACATAGTCGTATTCGATTTGGTGATGACGCAAAGTTAATCATTTTATCTTGGATTCATAATAGAATAAGACAGAAATCTTAAAAAGAGCGAGCCATTTCTGACTCGCTCCCGGCAATGCTGATATCAGTTAAAATTGGGGGTTATTTGTTGCGATTGTTTTATTTCTTGGTCATCTTGAAGACCGTTGAAAGGTTGCTCTCGTCGAGCGTTCCTTTCATCTTAACGGTCAAGGTATTCCCCTTTTTACCCTGGAGCTCATAAATGTACATCGGCTCTTGCGTTTCGGCGTAATAGGTCTTGACCTGGCCGCCCTCAATCTTATAAGAGTCTTCCATTGAGAATCCTGTAGAGCAAGTGCCGTTGGAATTGAACATGAGCGCTGTGCCCTTGGCGATCCACCACCATTCAGGGGTACCTTGTACCTCGGTGATTTCCCATACACCAACAATGGTTTCTTTGTCAAACTGCAGATTTGGTTCGTCATCGTTGCCGCAGGATACTAAGGCCATAGTGGCAACCATCAGTGAAAAGAATAAGAATAATTTCTTCATGATTAAATGTATTTTGATAATGAAACATGTTAGTTATCTTCTTAATACAAGTGTGGGCGTGCAGGATTCAAACCTGCGATTGTCACTAACAACCGTCATTCATCCACACTTGATTATTCTACGTATTCGCGGATTGATGCAAGATTGCCATTTTCATCGAGTTCAAAGATTTGATGCTCCTTAATGTGCTTCATCATCATTGAATCTAGATGGCTAAAGAACAAGAATGAATCAATATAAGCCGACAGGACAATGCGGTTCTTTTTTGAACTGTACACATAGAAATATGCGGTTTCAAAGATGTCATTCACCATATTTTTGAACTTGCGTCTGTCGTTGTGGATGACAGGCTCAAAGCTCAATGTGTATTTATCCTCACCATTGTCAACGGTAACAGAAGCTGAACCACAGCACCAAGTGAGGTTGATATATAGGAGCCATTCGTGAAGATAAGACAGGGCCAAGTTCTCATCAGTCATAGGAATATGGAGCGTTTTCGACTTGCGTTTTTTGACCTCTTCGTAATCAACATGAATGACCATCACCGATTGTTCGCCCTCCAGTTTCTTAAATCTAATACTTATATGATCAGTTGTTATGGGCTGTTGAAGAGCTATCTCTTGCAATAGCCGCGCTCTCTCGCTATACCAGTTTCTTATTCTCATATGATCCAATGTATTGGTGATTAAACTCTGATGATATCGTTTTCGTCAATGATTTGAAGCTTGTTTTGTTTCCCAAGGGGAATCCACAAGAGCTCTTCGATGTATTCAGCGAAGAACGGTCTGTTGAGAATCCTCAGTGCTATCTTCAGCCTATCTTTGTGGCTGGAACGAAGGAATTCACGCCATACATTCCAACTCATTTCTACGATGTCACATGAGGGATTCACAGGCTTTCTGTATCTCAGCCTCATCGCTACCAGGACTTTTATATCTTCTTCCTTTTGATATGAAACTACATCTTCCATCTGATATGTATGTTATTTGGTTTGACATTAAAAGTGTGCAGGATGGGTAGGACTCGAACCTCCTATCTCGTGCCCTTTTGGGAACGCCCGCTACCAAACCTGCGACCATCATCCTGCACACTCAAACTTGTTTTACGGTGCAAATTAAAAGCGAGGTTGTCTCAAATCATGGGACAACCTCGCAAAATTGTTATTTCTGATACGATTTATTTGTTTTCTGCCTCGTACATCATCACCGCTTGCCTGTGCATGTGATAGATTTCATCGGCCAACCATTGCGGTTCAAGAACCTCTAATAGATAGCTGCGGCTAACGAAGTGAGTGCTCAGGTCTATCGTTGGGCGCATGAACAGTTCAAAATCGATATAGCCTTCACCATGCCCTATCTCATGTTGGCTCTTGTGGATGGGCAGGTCGCGCAAATAGTAACGCTCGTCGCCATATGCCCTGACAACGATGCGCTCAGCCTGGGTGTCATCGTTGACCAGTACACCATAGCATTCTTCGAAGTATGACTGGGCGTCAAAGCCAGGATCGATTTTGAACTTGATGTCCGTAAGCGACATACTAATGATGCGGTCAAATGAGAACACCCCGAAGTAGTCTATTTCAGGCCAGTCGGGATTTGCATCACGATGAAAGTGGCCAAGGATATACCAGCGCTGCTTGAACAGCTTGATACAATAGGGTTCAAAGGTCAGGCGCCGTGGTTCCTCATCACCATACTTCTTGTAATCCACTGCCAGCCTCACACTCTTCTTCATTGCATCGATAACCATCTTCAGGTAGTCGCCTTCGACGGGTACCGGTTGTAGCAGAATCCTGTCTTGCAACGAGAGTGCTTCGCCTATGATGTTGTTCACCGTTAACGTGTTCAACATCCAATTCTGAACGCTCTCTTCGTTGAACACCTCTTCATTACCGATGTAGTATTTATAGCCGTTTTGGCGGTTGCAATCGATATAGATGCCGAAGATATCTTCTATGGCATCCTTGTGACGGTTGAAAGTGGACCGGGCAAGTTCCACGCCCTCACTCATGTCCGTCTCAAGCCATTTCTCGTTGATTTCGGCAAACGTGATTCCATCGGCCTTGCGAATGGTGTTCACTAGCCATATATACTCCTTGAATAACGCTGGAACCCTCATAATCTTTTTAGAATAATGCTCCCCATATTTGTGGGTTTGTAATGATGTTTGCAAGTATACTTGGAGCCAAATCTCGGCCAAATGAAATGAACTTCTCTTTTATTGATTTCTTTTTGGTCTCCTCATCTTGGTCACTTTGAATAATTTCCTTGAGATCCTTCAATTGCCTGCCATTTAGCTCATCCTTAATCAAATCAACCAGAATCTGCAAAGATTGTGTCTGCTCCTGATTCTGTAATTGGGAGTTGTTGATTTGAATTGATGGTTGATCAATAGATGTAGGTATTGTAATCGTTATAGGTATAGCTTTATAAGATTCCAGCACGCCAAGTATTTGGCTGAATGTGTCAGGATGACGATACTGTTTTTCAAAATTATCTATAGCCTTTTTTAGATAGTCAATGCCAATATCGTTTCGGAACATATATTCTATCGACCTTATAGACGTAAACTTCCATGAAGTATAGTCTTCTTCTTGGCTAAAGTAGTACCATCCTGTAGATGGGCTTCTCTCAAGAGATCCCTTAAGTGCTTTCCCTTGCTCTATAAGACTTTCAATCGTTATTGCTTCCATACTTCATAATAAAACTCTTATTGAAACATCAAGCGATCATAGAATTTGCAGCAAACTTTTCTATTGTCATGTCTGAAATAAGCTGACTCACATCCTCACCAAGGTGATTAATAATAATTTGATGAAAATCAGAGTATGTCATTTCTCTTTCATCATGATATATATGATTATATAAATACTCACTAAACGTATGAGCTGTGATTAACACGACTGGAGTATCTCTTATATCTCTTCTAGCTGCAGGAACATAACTTGGGGTAATCACAATTGTGTATTCTCCACCCACTTCATCTCGATGTTCTTTTAATCTTTGAGTATTAACCAAAGTCAGTTTGTTTGCAGTTGATTTTGCCTCAACAACAAATTTCTTTCTTAATGTCAAATATAAACACTCCACGTCTGTATGGCCGGGGCCTCCAATTCTGTGTGCTTCGACATCATAGAACATATTAAACCCTTTTTCTAAAACCTCTTCAAATAGATTGTAAGTACTGTTTTCGGGATTCCTTGAGTACTCTTCAATCAGATTAGGCAATTCTAAAAGTTGACGTTCAATCTCATCATCTTCTTGAAGTTCTTTAGAGAGGATTTCTGGATAAAATGAATATACTTGTTTAATAAGATCTATTGTTAACACCTCGGGATTATCAAAACGTATTGGAGTTTCAAAACAACTATATTTCTCCAACATCCTTGATATAAAGTCTTTCAAGTCTTGAGCTATTGAAATATATCCTGCTGTCACAATTCTTGTCGTAGGTGGAGTGCGTGACCACGGTTGTTTTGGGTGTGAAAGTCTTCCAAATGTATTTCCTTCTGTTATGGATAGGACACCTGCTGCTTTCAAGAGTTGAGATGTATAAACCCTAAACTCATAAACACAATTCACGCTATAATGCTCATCTTCTTTCAATAAAGCTAACTGCTTTGCATGCGAAAAAGTTCTGAACTCAAGGATATCATTGACTAGACGTTCATAGGATTGGGGGGTTATCGAATCTAGACAAGCAATGAATTGAGCATATTCTGCAAAGTAAATTCTATAATTAAGACGATGATCCAACATGAGTTTGAAAAGCAAACGCATTGGGTATAGCTGAATTGAGGGATCAATTTTATTACAGGGATGATGGAACTGTATAGCAAAGAGCATCGTCGCAAATATTTTGCTAAGTTTCTCCTCATCATTAATATGATGGATGAACAAATTCCCTAACGGACTAAACATGAATTTCCTACTGCCATAAACACCAGTATCATAACCAAACATATAATACTCTAGAGTCCGTATTTTATGGTGTTGAGAATCTAAAGGTCTTACTTTGGGATGTCTTGTATGGTATAAATCCATAGATGCAAGCCAATCTCGCATTTGATAACGAGAATTCTCACTCCCCAAGTTACCACACTTCTCTTTAACATATACAGCTATCTCCTTAAGAAGCTCAAAATCTTTGAAGTTGCGGTATAAAACCCATTTTGGTTTATCGACTTTTACTCCCATATTACTTACCAATCATATTAATTATTTTTGCTAATAGTAGCGGAGGTATAGCTTCGCCAATTATTTCTCTAATAAATCTGTCGCTTGAATTCTCTGGAAACTTTATATCTTCTTGTATTGATGAGACAATGAAAGTCTCCAGAAGAGTAAGCACTCTTGCATCCGAATAAGTACCATCAGGTTGTAGACGACCTGGATGGATGTTATTATGTGATGTAAAACTACCACTAAAAGTGGTTCTAGCTGGACATGGTTGATCCCAATTCATCCTCTTAAAAGTATTGTGGAATCCAGTAATTGGATTACCATCTGCCCTGAGGGGATGAAATGGACTGTTTATTGCACTTTTTCCTGGAGGAATATGCTTTAGTGATTCAACATATCTTGGAACTTCTTTTTTTGCACGATGCCATGGAATACCCGAATCTTCACCAGCTTCGATAGACGGCAAGTGACCGATTGCTTCTCTTAGAGTGATTTCAGCTTCTTTGTTCGGGTTTCCCCATTTAAGATTTCTTTTCCACAGTTTAATTATGGCTCGTGGCCTAGATTGCGGAATACCATAATCCTTAGCATTCAATACTTGAATATCAATATTGTATTTATCGATATACTTATCTTTGAGTATATACTCTAATTTCTGAAATGTGCCATCATAAGGGAAAAACATTTCTATAAATCTTGGTACATTTTCTATCAGAATATAGCTGAAATCACAAGCATCAATTATATCGAATACTTCAAGAATAAGAAAATTCCTTCTGTCATTGACAAAGTCGTTTTGTACTTTATTCTTACCCAACGTACTTAATCCTTGACAAGGAGGAGTTGCCAAAAGAAGATCAACGCTTTCTTGGTTTGCTTTGTCTATGATATACTGTTTATTATTTGCTTCAGTAATATCACCACAAAGCATTTCTGTTTTGGGGTAAAAATATTTATAGCAATTTGCCCTTTGCTCCAGCAGTTCATTTGCAAGAACAAAGTCAATTTGGTCTTTAGGCAATCTCAACTCGCCTATGCCTGCACTTGAAAAGAGTGATATCGCTTTCATCTCTTTAATGATGGTATTTCTTCTACTAAACGCTTTACCATAAGTGGAGGAATAGATTCTCCTAACACTTGTCGAATTAATATTTCTGGAGTATCATCAGGAATATTCCAATCTGTAGGCATAGAATTAATAATCATCAATTCTAATGGCGTTAACACTCTTGCATCAGAATAGGTTCCATCAGGCAGAAGACGTCCTGGATGTACATTTCTTTGTGAAGAGATGCAATCATTTCTCAAAGTAATAGCAGGTGATGGTTCATCCCATTTTATTCTTCTATAAGATGATGTAAAGCCTTTAACTTTTGTTCCATCAGCCCTCTTTGGATAGTAAACTGGATTACTAAATGCAGTGCATCCCTCTGGAGTGTGTTTCATACATAAAACATTATTCGGTGAGTGAGGTCTTGCATAATGCCATTTAATATTGGATCTTTCACCAGCTTCCAAAGACGGTAAATGCCCAATTGCTTCTCTAACCGTTATTTGATGTTCTACTGGAGTTGGCCAAGGCCATTGTGTATCTTTTGGATACATTTTAACAATGGCACGGATACGTGTTTGAGGTACTCCATAATCAGCAGAATTAACAAGGCGACCTTCAACCTCATACTCACTGCCAAACTTATCTTTAAGTATATCCGTAACCGAATACAAACCATCCTTATATGGCATCTTGAAGACTAACAGTTTCTCTACATTTTCAATCATAACATATGACGGCCTTAACTCTTCAATGGCATCAAATACGTAATTGATTAAGTAGTTTCTCTTGTCTTTAATATATTCTTCTTGATGCTTGTTCTTTCCAATCCAACTCATTCCTTGGCAAGGAGGGGAAGCTAAAAGGAATTCGATTCCCTTCGAAGCTTTCATTACAGAATTGAAAATTTCAGGATTTGTTATATCACCACAAATACAATTACAAAAAGGATATAAAATATTGTGTAGTGATGCCCTCCTCTCAATGAGTTCATTTGCTACAACGATAGGTACACCTATTTCATCTAAATAGGTTTCACCAATACCCGCACTTGAGAATAATGATAATCCTCTCATCTTAATAATTCACTGCCAGGAACATCGGTTTTCAAATCATAGCTAAAAAACATCGTGGCAGACAAGCATGTAGACAGCCTTATTTTGAATTCGATGTACATGGTTCAGTCTATATCTAAAAACAAACCCCAATGCAGTCCCTGCAGGCCGACCAAAGCCTATATAACCGCAAAGGAGTTTGTTATGTTGTTCAACACTCGGTCTTTTGCAGGTTTCATCCACCTTAGGGTGAAAATAACGTGATGGCAAAGATAAGTTATTTTTTCTTATCGTTTGTGTCTCCCACCAGATTTCTTTGCGCCAGATGTCCTCTTTTTGCTTGAAGAATTGGATTTCCCTCGATTGGAACCATGTCGCTTGTTGCCTTGCTTATATCCCATATTGCTTTCAATATAGTCTATAGGGCTACCACCATAGCGCGTATAACGATGAGGTCTCGGTGCTGCCACAGTCACTTGCCGCTTCTCTGGAGCAAGATAATTGATGCCAAACAGACTCTTCATTGAGAATTGCCAGTTTGGCCAAATCTTTTTGGCAACCTCTTCTGCTCTACGTTGTTCTTCTTGTGTAAGAGGCACCCCTTTAATGTTTTTATCGCTAAACGGATTAAAAACAGAGACTGCTATACCAATGATTTGTCCGTTAGCTGTAGCATGAATCAGATGTCTAAATTGCGACATCGTTTGACAAGATGAGCATTCACCATTGAAGCACTGATTGATACTGTCGGGATGGCTTAACTTCTGAGCAATGTCATTGCAATCTTCAGCCGAATGAACTTCAACCCTAACTAACACGATGCTGCTGTCTTGATAGAAATCTAAGGTGTTTTCCTCGACATCATGTTTGAACACCACCTCTATGGCCACGATGGGTCTTCCTTCTTCATCAAGCAGCGCAACATCGGGTCGAGACGAACCGAATTTTTTCTCCTCCACTACTGAGTGTGCCCTTTGTACTAGATTTCCATGAAATTCCTGATTGCAGTTGCTGCAAGTCCATGAAATAGGGAATTCTTGATGCTCCTTGATGGCGTTGTCCAGGATAGCGAAAATGCTATCCTTGGCAAACTCATGGATGGCCGATTCTGATTCATGGGCGGTGTAGCCTTTACAATCACAATCGGGCCGGTGGCTGAAATGGTCACGATGAGCATTTGGACCCTTGCCTTTCTTACGAAACGACAATGGTTCTTTGCACTTCGGACAGAAATAAGACTGTCCGGATTGCGCATGTTCGATGCTGACATATTTTCCGTCAGCATCTATAGCCCAGGGGTTTAGGAGTTCTTTTCCCATAAAAAATCAATTTAAAAAAGTTTGACACGCCGCAAAGATAGCTTAGCAGAGTGCCAAATCTAGGCACTATGAAATGGAAAAAAGTTAAACTTGGGCGGTTTTTAAAAATATACCCTATTCGGATCTAACTCTGGAGCTATATTGAATCTTATGAGTTCCGTTGTAGCAATATCTAACTTTACCATGCTAATGTCTAAGTAACCATAATCCTGAAATCGTTCTCTTTCGTCGAGCTGTTCAAAATAAGCATTCCCTATTTGTTTTAATCGCCACCATTCAACCTGATTGTGATTTGCGTAAACACCAAGTTCTCTATTTAAGAAATCTAGATATTTTTCGCCATACTTAGATTGTATTAGTTGACGATAATCATTAAGATTGATTACGCCCAAAAAAACGCATTCATTTTCTTGAACTTCATCACTACGTTTTATTATAAAAGAATGGTAGCGTGGAACATAAACATAATAATGAACTGGTAATTGATATCCAAACATGAACATGGAACCTTCATTTAGAACTATAGCATTATATACTTTCCTAAGAAAAACTCTATTTTCATCTTCGTCTCTACCTTCAAAATTTTTAAACAAGTCTTTAGTGTCAAATGTTAGGAATGGGCCTTTATAACTAGCCATACCTTTGCCATTGACATAAAAATGGGGACTAGAAGAGAAATAATTCCTATTTCTAAATTTAAATGGTTTCCAATAAGGCTCTCTCTTGCTTAAATCCAAGATTTCTTGTAATAGCTCTTCTTTATGTTCGATTATAAACATATCGTATCCATCAAGATATTGTGTAATAAATCTAACAGGGACATCATCAGGGCGAACAACATACTTTGCTTTTAGTAAATACAATTTCCCTCCTGGAACTAGCGTTTCTTCCTCAACATCTTCTACAATGTATGAATTATCCAAAATTATATCGTCAATCATAATCAGCTCATTATTAAGATTTTAAATTTACATATTAAAGATTCTCTACTTTTATTTTGATTTAATTGTAGTAATTATGGGTTCGCTTGCGAAGATGATGACCTTGGTCTTGGCGCGGGATATCATCACGTTCAAGCGGTTGGGATTGAAAAGGAAGCCTTCGGTTTGCTTGATGTAATTCTCATCGCTGGCAGCAAAAGTCAAGATGATGCACTCGACATCCTGGCCCTGCAAGCGCTCGACTGTGTCAATAAGAGGCCATTCATCAGTTGGCAGCATATCGTGGGCCGATTCCCTAAGCAGGCGCACCTGCTTGCGGAACGGCGTGATCACAGCGATGGCATCGGAACTATAGCCCTCATCGAGCAATGCCTTGACTATGGTGATGGCGGCGGTCGCCTCGCCCGGGTTCTCCTCGGTGCTGTTCGGCGTGGAGATCTCGGGATTCATGAAGACAATGGAGTCCGTCCATCCTTTTTCGTTGAGATATGCCGACTTGAAAGTGCGGTCAGCGACATCATCTGCACTGCGAAGAGTGATGCCGTGCGGCTCATAGAACGCATGGCTCACCAGGGCGGTTATCTCCCTGTTCATCCTGTGGGTGACGGGCAGCACGCTGACGGGCACCCCTGCCACCTTTTCGGCGCAATAGTCCAAGATAGAGACGGAGTGCTCGTTGCTCTCCAACTCCGTCCTGAAGATAGGCGGCATCTGCCGTGAGTCGCCGAAGAAGCAGATAGATGTAGCGCATTTGCCAAGCACCGAGGCATAGGTTAAGGGCATGAGCGAAGCCTCGTCCACCAGTGCCATGTACGGGCGGAAATGGCTGTGCGAATGCAACCCTAGATATGTGATGGCTCCCCAGATGGTCATGCCGATGACATGACCATGGCGCTTCTTGCGACGGTTCTTTTTGCTGTACTCGTTATATTCCGAGAACTTCTCGAACTGGATGACTGTGTCATCGAGTTCTTCAGCTTTGAGCAGGTCACCAATCTTGAAGAGCGGTATCTTATTGTTGAGCGAGCGAATCTTCATTAGCGCGTTGTTCACCGCATGGTGGGTATTTGCGATGATGACCACCTCACGGTTTTCAAGCGAGGCTGCTATGGCCGTTGCTGCAAGCACCACGGTCTTGCCGGTGCCTGGAGGACCTTGCAGCACGTGGATGGGATAGAATTCCAGCATCGATTTGACAGCTGCTTTCTGTTCGTCGTTTAAGCGCGAATAGATGGTTGCGAAAGCCGTGAGATGTTCCGGGACGATCTTTAGGAAGTCCTCAGCCTCGACCTGTTGCTCTCCAGCAAGTAAGCGAAGGAAATGTGCGCCGGGGGTTGCAGGCATGATACCCTGCAAGCACCCGATGAGCGAGTTGAGGAGGTTGGGGCTTTCGGCCTCCATGTCGTAGACAACATGCTCCTCAAGGGGCTTTTTGGTCTCGACAGTGATTGTGTCACGGTCAGCATCGATAACCAAAGCCTTGATGGACTCGTTCATCTTCACCTTGTCGCCAGGACGCAGCTTGGAGTAATTCTCGGGCGCATGGAGAACATATTTGAGATCCGACGAGGATGTCACGGTCAAGCCCGTGAGCATCTCGTTGGACTCAATCTTCTCCTCTCGGGACATCGCCTTGCGGGAGCGGATATCAGCCTCCTCCATTTCGTACTCGACATGGAGGTAGCTAAGCAGGTCGTCCTTGAATTGCTCAAACGTTTCCATCACTCATATCGTTCATCAGCTTCCTGATGTGTCGGCGCAGGGGCTCGTCTACCACATAGACGTAGCAACCCTTCATGCCTCTGGACAGCAGGACGCGGTAAATATTCCTCACATATTCGTCGAAGGTCATTCTCGCTCCACCGACGTTTCGGCGAAGGACTGGATCCTTGCATTCTGATTTATCGGTGACTACTTCACCGAGCATCTCGTTGTATTTCAAATCTGGGCCTATGATGACGCCCGCGTAGTCGAATTCATAGCCTTGGGCGGTATAGATGCAGCCCACCTGCTTGATTCCGTCGGGTTTGTAGGCCCATTCATACCATCGTGGGTATCTATATTGGAGACGATTATAGATACTGTCCTTCGTCTCCCACGGCATGGCGAAGTTACCGATTTTCACTTCCTTGATGAGGTCTCCATCGGGAGTTAGCTCATCAGCCCATGGCCAGCAGAAGCCAGCCATCAGTCGGGCCGTTTGACCAGGCACGTTATTTTGTTCAACCAGCCGGTCATACATTAGCTGCGGGTCATCGAACAATTGGAGGTCAAAGTCCTCTTGACGGAATGACGAAGTGACCTCCTTGTTGTATAGCACCTGCTCAATCCAGTCCAGGTAATTATCTGAGCCGTTGCAGCGGAATTGCGACTTCAGTTCGCACTCGTCAACGGTGGCGTTCCATCTTGCAGCCGCCTCTTTAATCAGATCCGCAGAGCCGATTTCCACACCACGGATAGCCTGCCGGTCATCGATGAAGAAGACGGTCACCTTGGATGAGCGGATGATAGTGTCGATCTGCGGCATGTCCGTTCTTTTCTCAGCCTTGGTGAACTGGTTGTTGGCCGACTTCTGGATGCGGTGTGCCTCATCCACCAGGAGCACATCGACAGAATTCTCATCCGCAGATGCGGGGACATAACTGGTCACGTTTTGGAAAAGAATCCTTGTCGAGCGCTTTACTTGGTTTCTCACGCCTTCAAGCAGCGGCTTGGACTTGGTGGCATACTGCACGTTAAATCCGTGCCCGTTCCTTGTGAGTTTCGCAAGTTCGGCGAGGATGTGCAATGCGATGACCGTCTTGCCCGTTCCTGGGCCACCCTTGACGATGATCACGCTCTTTTGTGGGCCAGCGGTGCTGGAGGTATTGAGCATCGGTCTAATCTTATTGAGGATGAGGTTGCGAGCCACAATCTGGTCTTCAATGAGTGAGAAGGCACCCGTGTTGCCCTGTTCAATCATGGTGGACACCTCGTTGAGCAGTTTCTTTGACGGACGAACAGGGCTCGCCATCATCTTATTGAAGACGGAAAGACCATCGCCGTTTTTGAGCAGAAGGCCGAGTTTCTCAACAAGCTCGGGTTTCTGGTCTTTGGCGTATGTCGGATACTCAGCGAGTAACGTCTTGTACTTTTCATCAAAGAGGTACGAAGGATGCTTCGGGTCGTTCTTGAGATAGTTATAGCAATAAGCCAAGCCCGTCAGGTGCAGTTCCTCGTTGCTGATAACCTCAATGAAGTTGGACAGGTATCCCTGGTATCCCTTGACTTGCTGAGAAGGGTGAGCAACGATGCGGTTGGCGTGGCCAGTGTATGCAGTCACATTGAAGACCGTGTCCTCGTTCTTCTCCTCTGCATTGAAGTTGCCATCGCAGTCAGCCAAAGTCACGCCTTTGTTACTCCACTGCTTAAGTTCGATATGGATAACATTGAGTTTGCCATCTACGCCTTTGCCGTAGATCACGCAATCAATTCTTTTACGGCTGAACGGCACAAGGAACTCAAATGTCACAAAACTGTCCTTCACGTCGGCATCATAGAGAACCCTTGAGATGTGCGGGGCGTTGTTTGTCCATGACGCAATCTCGTTCTCACTGTTATGTATGCCCGACTGTTGGGCGTTGTGCAGCATCTTCTGATAGACGATGTTGCGCTCCACGTCGCTTGCGAACTTAGCCTGAGGCTCTGCGTATAATACTCTGTTGACCATGGCTGTCTTATTATTCGTTTCTGCTTAATTCAAACTTATCTTTGTCAATCACTTCAAGAACACGGGCCTTGAGTGTGTCCTCAAGATCGTCTATATCTATTTGGTCTACTACCTCTCCATCTTCGTCGACAACGAAAACATCATGACCGAGCATGCCGTTGATGACGTAGTCGTCATCTATTCTTAGATCCTCATTGAACATGAGGATGTCGTCTGATGCTATGTCGGCCAGTTTCATCGGTGGCAGACTAAAGCTCAGTATACTTGTCCGCCTTTCCTTTGGCCTTTTCGACAGGGTACTTCATCGCGTTCTTTTGGAGTTTGTCCATGACAATCTCCTTCACGTCCAAGCCGTACTTGTCAGCGATAAGGAAGGCGTAGTTGAGGATGTCGGCAAGTTCCTCCTTGACCTTGTCGACAGGAACATCTTCGGGGCGTTTCCAAAGGAACGCCTCGTTAAGCTCTGCGGCTTCTATTGAGAGTGCCAGCGCCAAGTCCTTACCGTTGTGGAACTGGTCCCAGTCCCGCTCACGAGTGAACTCCGCGATGGCTTCTATGAGTTGCTGGATGTCGCTCATTTTCCGTTCTCGTTTTGTGCGTTGTACATATCGAGAGCCGCCTGGTAGGCGTTGCTGAACGGCAGGCCCAGGTCATTGACCTTTTCGGGAATGGAGATAGCCCAGCTGACATAGTAATAAGCCAGGAACTCATAACCACCGAATTCACGGCCAGGCAGGGCGTTGATTTTGTAGCCCTTATTCTTCGGGTTGATGCCGGTCATGCCGACCATGGCGATCTCCAGCGCTATGCGGTGGACATTGGATTGAGGCATAGGCTTGAGTTCCTTCAAGGCCCCAAGCATATACATTGACATCATCATGGTCTCCACGGGGTCTGCTCCATCCTTGTGAGTTTCCTGGAATGACTCGTTCTGCTCACGGTTCACCTCGGGGTCTGTCGATTCGGCAGGCAGATCCGATTTCTCAGGTAGCGAGATGTCGTTGAAATGCATCTCGTTGACCATGGAGAAGAACTCATCAACCCCAAGGTGCTGGGTGAAGTATTCAAGCAGCTCATATTCGTCACCGGGCTTCGTTTCGGTATCGAAGAAGTAAGCCTTCCATTCCTCATATAGGTCTTCGGCCAACTCCATTTCCTTGCGTGTAGCCTTGAAATGTGGAGCCAGGTTGAAGCCGTACATCTCATGCAGCTGAAGTGCGCTCACCACATTCATTGTGCGGTTAGCACTCAGCACCTTTGAGGGAATCGCAGTGCTTGCGGCACGTGTGACAGACTGGATATTCTCAAGATGCAAGTCCACCAGACTCAGCATCTGAAGCGGTCTCATCTCGGGATAGTTGTCAAAAATCATTTGCTCAACATAGAGATCGAGCGGAGAGTTGAGAGCTTGAACCATCAGTCCGTTGTGCAACTGGCTGACGATTTTCTCAACACCCTCATTCGATAACTGCTTGCGCAGGTTGTGCAGGTCAGCCGCAATCCATTTGCGGAAAGCGTCGGCCTCTGTTGCACCACTCATGGCAAGTTGGTTGCGGCCTTCGGCCTTAGCCATGAGGTAGAGCTCCAGGTGAGTCAGCTCATGCATCATCAAGTGATCATGATACTTCTTATCAGGGTTGACAAGGACTTTTTCATAATCACGATGATGTGCTGCGGAGTACTCCAGCCGTGCGCTTACAGGCAGGTTTTTCGCGTTGTAATCAACCCGTATGGGCTTTGTCCCCATCGTCTCAAGTTTCTTAAGCTGCTGGCCGATTTCAATGGAATAGTCCTTATCCTTGGTCAACTCTCTTGCCACCTGCATGGCTAGTTTCTGAATCTCATCACGGATTTGGCGGTCTTGTGGGCGGTCTACCCCCTTACGCATGCCTTGAACGGTAATATCGAACGCCTCCTTCAATTGCTTCTTATAGTAGTATGCCATGCCGAGACCGTAGTATGTGTTCAAGTAATCATCGTTCTTCTCGAGAATCTTCTTGAACATCTCGATGGCTTTATCAAAATCCTGGCGCTTGAGGTAGTTTGCCGCCAAGTTATTTTGGGCCATCACGTCGTCGGGATGGTACTCGATGACCTTGTCGTAGTACTGTTCGGCAAGGTCTGAATTATTCTGCCTTGTACAGATGTTGCCCATCAGCAGCAGCGCAAAGAGGTTGGTAGGGTCGATGCGCAGCGCCTCGATGTTTCTATCGAAGGCCAGGTCAAGGTCGCCACGCTCCATGGCCAACTGTGCATAGACGCGGTGAGCGTCCACATGCAGCGGGCACCGGGTGATGATGTCCTTGAGCAGCTTCTCGCCTTTGTCAAACTCATGGCGGTTGCATAGGTCCATGGCTTTCTCAAAGTCACGCTGGACGGTGCGGAACGCTTTCTCGTCAATCTTTATGTGGATGATGTCCCCATCGATGGAGATCTCTGGGGTGTAGCCGTCGGCTGTATAGAACTTCCTGAGCTTCTGCATCAGGTCGTTGTCATCGGTGAACTCAAAGTTCAGTTCGTTCTTGAATTGGATTATATCCATATCATAAGCTCTATTTGATACATGCTGTTGCAGTTGGTTTCCCTGACCGACATACCTCAGCAAATTGTTTGTTTTCTCTAAACCTACAAAGGTAACCATTTTTCTTGAAAACGGCATCATTTCGTAGGAAAATGATAATAATTATCTTTACCATCACTCGGCAAAGATAATACGTCAAAGTGCCATATTTAGGCACTATAAACAGTAAAAAGGTCAATAGAGCAATTATTCCCTAAAATGGTTGACAGATTTGAGAGCGGTTTACTGAATCAGTTTACAGTTGGGCGACTGCTTTCCCTAAATCGGTTTACAAGAAGACGTGAACCCTATGAATATCCAAGTGAATGGTGTAGGAATAACCATAAGCGCAGATATAACATAGTGGCTCACGTCTATGCGTGAGCGAACACTATGTTTCTGTTGCGCTTAATTGAAAATTTCCTACTTTTTCACTTGACAACAAACATAATGCCGTTCTTTTTCAACGATGTCTTGCCAGTCTCAGTAACTGACGGGGCAAAGATACAACAATTTCCTGAATTATTGTGGATTGCCGGACTGATTTGACATCAGAGTTGTTCCCTGCACTTGATGCAGGCCGAGAGGCGGAATTGTGGGCAACTTGTCACTACTACACTTGGATATAAGACTGTTTCATCATTTTCGTCAAGCTCGACGAAAAAATCCACAAACACATTGAACCATTTCTCTCGGTTGCCACAAAACAGCCTAAGTTTGCTGATGGGATCAGAGTCATCCTCCTCATCAGAGAGGATGATGGCCTCCACCTCGGGGGTGAAGTCCATGAGGAATGTGAATCCATCTCGTGCGAGGGAAAAGATTTCCTCATTGACTGGGACAGAAAGCGTCCTACCGTTCAAAGATGGATGTGCAAGGTGGGCTACATACGATGGCATCCATTTGTCGAGGGGGACATCCGTCCTGCCATGAAGTACCGGGATGGGCGTCTCAAACAGGTGGGCGTTTTCCACACGGTAAATAGGCAGCTTCTCTTCATGTTTCAAGACGCTTACACATTTCGGATCTCGTGCGACAACATCGAAATAACCAATACAACACCCGACAGGGAGTTTATCGGTCGGTTCGATGTTACCGAACAACTGCTGGTTGTGGATTTGCCGCACCAGCTCAAGCGGCATCTCCTGGTTAAACACTGGCTCGACCGCTTCTACAAGACAGCGGTACGGCAACTTCTCGGGCTCTACCTTAAGAGGGAGTCCGTCAAACAGCCCAGAACAATACAATGTGGCCTGAGGCTGTGGCATTTGTTCCTTCTTCATAATTCTGAAGATTTTGATTGGTTAGTAATGGTTTGTAAACACTTGCAGCCTAACGGCTGTAAAACCAATCAAATCTGCAAAGTAAGACACAGCGAATGCCAAACTTAGGCACTCGCTTTCAAATTTATGTTAACAAAAAACGATTTTTTTGGGAACCTTGCGCTCCAACCTATTAATAACTGTTAATGCAAAAACTATGCCAAATCATAGGACCCCGCTGGAGTTGATGCTGAAGATATCGCGGTACGGAAACTTTTCACAGCCGATGTAGAGGGTGTCGAAAGCGTCCGTGCCGTCCGTGCGGTGCTGCAGCAGGTCTTCCTCGGTCTCGGCGAGTTTCTCGCCGCCCTTGTCCTTGCGGAAGCCGTTGCGGCCACGCACGACGCCTGCTGTCTGGATGGCGAGGATGAGGTCATCATTGTTTTGGCGGTTGAACATCGGCATGAGCCGTTGTTTACCGGCAAAGCCCTGGTTGATGAGCAGGTACTTCTCATCATGCCGCATGGGATTGCCCAGGTTGATGTCTTCGACTTGCCATCCGTGCCGCTCAAACTCGTGGCACACCACCCAGTGGAAGTCCTGTTCGTTCACGGCATAGTTGCCGCCCAGGGCGGTACTGTCGTAATAGTACACGACTATCTTGCATTCGTGGTGTGCATAGTAGCGGCAGAAGTCGTCAATCAAGGCAGGGATTTTGCGCTCAAACTTCGTGTAGAAGGACTTGATCACGTTCAAGCGGCGTCCGCTGGGCTGCCCCGCCACAATCCAGTTGATGTTGGCGTTGTAGTCCATGCCGATGCAGATTGGGGCGAACGGGTTCAAGTCCTTGTCGGCCCGGCTATCGAGTTGTGTATCGTTGAAGTCATAGCCGAGGCTGTCCAGATAGTTGAAGTCGCTGGCGTTGTACTTGTGGCCCTCACGCATTGACGAATAGAAGCCGTCTTTGGCAATGCCTATGCGTTTGCAAAGAATCGAGGTCTGGAACGTCTTAGGTGTGAGGTCACGTTTCATCTGCTTGATGTACGACTCGCCGAGCAGCTGCAGGTTCTCAATCGTTGAGTACTCCTTGTAGTACACCGCCACCGAGCGCATCTTGTTGAGGTCGGTATCGAGACGGCGCAGGTAGGTTCGCAGGTAGCGGGGTACCTTGATGCCACGCTCCCTCATGGAGCGGATACGCTGCTTGACGTGCCATATCTCATAGATGGTACCTTTAATCGTCTCGATGAGCTCAACGTCCATCTTGTCCTCATAGTGCAGGAACCAGGAGCCTTTCTGGGTCTGCGGCATATCGGACAAGATCATCATGCTGTGATTGAATGAATGGTGGCCAAAATAGGACTTGATGCCACCATTGGCGGGCAGCGTCTCGTCCTTGAGTCGCTCGTAATCGATGAACTTGGCCTCATCGATCAGGAGCCACGAAAGGGTCAACGAGTTGCTGCTGCCGGGTCGGTCCTGGGATATGATGATAGCGCAGGAGCCGTTGTAGAATGAAATCACGTGTTCATACTCGGCCGGCTCAATAATCGGTTTCCCGAAGGCTTTGGGAGGTCTCCGACCGATGACATAGTGGATACCGTTGATGTAGCCCCAGCGTTTCCAAGCCGCCAACAAGCCCGGGATGGTGTTGGTCAGGCCATGCTTGTAGGTGGGTACCACAATGCCACCTGTGCTGCCCGGCATGCGTTGCATGTTGCGCAGCACGAAAGGTGAAGCAATCGAGTCGGTCTTGCCCGTACGTCGCCCAGCGACAATGACGGTGGTGTGAGCACCGATGAGCTGTGTCAGGCGCTGCGGGACATTAAAGTATATTTCTTTCTTCGGTCGTTCCATCCTGTTTCTCTTCGGGAAAGAGTGTGTTCTCTTCGAGGTCGGCCTCCTCGAACTGGACGTCCTCCATGTCAAGGTTATCTTCACTATACATTTTCTTCATCGCATGTATGCGCTGATTGAGGTGCGGCATCGGCTTGATGCCGAGCACCGTCGGGTCGCCCGTGGCGGTGAAAGGCTG
>Ga0310695_10005118_pt1 | contig 23195 bp, 22 predicted proteins | sample RumenRJG_04DNA_FD_203882 | JGI IMG/M metagenome (GOLD analysis project Ga0310695, IMG submission 203882) | Bovine rumen microbial communities from Lethbridge, Alberta, Canada - RJG_04 (v2) (version 2) | ecosystem: Host-associated > Mammals > Digestive system > Stomach > Rumen | place: Canada...
ATTATATGATTGGTAACTGTGGGACCGTATACCGCATTTCTACTCACAAAGTAGTCCCTCAGCAAAAAACAACAGGGTATTACGGGGTTAATTTGCGAGACCCAGACGGCAACCATACCCGAAGATTAACACATAGACTTGTGGCAGACGCTTTTTTGCCAAGAGTTAAAGGCAAAGATTATGTTGACCATATTGATGGGACAAGGGATAATAACCGTGTTGATAATCTTCGATGGTGTACTTTTCAAGAAAATTGTTCATTCCCGATAGCAAAAGAAAGGCAAATACAAGCAGCTTTATGTGACAGGGGTAGACCTGTAATTCAATGTGATAAAAACGGGAATGAGCTTGCACGTTTCCGTGGATTAAACGAAGCGGAAAGGGAAACAGGAATAAGAAATATCTCACACGTTTGTCGTGGGAAAAGAAAATCCGCAGGTGGATATTATTGGAAATATGAAATAGTTTAAGTTATGACTCTAAATGATTTACTCAGAAAAGCACAAGCCTTGGCGATGCAATCGTCCTCCGGAGACATCGAACTAATCACCGATGACTGGGATGGTATTGACATCGACTTTGAGATAGCACAAGATTCCTTCGATGGGAAATACTATGTCAAAGTAATTGAGACAATTCACTATGAGCAAATGTAAAGGCTGCCCATTCTGGAAGTGGGTAAAGGCAGACAGGCTATACCAGACATCTGGCTATCACTACTGCGAGAAGAATGAACTGACAATTTGTAGAAGGAGGAATGGAGAAATGACAAGAGCAGAGCAACGAGCTTTGGAAGCCTATCCATATGATTATCCAGAAAGAACTGGTTTTCGTCAAGGCTATGAACAAGCCGAGAAAGACCTCGCCCTCACCGTGGAGGACATCAAGACCATCTTGGATTTATCCTTCTGGAACGATGACCCGGAGAAGATTTTACAGGAATACAATAGGATATGCGACACGTCGAATCAAACACGCAGATAGCTTGTGTCCGGTGGTTCCGGGAAACGTACCAACACCTCACACGGCTCCTTTTTGCCATCCCAAATGGTGGAGCAAGGAACGCCGTGACGGGTGCAATCCTCAAGGCCGAAGGCGTGGTGCCTGGAGTGTCTGACCTCCTTCTCCTGGTGCCTCGTGGCGGCTACCACGGGCTTTGCATCGAGATGAAGACACGCACGGGCCGTCAGTCGGAGAGCCAGAAGGAGTGGCAGCAGGAAGTGGAAGCGCAAGGCTACCGCTATGTCGTGTGCCGGAGCGAGATTGACTTCCGCAATGCCGTAAAAGTATATTTCCATGAAGGATGACACGCAGGGAGATAGTCGAGCAGCTTGCACGGGAACAACGTGTGGAGACGATGCTTCGCAACATCGCCAAGACACCCATCACCGCAGACCTGCAAGACCTCTGCCAAATGGTGTATCTCACCCTGCTGACCTTCGACGAGGCGAAGATCGTGGACTTGTGGGAACGGGACGAGATCAACTTCTTTATCGCACGGATACTGATGAACCAGTACCAGTCCGTCAAGTCCCCGTTCTACGCCCTTTACCGGAAACGCCAGCGGAAGCAGGTGCCTATCGAAGACTATATGGACATCGCAGATGAATGAGATAGTGAACAAATTCAAGGCGATACGCCAGGAGTACCGATACGTCCCGGACATAATGACGAAGGACGACGAGAGGGTGGCACGGCTCAAGGAGATCATCGAGACGAAGCTGCCGACGGTGGACCGCACGATCATCCTCCTGTATGCGGACTGCCAGTCCTACCGGAAGCTGGGCGCAATGCTCGGACTCTCCCACATGACCGTCCGCAAGGAGTGCCTGCGGATAAGACAACGAATACTTGAAGAATATGAACATCTACGTTGAGATATTGCTGACGGCCTGGCTGGTCGTGTTCGTGGTTGACCTCTCCGGCTTCACGCAGAGCTGGAAGGCCGCACTCGGACGGTGGCTGCACGTCGACCCGTCCAACCTGCGGTGCAAGCCGTTTGACTGCTCGCTCTGCATGACCTTCTGGACGACACTCGCAGTCACCCTCATAGCAGGGGAGTTGTCCTTCGTCACGGTGGCATTCTGCGCCCTGTGCGCCCTTTTTGCCGACACGATGGCCACGACTACCACTTTGATAAAGGATGCGGTCCTTGCGACGTTGGATGCGATTTATAAACGAATAAACAAATGATACGATTCACGAAAGAACAAATGACCGTCCTCTCCGGCTATGAGGACCGCCTCGGCACGGCTTACCGGGCGCAATGGTGCCGGGCAATGCAGAAACAAGACTACGAAACCGTGTACCAGCTTTGGCAGGAGGTGTCCGGGGAGAGCCTGGAACACAACGCCAACTGCGGCAGCTGCGTGCTGCACCTCATGTCCAGGGTGGGCAAGGCTTACTTCACCCAGAAGGAATCCGAGGCACGGGTGCAGGTGGCGAAGGTCAAGGCCACGGCCAAGAGGTCGGTCAAAGTCAAGACAAGCAAGTAAAACCAAAGGCCGGGATGTTTAGTTGTGAAATTAAATCGGGGTTGCAAGCGGTTACAAATCCTTCCACCCGGCCTTAAAAGAACACAATGATGGAACTCAAGATAACACAACTCTCGCAGAACTCCGGCCAGATAGCCGGACTGCCCGCCAATCCACGCCAATGGAAGAAGGCCGACGTGGAACGCCTCGCCAAGAGCATAGAGGAGACACCCGAACTGCTGGATGCCCGTCCGCTCATCGTCATGCCGCACGACGGCAAGTACATCGTGCTGGGCGGCAACCTCCGTCTGGCTGCACTCAAACACCTGGGACGGAAGGAAGCACCCGTGTACGTCCTGCCCGACGACACGTCCATCGACAAGCAGAAGGAGATCGTCATCAAGGACAACGGCTCCTTTGGCGAGTGGGACTACGACGTGCTGGCCAATGAGTGGGACGACCTGCCCCTGGCCGATTGGGGTGTCCCTTCCTGGGAAACGGAAACGCAAGAGGAACCGGGAGTCTCCGAGGACGACTTCGACGAGGAACAGGACGAGATCCACGTCCGGTGCCAGAAGGGTGACATCTGGCAACTTGGCGACCATCGCCTTATGTGCGGCGACTCCACCGACCTGGAAACTGTAAAACGTTTAATGGGGGGGGCGAAGGCTGACATGGTATTCACCGATCCTCCATACGGGGTTGCGATAGGCGACAAAAACAAAATGTTAAACACCGTCCAGCCTTCTGGACGGTGTACCAAAAACATTGAGAACGATACTCTTGCCGTCCCGGAACTTTACAAGGTCTTGACGAAGGCCATGTCCAACGTCCGGGAGAACTGCAAGGACGATGCGAGCTATTTTGTCGCATCTCCCCCAGGAGGAGACTTTGGCCTGATGATGATGATGATGCAGGATGCAGGTCTCCGTGTCCGACACCAGATCGTCTGGAACAAGGATGCAGCGACATTCTCGCTTGGCCGTTTGGACTACGACTATAAGCACGAAGCGATCATGTACACCTGGACAAAGTCGCACCACAATTATCGCAAGGGAAACTTCCGGACATCGGTCTGGGATATTCCAAAACCACGCAAGTGCGACCTGCACCCCACGATGAAGCCAGTCGAGCTGGTCGTTAATTGCATTTTAGATGGGAGCAAGGAAGGTGATTTGATTCTCGACTCCTTTGGAGGTTCGGGTACGACATTGATCGCAGCAGAGCAGACCGGACGTAAGTGTTGCATGATGGAACTTGACCCACATTTCTGCGACGTAATAATTGCTCGGTGGGAGAAACTGACCGGAAAAGAAGCTACGAAACTAAATTGAAACAATCATGGCAAATGAACAAAACCTAATACCATTGAACCGTCGGAGCAAAGAAGCAGCAAAGGCGATACAAACGGCAGGTGGCCTGGCGAGAGGTCAGCAGCAGAGGGAACGCAAGCACGGCAAGGAACTGGCCCGGCTAATCCTGGCCGAAGGGTTGAAGGATGAAGATGTCAAGAAGGCACTCCGCAAGGCCGGACACGATCCCGACGACATGGACAACGAGACCGCTATGCTGCTGCGGCAGATTGAGAAGGCACTCAAGACGGGTGACACCAAAGCCTTCGCAGCCGTGATGAAGGCGGCAGGTTACGACGAGCAGACGATAAACCACAAGGGGATTGCACCATTGGTCGTGTCCCAGGATGAAATGGAAGATCTCAAACGGTGGGCGAATCCGGATAATACAAATGAGTGAGACCTCGGTATATTACAGGACAAGGAAGGCAGCTGGAAAGACTGCCCGTTTCGTGTCGTCTTGCGGTGGTACACGTTCCGGCAAGACCTACGCCTGTCTTGAATATCTTTACAAGGTCGCAGCCATAACCCCGAACACCATCACGTCCGTCGTGTCCGAGACGTTTCCTCACCTCAAACGTGGGGCAATCCGTGACTTCCAGACGATCTTGGTCAATCTGGGAGCCTGGGACGATTCACTCTGGAGCAAGGGCGACTCCGTGTATGCCCTTCCCAACGGATCAATCATTGAGTTCTTTTCCGCAGATAGTCCGGCAAAGGTACACGGCCCTGCCCGTGACCGCCTGTTTCTCAATGAGGTGCAGAACATACCCTACGACACCGCACGCCAGTTATTCGTGCGTACCAGGGGCCTAATCATAATGGACTACAACCCGACACACTCGTTCTGGGCGAATGAATTGATCGAACCCAGACCGGAGTGCATCACCATCCATTCAACCTACAAGGACAACCCGTTCCTCACACCGGAACAGGTGGCCGAGATTGAATCCAACCGCCACGACCGCAACTGGTGGCAGGTGTACGGGGAGGGGAAGGTCGGCACCCTGGAAGGACTGATCTACACCTTCGAGCAGATTGACCGGATGCCCGACGATGCAGGACTGAAGGAGGTCTGGGGCATGGACTTCGGCTTCACCAACGACCCCACCGCCATCGTGCGCTGCCTGGTGGACACGGGCCGCAAGGTCGTGTACGTTGACGAGAAGTGCTACCGTACACGCATGATGAATGCGGACATCGCAACCCTGCTGACCTCGGAAGGCATCGGCCCAGCCGTGGAGATATTCGCAGATTGTGCCGAACCCAAGTCGATAGCCGAGATCCGCACGGCAGGGTTGAAGGTGCTGCCCTCCGACAAGGAAGCACCCGTCCGCAGCCAGAAGCTCGCCTTCCAGCTGCAATGGATGCAAGGCTGGCAGATAAAGGTCACCAAGTCCTCGGTCAATCTCATCAAGGAACTGCGGAACTACACCTGGGACAAGGACAAGGACGGCAACTCCGTCAACTATCCGATAGACATATACAACCACGCCCTCGATGCGATGCGTTACGCCATCTGGTCGAAGTTCGGCAAACGCAGCACCGGGGCATACACCATTGGATTCAATACAAACCGATTATGATAGACAATTACGCAAAGCTGCCGCTCGGCAAATACCTGGAGTTATGCGCCATCGACCCGGCCCTGCCGGACATCGACCGCCAGGTGCAGATGGTGTCCATCCTCTCGGATATACCGGAGGACGACCTTTACAACCTGCCCGTTCCGGAATACTCGGCACTCGCAGCCAAGACTGCCTTCCTGGGTGACGAACTGCCGCAGCCGCAGGAACGGGTGATGAAGGAATACCGACTCGGCAGCCTCACCCTGCTGCCCGTGACGGACATCCGCAAGATGACCACCGCCCAGTTCATCGACTTCCAGACATTCGTGCAGCAGGAAGGCCGTGACGTGGAGCTGCTGGCCACCTTCCTCGTCCCGAAGGGCCACAGGTACAACGACGACTACGACATCATGGACGTGCAGGCAGCGGTACGGGACAACCTCTCCGTCATCCTGGCGCAAGACCTGCGTGCTTTTTTTTTCGGGAAGTGTCGGACCTATGCGCTGGCTATCCTAACCTTTTCGGGGTGGCAGGCGAGGAAGATCAAGGACCGGGAGACGAGGAAGGCGATGCAGGACCAGATAGCGGAGGCCAAGACGAGTTTGCAGCACGTTGGGGATGGATTCGCAACATTGATGCGGTATCCGAGACCTGCCGATGCAGCTGGAATGAGGTCTGGGATATGGCCGTGACGGAATTTCTCAACATCCTATCGTATAGGAACGACAAGATAGCGAAGGAACAAAAGGACATAGAACAATGGCAGCGGACACACTAAAATTCGAGAATCTCATCAAGGTGCTGGAGGAGTACGGCCAGGAGGCCCAGGAACTCTACAAGGCCAAGCTCACGGCAGGACGGCCACCCTACGGCACGAAGAATGCCAGCGGTGACCTGCTGAACTCCGTCAAGTGGGGGTTGCAGGTCAACGGCAGCAAGTACGAAGTCACCCTTGACCTCGCCAGTTACTGGAAGTACGTCGAAGGTGGGGCGCAGGGACGTGAGTCCACTCCTTTCGGTGCGGTCTATCCTGCACATTGGCCACCGCCTTCCGTCATCCGCTCCTGGATAGACATCAAACCCGTGATTCCCAGGCCGGGCAAGGACGGGCGCATCCCCACACCCGACCAGCTGACCTACCTCATAGGCAGAAAGATTGCCATGAAGGGCATCGAACCTTTCCCTGCCTTGACCCGTACCGTTGAGGAACTGAACATCAAGTACGGCCAGAAGATAGCCGAGGCGGTGACGAAGGACGTGGCCGCATTCGTGCCGCTCCTTTTCAGCGGATTCAACTACCGGGACCTCGCTAAATCCACTTAACGGCAAAAGGATATTTCCCCGTAAACGAAATATCCATGCCATACATTCCCGTTTGGAAAGACACCTACGTTGACCTCGGAGCGGTAGACTCCGCAGCCTTCACCCTCACCCTTGACTCCGACCTGTCCGTCCTCTATTCCGGCAGGGCGGTACGTCGTCCCGACGAGGACAACCTCACCGTCCGGGTGAACGACATCGTGGCCGACCTGCTCTCCCGTAACCTGCTCACCCTGCAAGACCCGATGACCGACTACTCGGCCTTCCTTGCCGGAGTGACCGTGGCCGGGAACGGAGTCACCCAGCAGCTCTCGTTCATCGCAGACTGGAGCTATGACCCCACCAGGACCTACGGCTCGGCCTTCATCCTCTCCGACCCCATCAACGCCCTGCTGGACGGGCGGCAGACCTTCGCAGTCACGGGAGTGTTCACCTCCGGGCAGAAGGTCACGTTCACGAAGAAGAACGGCACGACCACCCAGGCATCCGTCGGCATCATCGGGGAGGGGACGTACACGGTAGACCTCTCCACCGTGGCCGACCTCGCAGCCGTGTCCGTCGGTGGCAAGACCTGGACGGTGGACGGCAGCTGCCGCACATGGGTGCTGCACTACGTCAACGCCTACGGTGGGTGGGATAGCCTGCTCATCCGTGGAGGTGGCAAGCAGGTGGATTCCATCACCAGGTACGAACACCGCAGGAGCTACGACAACGCCCTGCCCATAGGCCGTGGCCGTGTCAACTACCTCAACGACACCACCCGTCGCTGGGAGCTGCACTCCGGCTGGCTTACCGACGACCAGTCCGGCAGGATGACCGAACTCACCGAATCCGTCCTCGTATATCTGGAAGACGTGACGACAGGAACGATGCTGCCCGTCGTGGTGGCAGACACCGAGACCGAGGTCAAGACGTATGCCAACCAGGGCCGCAGGCTCGTCGACTATACCATCACCGTTGAACTCGCAGCAGACCGACTCCGCAAGTAATGAAAAGACAAGTAAGGCTATACATCGGAGGGCAGGAGGCCGACCTCTCGGAAGGCGACCTGATCCTGTTCAACTACACCCTTGAGGAACTGACCAACCCGACCGTGGTCAAGAACTCCTACACCCAGCAGGTGACACTCAAGGGGACACCCACGAACAACGACATCTTCGGACATATCTGGCGGCTTGACCGTGACCAGCGGTTCGGTGGCACGACCGGGACGGATTTCGACCCTTCCCGGAAGACGGGATTCCAGCTATTCGACGGAACGGGCAACCTTCTGGAAAGCGGCTACGTCAAGCTGGACACCATCACCCGCCACGGTGTGGACATCCAGTATTCCGTCACCCTCTACGGTGGCCTCGGCTCGTTTTTATACGGGTTGAGTTTCGATTCCGAGGGCAACCAGAAAAGCCTCGCCAGCCTGGACTACCTCGGCACCGGCAACCCCGACCGGGAGCTGGACTTCACCATCGAAGCCGCTACCGTGCAGGCCGCATGGGACAGGCTCATCGCCAACCCGGAAGGCGTGAACGAGATCTGGGATGTCATCAACTTCGCACCGTGCTACAACGGCTATCCCGACCGCTTCGGAGCGGACAAGGGACTCATCAAGCCGACCGAGCAGGGACTGCCTGCCACGCACCCGGAGGATGCGACCTACGGCACACTCAACGGCTGGTCGCTGCTGACCATGACGAGGAATATGACCGAGTGGGAGACGAAGGACCTCCGCAGCTACCTGCAACGTCCGGTGGTGTCGGTCAAGGCCGTCCTCAATGCCATAGCCAAGCCGACCAACAACGGTGGCTATGCCTTCGATGCCTCCGTCCTGGACGATAGCGACTACGACGGTATGTGGGTGACCCTGCCGTTGCTCCCGTCCCTGGATAGCTACAAGAACGTCCAGCAGACGATCGTCCTCTCCGTAGACGGCACCACGCACAACGATTCGTTCTCCTCGCCCGTGAGCATCGGCACGTCGCTCCAGGTGGGCAGCAAGGTGGACGTATCGCTGAACATCGCCTTCGGTGCTACGGTGACGGGAGCGACCGCCACGCCTCTCCAGTTCGTCAAGTCAGCCTATTCACGCAGCATTGACGGCACGACGGAACGGTACGACTTCTCCGGCTTCTTCGCCCAGCTGGTGGCCTACGATTCGCAGGACCGCAAGCTCGCTGCATCGAAGGTCATCTGCGTGGGTGCATCCGAGGACTACGGCCAGTTCGACAAGGACGGCAAGGTGCGTGCGGATGCCTGCGGATACACGCCCCAGGTGCCAGCCGAGTATTCCTTCGTGGAGTCCGTCCTCATCGGTGGCAGCGGCAGCTACCAGCTCGCCAACGACCTCAACCTCACGGTGTCCTGCTACAATGCGGCATCTTACCGCATCTGGATTCACCCTTACCACTTCCGCAAGACCATCCACTTCGGTGCGATCTACCGCAAGACCTGGCGCAGCCACGCCCTCGGCTCCAATGCCATGTTCGTCTACAACGGCAGCACCGAGTACACCTATACCGCCATGCGGCTCTCATCGGGCAGCGCAGGAAGCACGGCATCCTACAAGACACCCGAATCCGTCCGGAGCGGTGCGGCCATCAGCAAGGCCATGCTGCTCTCCACGGACTACACGCCTGCGGACTTCCTGCTCGGCATCGTCAAGTCCCTCGGCCTCTACCTGCATTACGACAACGTATCGAAGGCCGTCACCCTCATGTCACGGAACGAGTACTTCCGGCAGGAGACCATCGACCTCCAGCAGCGCATCGACCGTGGCAGGGAGATCTCCATCGCCCCCATCGCCTTCGATACCAAGTGGCTGGACATGACCTCCCCGTCCATCGGTGGAGGCTTCGAGCAGTATTATACCGACGTGTACGGCCAGCAGTACGGAGAGCAGCGCATTGGCACAGGGTACGACTTCAACTCCGAGAGCAAGGACATCATGGAGTCGGTCGTGTTCCGCAGCGGAGCGCAGGCGGTGGAGAATAGCCGCTACTTCAACGATGTCGAGGCCGGAGGCCATCCCGTATCCAGCCAGCTCCTGGATGCAGGCAACAAGCTCACCTACGTCAATGCGGCAGGGGACACCTCGGACTATGAGGTCCCGGTCGTGTCGTCCCCGTCCATCGAGTATTGGGGCAGCCCGTCCTTCGACGACGTGCAAGGCTACGACTGGCTGACCGCCTGGAAGCTGCAATGCCACGACACCGACGGCAAACCCGTGGACGGATCGGGCGTGCTGCTTTTCCGTGTCGGGATGCGCCAATACGACCGCTTCCACATAACCGACGACCTGCCGGAAATGATGTCGCTCAACGACGGAACGCCTTGCTGGAGGATGGACGAAGGGGAAGGACTCATCGTCCCGGTCTTTGCAAGGTACAAGACATCGGCCATCTACAAGCTCATATCGACCGCCCCGTATGTGGCCGAGTACATGGGCGAGGGTGTGCTGACCTCCCTGGACTTCGGACGGGTGCAGGAACTCAACTCCCCGCACATGGACTACTTCCCCGGCAAGGAGAACGTCACGGCCTATGAGAAGATGTGGCGTGCTTACTTCCGTGACAGGTACGACATCAACACCCGTGTCGTCACGGCTTGGGTGAACATGGCAGGCATCCAGGTGGGAGCCGAGAGCCTCCGCAAGTTCTACTTCTTCGACGGCTCGGTGTGGTCGCTGAATCGGGTGATCAACTATTCCGTCACCACGGACGATCCCGTGCAATGCGAGTTCGTCAAGGTACAGGACGTGGCCAACTACCTCTCCGGCCAGGACTTCGGTGGCGTGCAGACGAGGGGTACTCTTGACCTCACCGTCTCGCCTTCCAGCGCAAACGTGCTGATAGATGGCTCAACCGTCACCCTGTCGGGAGGCCACGGGACGTTCAACATCCGCACCGGGCAGCATCTCGTCGAGGTCTCCCTGGACGGCTATTCCACCGCATCGGAGGTCATTACGATAAGGGAGGACGAGACCACCACCGTTACCATCGAACTGACGGCAGGACAACGCCAGCTCTACATCACCGTCGACCCTCCGGAGGCATCGCCCGTCATCTCCATGACCGTGAACGGGCAGGCCACCGCCTACGTTGCCGGGGTGAACATCGCAGACGGTGCTGCGGTCGACGTGACCGTCACCGCTTCCGGATACGTTCCGCAGACACGGCAGTTCACGATGTCCGAAGCCAACGCCAACCAGTACTTCCTGCTGGTGGTGTCCGCACAGGCGGCAATCACGCCCGTGGGTGCATCCATCGGGCAACCTTCGCAGAATGTCGTTTACAACGTCTCCGATCCCGACGGCCACGGCTGGATTCTGGACTTCGACGGTCCGGATAGCTATTCCCGTATCACGGGAGCTGGCGTAACCTCCGGAAGTGCAACGGTGGACGGAGTGACCATCCGTGGAACGGGTGCAGCCGTCGTGTACCTCTCCGTCCCGGCCAATCCCAATACAAGGACGAGGACGATTGACAACTCCCCGTTCTACTTCCAGGACACTACGACCGGGACGAGGACGAGCCTTTGGATAAACCAGCTCGGAACGCAGGACTCGCAGGTCTCCGTGACCAGCATCACCCTCAACAAGTCATCCCTTTCCATCCCGAAGGGTGGCAGCCAGAAGCTGACCGCCACCGTGCTGCCTTCCAACGCCACCAACAAGAACGTGGTCTGGTCGAGCAACAACACCTCGAAGGTGCAGGTCGGGCAGGATGGCACGGTCTACGCCATCGACCAGGGTACGGCTTCCGTGCGTGCTACCGCATCGGACGGCAGCGGAGTGTACGCCACCTGCTCGGTGTCCGTCCTTGATGCCACCGTCCCCGTGACCGGGGTGACGGTCAGTCCGTCCTCGCTCTCGCTGGCCATAGGCAGTACCACCACCGTGGCTGCGGTCATCACTCCGCAGAACGCATCCAACAAGGCCGTGACCTGGAGGACGACCGCCCCGACCATCGCCACCATCGACCAGAACGGTGTCGTGACGGGTGTTGGCAAGGGTGCGTGCCGTGTGTACGCCACCACCTACGACGGAGGGTATGAGAGCTATTGCTCGATAAACGTCACCAACTCCAGCAGTATGTCTGCCACCAACGTGACTGCGAAGGCGGCTGCGACGAGCGGTTCGTCCGTGCTGACGGTGACCGGAGTGTCGCCTTCGTCCATCCATGCCAGCACGACCGCCACCTGGGTGACGGGTGTCACCGTAGACACCTCCGGCAGTCCGTACCGTGTGCGCCTCACATTCGGGCAGAACGCATCGTCAAGGAGGACGGCCACCATCACCGTCACGGGAACGGGTACGGCTGGGGAAATAGGCACGACCTTCGTGTTAACGCAGAACGCCCCTTCCACCTCGGACGTGCCTGTCAACGCCATGACCATCGTCGGAGATGCAACCATAATGAACTCGGCCAACGCCAGCCACTATGAGGTGGCTTTCGACCCTGCGACCACTACGCAGAACAAGGTGATCTGGTCGCTGACGGGCAGCAGCTATGCATCCCTCGCCAACACCGCTGACGGTGCGTGCGACATCGTGCTGACCTCCGGAGCATCCGGGCAGACGGTGACCCTTACCGCCACGAACTACTACAACAATGCGGTCGTGGCGACCAAGACCATCACCATCAACTACGTCACGCCAGGAAGTGCCACGGTCACCCCGTCAAGTGTCATCGTTGAGGCTGCTGCGACCACGGACAACACCCCGATAGTGACTGCATCCGGCTATGACGTTACCACCCTCACCACCTCGGTGGCCGGATTCATCACCTCGGCCAGCATCCAGGGCGAGAGACTTGTGACGGTCTTCGGCCAGAACACGGGAGCGGAACGGTACGGCCAGGTCACCCTCTACCGTGGCAGCACGCAGGTCGCCATCGTGACCTACACGCAGGAAGCCGCAGCCGTTGTCGCCTACGGCATCGACATCGAGGCCCTCCGTGTCTACCAGTCCGCAGATTCGCTCGGCAGGCCGATATGCTATGCCAAGTTCCGTGTCGCTTTCAGCAACCCGAATACCTACGACGATGTCGTGGCCAACCCGTATGCCACCCTGGTCGGATATGACGGGAACGACAACGTGGTGCTGACGAAGGGGTGGCAGCTGGAGGACAAGATCGTCGCTGCCATCTCCACCGAGCAGGAGGTCTATACCGAACAATGGCAGGGAACACTCCCGACCATCGACCACTATACCATCACCATCACCAGCAGCACCGTGACCGATTCGTACACGGGAACAGGAGACGACATAATTGCGTAAATAGATATGCCAGAAATCGAACAGAAAGTTATATTAACCCTTGAGACGGGTGAAAGCCAAATCACCCTCGGAGGCTTGAAGGACAAGGTCTCCGACCTCAAGAAGAACCTCGATTCCCTGGAAGTGGGGACGGAGGAATACAAGGGAACGCTGAAGGAGCTGCAAATCTACCAGAATGCGGTCAAGGATGCCATGTACGGCACATCGGCCAGTATGGAGGACGTGCAGAAGTCGGCCAACGGTGTCTCGCAGTCCTACAACTCCCTCGTCCACCAGATGGCCGCCCTCAAGAACGAGTTCCGGGCGACCAACGATGCCGCCAGGCGTGCCGACCTCGGAGCGCAGATAAAGGGCATCAACGACCAGCTCAAGGCGATGGATGCCTTGCAGGGCAACTTCCAGCGGAACGTCGGTAATTACACCGAATCCGTAAAGGAAGCCTTCAAGGGGATGAAGGAAGGCGTGGACAACTTCGGCAAGGCCGCAGGCATCCGTCTCAACGGAGTGAAGGACGGCTTCGAGGCCCTTTCCAAGACTCCCTTCCTTGCGGTCCTGGGACTGATCGTCAACCTTGCGATGAAGCTCAAGGACAACCTCAAGGATGACGAGGAAGCCATGAAGGGGATCAATGCCGCCCTTGCGGTGTTCAAGCCGCTTGGCGAGTTCCTTTCTGCCGTGCTGGAGAAAGTCGGGACGTACCTCGTTGACATCTTCCAGAAGGTCTCGGCCTTCATCGGTGGAAGCGGACTCATCCAGCAGGTCATCAAGGGCATCGCAGGGGTGGGCAACGCCATTGCGGAGTTCATCCTCGCACCTTTCCGTGGCATCATTGCAGCCGTGAAGGTGTTCCAGGAGCAGGGCATCAAGGGATTCCGTAACGCAGCCAAAGCCTTCGCCACCGAAGCCAAGCAAGGCTGGGCATTCAAGCAGAACTTCCAGGCCGGGCAGGACTTCACGGATGCGCTCATTAAGGGGACGAAATCCAAGAAGGCCGAGGTCAAGACGGCAGGCCGGGAGGTCGGCAAGTCCTTTCTTGAAGGCGTGCTGGAAGAAATCGACCAGGAGATTGACAACCTCGCCAAAGAAGTGGCCGACAACCTCTCCGATGCCATATCCGAGGGCCTGGCGGCTGATGACAAGGTGATGAAGAACGCAGCAGCTGCCGCAGACCGCCTGCTGGAAGGACTGGATAGCTATACGGAACACCGCCTTGCCCTCAACGACATCGAGACCGAATCCGAAAGGGAGAAGGCCGACAACGCCTATGCCATCCAGCTGGAAAGCAACCGCAAGCGGCTGGAACTGCTCAAGCAATTCTCCGAGGAAGCCGTGCAGAACGGTGACCTCACCGCAGCCTTCGAGTACCAGCAGCAGGCCGCAGACTTGGAGGTCAAGATTGAGGAGAACGCCCTGCGTGAAAAGAAACGCCTCCGGGAGCAGGATGCCGCAGACCGCAAGCAGATGCTGGAAGGGATGGTCAGCACGGTGTCGGGTGTCCTCGGATCGCTTGCCGCCATCTACGAAGCGGACGACAAGGCGAGTGCCGCCCAGCTTAAACGTGCGAAGGCCATGAAGGTGGCAGCAGCCATTATGACGACCTTGCAGGGTGCGATTGCAGCCTACGTTTCCGGAGTGGAGTCCGGCATCCCTGCACCGGGCAACATCATCCTCGGAGCGGCACAGGCGGCAACGGTCACCGCAGCAGGCATGGCCAACGTCGCCCAGATTAAACGCACGAACACCGACTCGTCGGCCACCGTGTCCGTTCCGGCAGTCCAGGCCCCGTCCGTCCCCACGACGATGAACACGACACGTTCCATCACAAGCGCAAGCGAGGAAGACCGCCTCAACTACATGGCCCGTGACCAACGTGTGGTGCTGGTTACCTCCGAGCTGGAGGTCAAACAGGGCCAGCGCAGGGTGCAGCTTGCCGAGTCATCCTTCTAAACCCCTTTACAATTTTCCGCAAAAGTATATTTCCCCATAGCTATGGCAATCGTAACAATAGACGGCATTCCGGTCTTCCAGGCCGTGATGGACGGAGATGAGGAGGGGATGCTCCGCATCTCGCTGGTCGATGCACCTGCCGTGCAGTCCGACTTTATGAAGTTCGCAGAAGCCAAACCCGTCCGGATGTTCAGCATCGAGGACGAGGAGAAACGCCTTGTGTACGGTGTGGTGATGCGTGCGGATTTCCCGATCCTGCGGCTCGGCCCTGCCGACAACAAGTTCTACATGATATTCAAGGCCGACACCATCCGCAAGATGGCGCAGAAGTATCTGGCCGAAGGCAGGCAGAACGAGGTCAACCTCATGCACGTTGACGGCAGCGAGGTGCAGGGGGTGGAGATGGTGCAATTCTTCATCAAGGACACCGACAAGGGCATCGCCCCGGCTGGCTTCGACGACATCGCAGACGGCAGCCTGTTTGCCGAGTTCCACGTCCTCAACGACGAGGTATGGGCGCAGGTCAAGGACGGCACGTTCAAGGGTTTCTCCCTGGAAGGCATCTTCGACCTGGAGCCGGAGGAGGACGGTGGCTGGATCAACGACGTGGTGGAACACGTCAGCGGCCTTTTTAGGAAGTTTATCCCAAATTTTGAAAATATGTACAACAAAATCGAAAAGTTCAAGGCTGCACTTGCAAAGGCATTGGCAGTCGCATTTGGCCAGGTTACCACGGACAAGGGCATCCTTGAGTGGGATGGCGAGGAGGACCTCAAGATCGGAGACGAAGTCTTTATGACCAACGAGGAAGGCGGCAGGGTACGCCCGGAGGACGGTGACTATACCGTCGAGGACGGCAAGGTCATCCGTGTTGAGGAAGGCAAGGTCGTGGACATCCTCGACCCTGCGGCAGAGGTCGCTCCCGAAACCGAGACCGAACCCGAAGCCGTTGAGGAAGAAATGGCCCAGGAGGAGGAGATGGCAGACGTTCCCGTCGAGGACGTTCCCAATCCCGACACTCCCGGTGAGGAGACCGCACCCGATGCGATCGAGGAACTCCGCAAGGAGGTCAACGAACTCTACGCCAAGTACGATGCGCTGGTCAAGGAAGTGGAGGCCATCAAGTCGGCCCCTGCTGCCGAGCCTGCCCATGAGGAGTTCAAGAGGGTCATCAACCCCATCCCCGTGGACAAGAAGGTCGCCAACGCCACCGCCATCGCTGGTGCAAGGAAGTAATACCAGGTTCCATACCTTTTTCATAGTCTTTCGGACTGGACGAAGCCGTGAGGTTTCGTCCTTTCTTTTGCCCTTCAAGGTCGCAATTTCGGCCAAACTTTACACTTGTGGGGGTTTGCCTATTTCTACGCAGAAACTGTCTTAAAACTCAAATAAATGGCAAATTCTTACGTTGTTACCGGACTGCCTGCTTATGTAGACCAGAACAGGCCCCTGCTTCTCAATGAAGCCATCCTCGGCAGCATTTCTCCGAGGTTGTTCACCCTCATGGCTGGCGTGAAGTCCAGCGCAGCTCTCAACATCCTCACCTCCGATGTCGTATTCGGCAACGGAGCCGTCTGCGGATGGAACGAGGCCGGAACCAGCACCCTTTCCCAGAGGGTACTGACCACCGGGCAGATCAAGATAAACATGGCAATCTGCGACAAGACCCTGCTCGGCAAGTGGGCCGAGTACCAGGTCCGCATCGCTGCCGGGCAGAAGAACCTCCCCTTTGAGGAGGACCTCATGCGTGACCTCGCCCGCAGGATCGCAAACGCCCTTGAGGTAGCCGTCTGGCAGGGAGACACCTCCAGCGCAAACGCCAACCTCAACAAGTTCGACGGTATCGTCAAGCTCCTGTCCGCAAGCGGCAGCGGTGTCATCACCAGCGCAGCGGTCAGCGGTGAGACCAAGATCGCAGCCGTCAAGAGGGCATTGCTCGCCATGCCTGCCGGAACCATCAAGGAGGATGCAGTCATCTGGTGCGGCACCGCCTTCCTGCGTGACTATGAGCAGGAGCTGGTCGCTGCTAACCTGTTCCACTTCGAGCCGGGCCAGGACTACGATTCCATCACCATCCCCGGAAGCCGTGTCAAGCTCCAGGCCACCCAGGGCCTCGACGGTGTCAATTACATCGTTGCTGGGCAGCTCTCCAACTTCTTCTTCGGCTGCGACCTCATGGACGACTCCGAGAAGTTCGAGGTCTGGTATTCCCAGGACAACAGGGAGTTCCGCATCGCAGTTGAGTTCAACGCAGGTGTGCAGGTAGCCTTCCCTGGCAACATCGTTCTCGCTGGCATCTAATCGGAGGTAGCCTATGGCTTGCAGCGTAACCCTCTCCGGCCTTGTGCGTGACTGCTCCACCTCGATGGGCGGTATCGTGGAAGCCTACATCGCCAATTACGACGATGTGACCTCCAAGACCGTCACCGACGGCCAGATCAGCACCATCGCACTTGCAACCGGGAAACACTTCCTTCGCTATACGTTTAGGAAGGGGACGGGCAGCATGACCTCCACCCTCAACGTCGACCCTGCCAACGGAGTGAACTACGTCAGCACCGACCTGGTACTCCTGTTCACCCGTATGGAGACCGTCAAGAGGATAGAGATGGCCGCCCTCGCAGTCAACGAGCTTGTCGTCATCGTGAAAGATGCCAACGGCAAGTACTGGTATCTCGGATACGACGAACCCGTCGCAGCCTCCGCAGGTGACGGCCAGACCGGAACCGCCCGTGGTGACGGCAACCGTTACTCCATCACCCTCCAGGACACCAGCACCAGCTGGCCCTATGAGGTGGACGGCAGCATCATTGCCGGACTGCTCGGTGAATAGTTTCCATAATGAGTCCATGAAAAGCCTCTGCCTTCGGGTGGAGGTTTTTCTTTTACAAGATAGGCCCAAAGTATATTTCCAATCAAAGAAGATTGACGTGATTTACCTGACAAATACCGACGAGATGCAGGCCGTTTGGTTCCCGATTCCGACCACATCGGCTGCGGTGTCCGTGACACTCGACCTGCACTCCACGACCGGACTGGAGGACGTGATTGTCACCGCATCCGGGACATCCGTCCCCGGCTACTTCGTCACCAGCCTCAATCCCTACGGTCTGGCACTCACTCCGGGCGAGTGGGAATACACGATGACCTCAAGGGGCGAGAGACTTGCCAGCGGTGTGCTGACCGTCATGTCCGACGAGCTGGAATACCGAAAGATATACGACAAAAATATAAGTTATGAGCAATACCGAGCAGAGGAAGAATAACGTCTTCCGCTTCGCTGCCATCGACCCTTACGTCGAGACGAACATCGTCTCCCCGGACGAGTCCAGGACGAGGGACAAGGGGTACGTCCAATGGGGGACCGCCAACGGTTATCCGCATTATCTCCTGGACCTCTACCGCAACGTCACCTCGCTCCGTTCCGTCGTGAACGGCTGCGTGGATTTCACGGTGGGTGACGACGTAACTTCCATCGTCCGTCCCTATGGGGAGAACATGAACCGCAGGGGAGAGACCGCCAGGGACATCGTTAAACGCCTCGCATGGAACGCCTTCGTTTTCGGAGGCTTCGCCTTCCAGGTGATCCTGTCCAACGACGGCACGGCAGTCAAGGAGATCTACGCCATCGACCTGGACAACCTACGCACCGACGAGGACGAGCAGGTGTACTACTACTCCGAGCATTGGAACGACAAGTACGTCCGTGCCGACAAGGTCATCCGTTATCCGAAATGGTTCAAGGGATCACGGAACGAAACGAGTATCTTTTACGTCAAATGCCAGGAGTACGGAGTTTATCCGGCTCCCCTGTATGCGGCAGCGGTGAAGGCGTGCGAGATCGAGCGCAGCATAGACGAATACCACCTCAACGCCATCAATAATTCGTTCATGGGCAGCTACGTCATCAACTTCAACAACGGTGCGCCAACTGACGAAATGAAGGAGGAGATAGAGCGCAACATCAACGAGAAGTTCGCAGGCAAGGCCAACGCAGGCCGCATAATGACCAGCTGGAACGATAGCAAGGAGGTGGAGACCACCATCCAGAAGCTGGACACCGACGACTTCGGTGAGCGGTACAAGTCCCTCGCCAGCCATTGCCGCCAGCAGATATTCACGGCCTTCCGTGCCAATCCCAACCTTTTCGGCATCCCGACCGAGTCTCTTGGTTTCAGCAGCGAGGAGTACGAAAGTGCCTTCAAGCTATTCAATAGGACACAAATCCAACCCGTGCAGGACTTGATCGTGGATTCCTTCGACAAGATATTCGGAATGCCCGGCAGCATCGCCATCCAGCCGTTCAGCATCGAGAGAGACACAACCCAGGTAATACGATAGGCCATGAACAAGGAACTTGAAAATCGGGAGATACTGCTGACCAGTTCGGCATTCGTCAAGGCCGTGTCCAACCTTTCGGACAACGTGGCCGGGAAGTATTTGATGCCTTCCATCCGTGAAGCGCAGGAAATCAAGCTCAAGGGCATCCTCGGACACGCCCTGCTGGAGAAATGCAAGACACTCGTCAAGTACAACGAGTTCAAGGCATCGTTCAACCTTGACTTCAACAACGACTTCGAGTGGTCCTTCGGAGGCAACGAGAACTACCGCAAGCTCATCGACGAGTGCCAGTACTTCCTCGCTTATTCGGCCATCGTCGAGGTCATTTACAAGACCTCGTTCAAGCTCGCCAACATGGGCCTGGTCAAGTCCCAGGACCAGGGGATGCAGCCTCCGACGAAGGCCGAGATTGACAACCAGCGGGCCTACTACCAGGGCAAGGCCGATGCTTGCGCCCTGGACTTGCAGGCATACCTCTGGGAGAACCGTGAACTCTTTCCCGAACTGACGAAGAACGACTGCCATCGCATCCAGTCCAACCTGTATAGTGCGGCAACGTGCGGCCTGTTCCTCGGAGGTGCAAGGGGCAAATGGATACAACGATGACACTCCTGGACACCATCAAGCTCATGGAGAGCCTCGCAGCCGCCCAGCCTTCCGTCCACATGATCGTGCGGCAGGATGCGAGACGGCTGAACGACTGCCCGGATGCAAAGTACGGGGCATTCGCCTGGGTGCAGGGAACGCACACCCGTCCCGTCGGCAGCGACACGATAGTGTACCAGTTCTCGGTGTTCTACATTGATAGGCTTACGGCTGACCGAAAGAACGAGACCGAGATCCAGAGTGTCGGTGTGCAGACCCTCGACAACGTCATCCGTGGCCTTTACGATACTGCTGGCGTGTACGACATCACGGACGTGGCCTACACGCCATTCGACTACCGCTTCGCAGACGAGTGTGCCGGGGTTTATGCCACCATCCGCATCGAGGTGGCAGCGAATGACGGAAGCTGCGAGGAGGATTACGACTACGAACAAGAGATAAAAATCATATAGCAAAATGGTAGATTTTTCCGCACTTATATCGAGGATCGAAGCGGCCGTTTACGAAAACGGTGTGCAGGCGATCACCGGGCAAATCTTGCAGGACTGCCTCAAGGACGTGGTGAACACCATCAACGTCCAGAAGCAGGACGGCATCTATCACATCACCGTGACCGTGGACGGGACGAGCGGTACGCCTTCCGGCACGGCACGCATGGATGACGAGACGTACACCCTTGAGTTGTCCTTCTCCGGATTGAAGGGAGAGGTTGGCCCAGCCGGACCGCAGGGAGAGAAGGGCGACAAGGGTGACACGGGAGAACGTGGACTCCAGGGGCCTACCGGAGCAACTGGCGCACAGGGGCCGCTCGGTCCTGTCGGGCCGCAGGGCATCCAGGGAGAACGTGGCCCAGCCGGAACAAACGGAGAGGACGGAGTCGGCATCACCGACATCCGGCAGACCTCTACATCGGAGGAAGCCTACGGGCAGAACGTCGTGACCATCACGTTGAGTGACGGAACGTCCAAGTCCTTCGTTGTCCGCAACGGTGGTGCAGGCCCTCAAGGTGCGACCGGACCGCAGGGAGTGAAGGGTGACACGGGTGCAGCAGGTGCCGATGGTATCAGCATCACCGACGTGGAGCAGATCGCCTCGCCTTCCGGCAGCGGTGCTGCCAATATCGTCCGCATTACCCGCTCCAACGGTGTGGCCACCGACGTGACTATCCGCAACGGCCAGCAGGGTGAGACCGGACCGCAAGGTCCTCAAGGTCCTGCCGGAACGGATGCCACAGTGACAAGGTCAAGCATCAACACCGCACTCGGCTATGTCCCTCCGTCCCCGGAAGATGCAAAGGACGTGATGTGGGCGCAGTACGGTACTGATACTCCGGCAGCAATCCATGCTGCGGTCGAGGACGAGAAGATTGTCCGTGTGCTATGGGCGAACAACATCTGCGAACTGGTCGAGGACGACTGGGCAGATAGGACGTATAAGTTCGCCTGCATCGATCCCACCACGACCGAACTCATCGTCCTCACCTGCACGAACAACGGCTGGACAACTGCCACCGTTCCGATAGCAGGGGGGACGGACATCGATACCGTCAACGTCACCGTAGACAATAACACCGGGACACCCTCGGCAACGGGGAGTGTATCCGGCAGCACGTTGTCCCTGGCCTTCCATAACCTCAAGGGTGCGACTGGGCCTCAAGGTCCAAAGGGAGACACCGGAGATACGGGAGCGACTGGCCCTGCCGGAGCAGACGGTACGTCCGCAGGCTTCGGCACACCCACGGCATCCGTCGATGCCAATGTCGGAACGCCTTCCGTGACCGTATCGACCAGCGGCCCGGACACCGCAAAGGTGTTCAATTTCGCCTTCCACAACTTGAAGGGGGCAACTGGCGAGACAGGAGCAAAAGGCGACACGGGAGCGACCGGTGCAACCGGGCCTGCCGGAGCGACTGGAGCGACTGGACCTCAAGGGCCGAAGGGCGATACTGGTGCAACGGGAGCTACCGGTCCGCAAGGACCACAAGGCCCGAAGGGAGACCAGGGCAACCCCGGCTCAAGTGTGGATTATCCGTTCACCCTTGCAAACAACCTCACGACAGACGATTCCACGGTGGCTCTTGCGGCTCCGCAGGGCAAGGTGCTGGATGACAAAATCAAGCAGTTGGACGAAGATGTCAATGGCTACGGAATTGACGAATCCTCCATCGCTTTTGATGACACGACCTGGACCTGGGGTAAATACTGTTCACCGACAGGAGTGTTGACGAATAGCACCTATTGGGGACGTAAAGCCTTCCCTCTTAAGGCAGGGCAGGAGATAGTGGTGAAAACACAAGGCTCCGGTGCGGCCATCATAGCGGAAGATACTGGTGCGACGAACTTGACGGTGCTTGTGCCCGCAATCTCCGCAGGACAAGGTGCAATCCAGACATATACATATACGCCATCGGAAGACAAGGAAGTCATTGTCTTTATCCGTCACAACACGTCAGATGCAGCTCCTTCGGTCTATGCAGCCGTCGTTGGTGGCCTTAAAAGGGCAAGCGGTATAGGTTATGACGATACCGTCACGGAATTGGGAGCAGCAACCGTGCAGGCCGCAATCGAGGCCGTCGATGCGAAGTTCACAGGGCGATTCGTCCCGTTTACACCGACCTGGGGACACGATGAGTACTACATAAACACTTCCGGTGTTCTGACCGCAGGCAGTACATGGGCGACATCTTCCCCGATATTTCTCAAAAAGGGAGATGCGATAATCGTCCAGGCAACGGGTACAAGTGTAGCGGTCATATCCAAGACGGATGCCTCCGGGAGTTCGTATACCCCGGTCGTGAACATAGCTGCTAATAAAACACAATATTCCTACTTCAATGCCATAGAGGACGGATACTATGCGATTTGTTCCGACATTCACAGGGATAGTGAGCGATATTTCCAGAAATATGTCTATTCCGAAGTTCCTGCCAGCGGCATCGACTTATCCTCAAGTGCTGCCGAGACTGGATATGTCTCTCCAGGTGGAGATATAGGTGGAGGTTCGACCAACAGGATAATCCGTATTACGAATGACGGTTATACCCACATCCGATGCAAGGCGAGAATGTCAACGGGAGGGTGCGTGATTGCCCTTTACAATAGCACGACTCCTTCATCCTCGACATTGATGTATGGGATTACGGGCAATAGCAACTATTCCGACTATCTGGTCCCGGTTATGCCCGGTGTCAAGCTGATAATCTACGGCAACACTCCATCCTATGGGGATAATTATGTTATGGTCTACAAACCTAACATGGAAGTCTCCGTCCCTGTCAAGCAGGAACTCGGAGACTCGGCAGAACCCATAAGCCAGG
>Ga0310695_10005119_pt1 | contig 23195 bp, 27 predicted proteins | sample RumenRJG_04DNA_FD_203882 | JGI IMG/M metagenome (GOLD analysis project Ga0310695, IMG submission 203882) | Bovine rumen microbial communities from Lethbridge, Alberta, Canada - RJG_04 (v2) (version 2) | ecosystem: Host-associated > Mammals > Digestive system > Stomach > Rumen | place: Canada...
TCAAACTTTTTTAAAACAAACTAATAATACTAAATCTTTTTAATATTCATTTGGAGGGACTAAAATATAAATTTTAAAAAAAATACAATAAAAAAAAGCATTATTAATAAAAATTTAAACAAAAATATTGTAAAATAAAAATATAACATAAGATTTATATATTTTGTAATTTATAATGATTATACATGATAAATATATGGAGGAAAAATTAATGATTGAAATTCGTTTCCATGGAAGAGGTGGACAAGGTGCCGTAACTGCTGCAGAAATTTTGGCTAAAGCAGCATTTAAAGACGGTAAATATTCACAAGCTTTTCCATTTTTTGGAGTAGAACGTAGAGGGGCTCCAGTTATGGCTTTCACAAGAATTGATGATAAGCCAATCGATTTAAGATACCAAGTCTATAATCCAGACTATGTATTAGTTTTAGATGATGGATTATTGAATGTAGTGGATGTTTTTTCAGGAATTAAAGACAATACTGAAGTAATTATCAATACTGAAACCTTTAAAGGTAGTGGAGAACATGAAGTCCACAGTATTGATGCAACCGGAATTGCATTAGACATGTTAGGCCGTAACATTGTAAATACTATTATTTTAGGATTTTTTGCTAAGAAAACCCAAGCAGTAAGTATTGAATCACTTCTTGAAGTGATTGCAGAAACATTTCCAGGAAAAGTTGGAGAGTTAAACGTAGAAGCTACTAGAAAAGCTTATGAAATGGGATGAGGGTGATTAATATGGTAAGTATAGGATGTGTAATTAAAAACCCCGGTAATACTAGAAATAATAAAACTGGAAGTTGGAGAACTTTCAAACCAGTTTTAGACAAAGAAAAATGTATTGATTGTGAAAATTGTATTATCTTTTGTCCAGATTCTAGTGTAAACAAACAACATGATATTGATTATGACTTCTGTAAAGGATGTGGAATTTGTGCCTACGAATGTCCTTCAGATGCAATCGAAATGATAAAAGAATAAAGAGAGTGATTAAATGGTAAAAGAAGTAATGACCTCAAATAAAGCAGTTGCAGAGGCTGTAAGATTAGCTAAACCACAAGTTATTCCTGTTTATCCAATTACTCCGCAAACTACTATCTCAGAATATTTAGCACAATATGTTGCTGATGAAAAAATTGATGCTAAATATGTAAAAGTAGAATCTGAACACAGTGCTATAAGTGCTGCTGTTGGAGCTAGTGGTGCTGGAGTAAGAGTATTTACAGCAACATCTTCACAAGGATTAATGTTAATGCACGAAATATTATTTGCAGCAGCAGGTATGAGAACACCATTCGTTTTAGCTGATGCAAACAGAGCAATTTCTGCTCCATTAAATATCTGGAATGATCAACAAGATTCCATTGCCCAAAGGGATTCAGGCTGGTTACAAATATATGTTGAAAATGCTCAAGAAGCATTAGACAGTACTCTAATGGCATATAAAATTTCAGAAAATCCTAATGTATTACTTCCATCAATGGTATGTTTAGATGGATTTATTTTAACACACACTGTTGAACCGGTAGAAATTCCAGATCAAGAAAGTGTAGATAACTTTTTACCTCCATACGTTCCAGAACATGCATACCTTGATCCAAAAGACCCAATGTCTATTGGTAACTTTGCTGACCCAACTTATTATACTGAAGCAAGATATGCTATGGAAGTTGCAATGGATAATTCAATTGAAGTTATCCAAAAAACTTGTGATGAATTTGCAGAAATCTTTGGAAGACAATATGGACTTGTTGAACCATATAAAACCGAAGATGCAGAAATAATAATTGTTGCAATGGGATCAATTTGTAGTACCATAAGAGGAATTGTTAATCAATTAAGAGAAAAAGGCGAAAAAGTTGGTTTGCTTAAAATTAGAGCTTACAGACCATTCCCTGTTGAAGCAATAACCGAAGCAGTGAAAAACTGTGAAAAAATAGCTGTTATTGATAAAAACTTCACATTTGGAATTGGTGGAGCACTTTATGCTGATATGAAAGTTAAAATCGATAAAGAAATATATGGATTCATCGCAGGTTTAGGTGGAAGAGATATAACCCCAGAATCCATATTAGAAGCATATGAAAAAACCAAAGTGCCAGAAAAAGATGTCACTTGGATTGGACTTAAGGAGGAATAGATATGGTAGATATACCTGATAAAGATTTATTAGCACCAGGACACAGAGGATGTGCTGGTTGTGGAGCATCTATTGGTGTAAAATTAGCTCTTAATGCTTTAGGCGAGAATACTGTAGCTATTTCTGCTACAGGTTGTCTTGAAGTTATGACTACACCATACCCAGAATCTGCATGGGAAGTTCCATTTATTCATGTAGCATTTGAAAACTCAGGTGCTGTTGCATCCGGTGTTGAATCTGCATTAAGAATACAAGGAAAAGATGATGTAAACGTTGTTGCTTTCGGTGGTGACGGAGGAACTGTGGATATTGGTTTACAATCCCTTTCCGGAGCTATGGAAAGAGGACACAACATGCTCTACATTTGTTACGATAATGAAGCATATATGAATACTGGTATTCAAAGAAGTGGAGCAACCCCATTTGGTGCATCAACTACAACTTCACCAAACGGTATTGGAAGTTTCGGAGAAGATAAACCTAAAAAAGATATGCCAATGATTATGGCAGCTCATGGAATTCCATATGTAGCTACTGCATCAATTGCATACCCAGAAGACTTTGTCAACAAAGTTAAAAAAGCAGCTTCAATAAAAGGACCTGCTTATATCCACTTACAGCAGCCATGTACAACCGGTTGGGGATATCCTTCTGAAAAAACAATTGAAATGGGTAGATTAGCTGTAGAAACTGGATCTTGGATATTATATGAAATTGAAAACGGTGAATTTAATATTACTTTTACACCTGAAGAAAGAAAACCTGTAAAAGAGTATTTATCACAACAAAAAAGATTCAAACATCTAGAAGAAGAGCAAATCGAAAAAATACAAAAATACGTAGACGCACAATGTAGTGAATTAGGATTATAGGAGGAAAACTATGGAAAAAATTTCCGTAAACAGCAATTTATGTGATGGATGTCTCAACTGTGAAAACATGTGTGCATCCGTACATATTGCAGCAAGAATAAAAATCATAGAACATGAATCCTCCTTCTATGGTATTGTATGTCAACATTGTGAAAGTGCACCTTGTATTAAAATATGTCCGACCGATGCTATTTCAGATGAAAAAGTTGATACAACTAAATGTATTGGTTGTGGATTATGTGTAATGGTTTGTCCATTTGGCGCAATGACTTATACAGCAAGCATTGCTGAGAAATGTGACTTATGTGCTGATAGGGAAGAAGGTCCTGCATGTGTTAAAGCATGTACGAAAAGAGCTATCTCAATTGTGGATCCTGCTAAAGTTAAAGCTAAAAATCAGGAAAAATTCATATCAAAGCTTGCAGGACTTTACGAACCAGATTCCAAAAAAGGTGGATTTGTACACGTGATTACAAGTCAAGCTAGAGCTAGACTAGTCCTAGATGAATAGGAAAATTTCTATGAATTGTTTAAATTGTAAAACTTGTGAAAGTGATTGTCAACTTAAAGAAGTTGACACACCTTCCTTATTTTGTATGAACTGCCAACCATCCGAAGCACCATGCATAAAAATATGTCCGAATAATGCTATTGAAGTATTGGGCGGAGCTATTACCATTAATGAAGGAAAATGCGATAAATGCAAACACTGTATTGATGTTTGTCCTATTGGAGCTATCCAAATTTAACTAGTTTTAAATATTTTAAAAGCCAAAAGTATTAATAATTAAATTTTACAAGGTTTTTATTTTGATTTCAAAAGACATTATTAGAGATAAAGTTTATGAACTTTACAAAGAAGCGGTTATTGTTCTTAGTGATGATGTGAAAAAATCACTTGAATACGCATTACAAATAGAAGAACATGATTTAGCAAAATTAAATATAGAAGCTATTTTAAAAAATATTGAACTTGCAGAACAAAAAGGCATTCCAATGTGTCAGGATACAGGACTACCTGTTGTTTTTGTTAAACTTGGTAATGTTGAAGTTGAAAATTTACGTCAAGGAATTGAAGAAGGTATTAAAAAAGCAACTGAAGAAATTCCAATAAGACCTAATATCGTGGATCCGCTATCACGCAAAAATACCAACATTAATGTTGGAGACTACATACCTCCAATTGATATTGAATTAATTGACGAGGATTATCTTGAAATAACAATTTTACCAAAAGGATTCGGTTCAGAAAATAATAATGCTATGAAAATGGCACTACCTGCGGAGGGCATTAATGGAATAAAAGAATTTGTAGTCGAATCCGTCCTAAAAGCAAAAGGAAAACCCTGTCCACCAACAGTTGTAGGTGTAGGTATTGGAGGAACCTCTGATTTATGTTTAAAATTAGGTAAAAAAGCTTTACTTGGAAAAGTAGGTCAGAGAAATCCCGATCACGAAATTGCAAAATTAGAAGAAGAAATTTTAGCCGAAATTAATGTATCTGGAATTGGACCTATGGGACTTGGTGGAAAGACAACTACATTAGATGTAAAAATATTAAAAGCACATACCCATACTGCAGGACTGCCAATTGGCGTTTGTATACAATGTTGGGCTAATAGACATGCAACTGGAAGACTCTACGACAATTAGATTCTTTTTTATTTACTTTTTTTATAAACTACCCATATTTTAAAACAACATATAGATAACATCACATAAACAATTAATTATTTGATTAACCATTAGTAATTTTTAAAATACCTCTTGATTAAATTAAATGATTAATCAAATACCATTCATTTAAACATGTTTAAAATGAAGAATTATGTATCCAAAATAATATGGAAAAATTAGTTTAATCTGAAAGTACGTGGAGTAGTTGGTCTTGGAATATTATCATGAAACTCAATAGCCACATCCATAATTTCAACAGAAATATCGCCTATACGTTCAAATGCTTTAATTACTCTAAAAAGATAAATAAAATAATTTGAACGCTCTTTTTCATCAAATGAACTTTCAGCCATCTGAGTTGCAATTAAATTAATTGCTTTAGATTGAAGTATATGTATTGATTCTTCCAATCCCATAATATCATCTTTTAACTCTGTACGAGCATCCAAAAAAGCACGCATAGATAAACGAAGCATTTTTTGAGCCGTTTTATACATTTTCTTTAATTTTTTAAGAATTGACTCATTTACTTCATAAATATCATTAATTACAAACTTTGCAATATGGGCACAATAATCACCAATGCGCTCCAAATCATAAGCTACTTCATTATATAATAAAGATTTAGAAAATTCTGAATGGTAAGTAATACTGGCAATAGTTTCAACAGATGTTCTGATTTTTTCAACCATGTTATTTGTTGTGTAATCCATTTCCAAAGCCTTATTTGCTTTATCCTCATCAGACTCCAATATCGCATCAAAAGACATTTCAAGTTGGGAATGGACATGTTTTGACATATTATATAACATATCATTAATCAAAACATTTCCAGAATCATCTTTCGGACCCACATATTCACCTAATGATTCAGCAACTTCCTCATAACTTTTCATATCAATGACATATGCTCTTTTAATCGTGCCGTCTTTAATTAAAGGTTGAATTAACTGAGTTACATATCTGCGTGAAATGCCTAAACGATTTGCAATTTCATCTTGAGTTGATGGATTTTCATACAATATTAAATCCAAAATATCTTTTAAGGTTTTGTTTTTCTTGGCCATAATATCTATTTTTTATAATCATCCAATAAATCATTAGATTCAAAATGAATTTCACTTGAGGATTTGTTGAAACCTTTATGAGGTCTTTTTTTGTTTATATTGAGCTGGTGTCTAACATTACCTTTAAATTCAACATTGTGTATTTTTTTATAATTTTTCCTAGAAGAATCATCTCTTCTATAAACCTGTTTTGAAACATTCATTTTTTCATGATTAACATGAGCTCTATTTTTAACCGGAATTGGTTTAAATGATTTATTTGAATTATTTGAATTATTATTTTTATTTGAGGAAGATAAAATTTGCACTATAACATATGAAATTAATAAAAATGCTATAATTGCAATAGGCAAATCAAAATAAACAAAGACAGCATCATAAATATTCGTTATAGCATTTCCCAAATCCGCAAAACCTCTAGCTAAAAATATCATTCCAACAAATACTAAAATTAAAGCATGGCGCTGTTTAACAAAGCCTGGTTTTAGAACTAACGGATATGCACTAATAAATAATAATGCCAAACCTAAAAGTCTATATAGATTATTATCCGTTAAATGCTGAAGAGATAAAAAGAAATTAACAAAAATATGTGGTAAAATTCCCATTTCTGCAAGTAAAGCAAATATTAATAATAATTGAATTAAGGCAATAACTACTAATGGAACTACATACACAATATCCCATTCAAAATCCGGATTAAAACTTTTATTTGAAACCGAATCCTCAAATCCTTCTGCTAACATATTATAAACAACAGAAAACAAAATTGAACCCACAACAGTACCTGCAACACCCAAAACAATAGTTAATGCAGTAACTAAACCTGAAATGACCCCAACAAAAATGAGTTTTTTATGATTCATATTATTACCTTCTATTAATTTTATAGTATAATTTTCAAACAATTTAAACTTTAAGAAAAAACTATAATTTATATTTTTTGATTATGGAAAAATGTGTTTTTAAAAATCATAAAATAAAAAGTAAAAAAATTCCTTTTAAAATAAAAAGGAGAAATTATACTATTGTCAAAGCATTTGGTACTTTTTTAAGTACATTTTCTTTGACAGGAATCATTGCTGATGAAGCAATTGAAAAATCAGCATTTTTGGAAGCTTTTTTATCATCAGTTTCACCGATAATTGTGGCATCCAAAGCATCTTGCAAGTTTGTTACAGTATTATCCAGTACCCACCTGTCAACGTCAGCAATTATGATTTCATCAACATACTTATCCAGTTCATTAGCTATTACCCAGGAGATAAATCTGCCCCCATGCAATGCAATCGTATTTCCTTCTGCAAGATTAACAATTTCATCCAATGTATGTTTTAATTGAATATTTTTATACATGGTAGAATTAACAAGTGTAGCCCAGTGCGCGTCACCAATGGCATAAGACCCGATTTTTCTTGGATAAATATAATCTGGACCTGCAATTTTAACAGCAGTAGCCAAAGCCAATAAATCATGTTTTTGAACAGGCAGACCTCTGTTAGGGAATTCTTCATTGATAATTTGAATAACTCTTGGAAGACCGAATTTACCTCGTCTTGCAGTCCCTGGTTCAAATCCACACATATATCCATGATGGTTTTTAGGAAAACCTGTAATTACCATATTCAAACCGCTTCTTAAACCTGCGCGAACCTCATGCTCATAAGCACCGTTGGTTGCAACAACTTTTCCTGGAGATAAAATTCTGGCAGCAGCAATAGTTTTAGCAAAAGCTTCAGTTGTATTTTCACACCTATTGAATGGTCCTCCTTCAACTACAACAACATCAGCACCAATCTCAATGGATTTCTCAAAACCAGTAATCACTTCATCATAACCATCACCAACAAACATTATGGATTCAAGACCTTTATCATATTTTTTAGCTAAATTAGCAATATCTATAGCTTCTTTTAAAGGAGCAGCATGGCCATCACCAGTTTGTTCTGAAGTCACATTTACTGCAACGGAAGATGATAATTTAACCCAATCATCCTTATCATCTTTTTGTTCCAGTTCCTTATCCATTAATCTTTCATGAATTCTTCCGCGGGGACATTCTGTGAATGCAGGACCTTTATTATAACATTCACCCCCACATCCACTAATATTTTTAGGAAGCCTCATTGCACCATTTTCACCAAAATGATCCAAATCCAGCGGGACATCCACGACTTCATGAACCTTTTTCATTACATCAAGCCCACTCATTCCAAATTTTTCACCAATATCAGAGAATGCGTAAGCACAAATATGAATCGGGGCGCCAATCATATCTGCCAATCTGCAATTTCCTAACAAATCCATTAATTCCAAATCAGAAGCACAAGTTCCCGCAACCACTTCTGTTAAATCACAACCTAAGGGAAATCTTTTAAATTGCATTCCCAGTTTCATTGTTTCTTCAAGAGACAATTGAGAAATTGCATCGACAACAGCCACCACATCTTTATTTTCCATTTTTGATATTTCAATAGCTGCATTATCATCATTAACCGCATTTTTTATTAATTCATACATTGAAATAAACTCCTCTTACCATGTCAGTCAAATTATATTTCAGTGCAATGTTAAATAAAAAACTTTCGTTTTTAGGCAGACCTAAAATAACTTGTAATTTGATTAATTAAAATAATAAAGTAATACTTTTTTAATCATATAGATAAAAAAGTAATACTAGTAATACTGCCTAAATAAAGTATATAAAAACTAGTAATACAAATTTAAAGCCATATGTAAAGATTTATATAGTATGAAAAATTTAATAAAAAATATTACTACATGTTTTAACTACCTAACAAATATGTCTAACAATAAAATCAAACCTTTGTTTAACATTGTAGTAACAACCTTTCGAAATGAAAAAAAAGAAAGAAACCCAATATAAAGGAGACTTGAAAATGGTTCTTTCTAAATTAAAAGAAAAATTAGAAGGTAAAAAAGATAAAGGAGATAAAAAAATGAAAGTAGCAATTTTAGGTGCAGGATGTTACAGAACCCATGCTGCAAGTGGAATTACCAACTTCTCAAGAGCTTGTGAAGTTGCAGAAGCAACCGGAAAAGAAAACATCTCAATGACTCACTCAACCATCGAAATGGGTGCAGAATTATTAGAATTAGCTGGTGTTGACGAAGTAGTTGTATCCGACCCGATATTTGACGGCGACTTTACTGTAGTAGATGACTTCGATTACGCAGAAGTTATTGCAGCTCACAAAGCAGGTAACCCTGAAGAAGTAATGCCTGCAATCAGAGAAAAAGTAGGTAAATTAGCTGAAACCGTACCTAAACCATCCAAAGGTGCTATTCACTTTACCCACCCAGAAGACTTAGGAATGAAATGTTTAAACGATGATTCTGAAGCTGTTGCTGACGCTGACTGGGTTATGACCTGGTTACCAGAAGGAGGAATGCAACCTGACATCATCAAAAACTTCGCTGAAGATATCAAAGACGGTGCAATCGTAACCCACGCATGTACTATCCCAACTCCTGGATTAAATAAAATCTTTGAAGACTTAGGTAAAAATGTAAACGTAGCTTCCTACCACCCTGGTGCTGTACCTGAAATGAAAGGACAAGTTTACATTGCAGAAGGTTTTGCAGACCAAGCATCTATCGACACATTAATGGACTTAGGTCAAAAAGCAAGAGGATCCGCATTCACATTACCTGCTAACATGGTTGGTCCTGTATGTGATATGTGTTCCGCAGTAACTGCAATTACCTATGCAGGTATCTTAGCTTACAGAAACACAGTTACCCAAATCTTAGGTGCGCCTGCTGGATTTGCACAAAGTATGGCTTATGAAGCATTATCCAATGTAACTGCATTAATGCAAGATGAAGGTATCGACAAAATGGACGATGCTTTAAACCCTGCTGCATTATTAGGTACTGCTGACTCAATGAACTTCGGTTCTTTAGCTGAAATCGTACCTACCGTATTAGATTATTTAGGAAAAGACAAATAAACATATAAGTTTTAATTGTTGGTTTATCCAACAATTATTTAACTTATTTTTTAATCGTTGAAGCAACTTAGCTATTAAAAAATAAGTTACTAATTTTTATTTAGGTCGGATGTTAATGATTGATGAAATTTTAAATAAAGCAAAACAAGGGAAAGAATTAACTGATAATGAATTTTTAGAATTGTTAAATAATGATGATGAAAAAGAATTAGAAAAATTATTCAAAACAGCTTGTGAAATAAGAGATAATCAATCAAAAGTAATTAAATTAACATCAACAGTTCATCTCACCAATAAATGTCAAATTCAACCTAGGTGCGAATATTGTGGATTTGCAGAAGAAACATCTTCAACAGGATACTATAATGCATTTTATAAATCCAATGGTGAAATATTAAGTGCAGTCAAATCCATCCAAGAAGCACATATTCCTCGAGTAAGCTGTTCTGGAGGATATGGCTATAAAGGAAAACAAGCAGTCAATGCATGTAAAATCGTGAAAGAAAACTCAAATCTGGAAATTCTTGTTAATGTTGGTGGAGATTTGACAGAAAAAGCAGTTGAAGATTTATCTAAACTTGGAGTGGATACTATTTGTTGTAATTTAGAAACAATAAATGAAGATGTATTCTATCAAAGAAAACCTGGAGACTCTCTTAATCAAAGAATATTAACCTGTAAAAGAGTAGGTGATGCAGGAATTGGATTATCTTCAGGATTATTATTGGGACTCGGTGAAAGTAAAGAAGACAGAATCAAACATTTACGCTATTTATCAAACTTTAAAACATTAGAAGAAATACCAATAATGGGATTTAACCCATATCCAGATACACCAATGGCAAATTATCCGGCATTTCCACTAAAAGAACAATTAAAAATGGTGGCAATTACACGCATAATGTATCCGGAAATTACGATTACCATGCCAACACCAACAGTAGGTCCTGAAAATGTAGAGTTTTCACTTAAAGCCGGTGCAAATAATTTAGCTACTGTTATTGCAGATAATTACCCTCATGAAGTTAAAGGAGTAGGTTCTCCTAATTACGGCAATTATAACAAAGTAGTTGATGTTATTGAAAAATTAGATTTAATACCTCAAACTATTTAATCTCTTTTTTTAAAATATGATATTATGGCATTTGAAAAAATGATTAAAAATGCATTTGAAGAATCTGAAAATAATTGCAGATTTGGGGATACTCTTGAAGAAATCAAAGAAATTCAAGATTATATCAAAAATGCACAAAAAATTTATATTCCAAACAAAAACGGAATTAAAGTGAAAGTTTTAAATCAAGTTTTAAGTGAATATAATTTGCATACTGCAGAAATACTTCATATCAATACCAATACTGCAGACACAAGCAGAATCCCTGCCCTTGCAAAAGCATATATGGCTCTTGATCAAAGTGATGCTGATTTAATTATTGCAAGAGGACGGCTTGGAATTCCAGGTTCAGGTTCACTTTTAATATTTATTGACAATAAAGGAAGAATATTGACCTGTGGAACTTCCCCTTCACATGCAATACACCAAAAACCAATAGAAGAAGCAGTATACAACGAAGCATGTGAAGCACTTGAAAAAATCGGATTTGAAAAGTGATAAAATGGATATTGACACAGGCATTACTGAAGAAGTATTAACAATAAAATCTGAAATCAAATTGATTGATATTTTTAATAATATCATTAATAAAAAGTCACAAGCATGCTTTGACTATATTGAAAATCTAAATCTCAGTTTAGATGAAAAAATCATCGTCATAGGCACTTATTTTACTGGTGTGGGAATTATTAAAAAATTAAGTGAAAAATACACAAACATTACATTAATTGACATTTATCCGCATTTAGAAGAACTACTGTATACCTCTATTGGTGGAGAACTTAAAAATAAAGTAAAATTTTCATCTGATTTAGATTTAATATATAGTGGAAATGTTGTTATTGATACAACAGGTTTTGGAGGCATCAATATTGAACAATCCTCAAAATTTAATGTTAAAGCATTCCTAATCGAAGACCCTGTAGCTGAAGATAATGATGAACTATTAAAGAAAAAAAACAATATCCAAAATCGGTTGAATGCGGTTAAATCATCAAATAAAGCAATCTTAAAAACAAAAGGTATCAATACTAAAACTTCAGGAACCATGACACTAACAATAGGTGTTTTAACAAACACACTAAATGAAATATCTAAAAAGGACGGTGTTCTTTATAGTGCTTGTGAAATGGGATTTTTTGAAGAAATCATATTTAAAGAAAAAAATATTGATAAGTTTATTGAATTAACAGACAAACAAGCAGTTAAAATATCGACCATTAATCAAATCAGCCCTGACGAAATAATGTTGAATGAATTGGATAAAATCAAATCAAAAATGATTTAAATGAAACTTAATGAAATTATAGAATTTTTAAATAATAAAATACCACAAGATTTGGCTTTAAGCAGTGATAAAGTTGGTTTGATGGGAAAATATGATTTAACACAGGAAATAACTTCCATAAAAATAGTTATGGACTTGCACCCACAAGATGACAATTATCCTAAAGATACATTAATTATTACACACCACCCCCCGTTATTCAATCCGAAGACACCAACTTTCACAATACATTCAAATTGGGATATTATTGATGGTGGTGCTAATGAAGCACTTGCAAACAGCCTGAATTTAAATATTATAGAATCTTTTGATAAAAATACAAATATTGGAAGAATATGCGAATCTAATTTAACCTATAAAGAATTAAAAGAACAAATTTTGACTAATTTCAATTCATTTAATATTGTAAATAAACCTGATGAAAATGAAATAATTCAGAGAATAGCAGTTATTTCAGGATTTGGTTTAAAAAACCCAGAATACATTAAATTAGCTAAAGACAAAGATATGGATATGCTAATTTCCGGAGATTTGACTCAAAAAACGGCAATTTTAGCAATAAATTTAAATTTGATATTGATTGATTTAGGTCATCACAACAGTGAGCTTCCAGGTCTTGATTATTTAAAAAATATTGTCGATGAATTAAATGTTGACTGTGAAATAATTAATAAACCCCCTATGGAGTGTGAAAAAAATGAGTGTTGATGAAATACAGAAAATAGAAGACAAATTAGTACCTAAAGGAAAAATCAATCTTGTTGGGTGTGGAAGATTAGGTTTGAGAATAGGCATTAATTTAATGCAAGTCCATAGAGGCGGACCAAAAGTGATTTCTGCATTTGACGGGCAGAGAATCTCCGGAGGAGATGTAATATTTACCCTTAATGGAGCAGAAATTGGAGAAGCGAAGCCTGATTTTTTAAAAAGAATATGCACTCATGATGAAGAGTTTAGAATAATTGAAAGTCATGCTGAATACATTACTAAAGAAAATATTGAATTAATAGATGGTGATGTTGTAATAATAGTTATAGCCGGAGGAAATACAATATCCACAGCAGCAGAAATCATAAAACATGCACAGAAAATAGGTGCTAAAACCATTGGAACTGCAGGAATATTTGGTTTTGGTAATGAAGATATTGAAATTAAAGACATATCTGAATATGACAATAACAATCCCGCTATTGAAGAGTTAAGGGCTCAAGGAATTACAGAAAATCATTTAATAATAACAACACACAAATTAATCAGAGACAACGAACCTATAACCCCATATGTTTTAGATGAAGTTGCAAAAATCATAACAATAAATGCATTAAAACTTTTAAGAGATAAATATGATTAAAATAGCTACTGCCGAGTGTTTCACTCATGGAAAAATTGGTTTAGAACTGCATGCACTTGCCCAAAATTACAAAGGAAATTTTGGAAGCAGATACATTGAAAACCTTGACGGATATGGGAATTTTGATTATAATAAATTATCCATCATCTGTAGTTTATTTATACCAACAATAGATGCCATGAAGGATATTTTAAATGTAAAAAACCCCCCAGAACCAGATTATCTTATAAAAGGGATTAAGGTTTATGATGAGGTGGGAGATAAAAAAACCAGCAAAGTTATGGCAAAAGCCGTTATGGAACTTACTGACTGTGATATTGCAATTGGAACAACTGCAGGAATAGGTCAAGGGGCCGTTACCATCATCACTCCAAACTATGAAATAACAACAACAAGTGACGTTTATAGTGATTTACGAGAAAATAAAAGTGAAGAATTATTTCAAAGACAAAATAGTGGAATAAAAAAAGCTATCAATATAATACTACTTTTTTTAAACAATAAAATTGACGAAATAAAAAATTTAAAAAATACTGAAATAATTGAAAAATAGATTTTATAAGCCTTAGGGGGGATTCGAACCCCCGACTTCTACCTTACCAAGGTAGCGCTCTACCACCTGAGCCACTAAGGCATAATCGAGAATCAAGATTAAAAATTATTTAAAAAGATAGTGCAGGGGAAGGGATTCGAACCCTCGAAGGCCTATGCCAGAGGATCTTAAGTCCTCCCCCTTTGGCCGCTCGGGCACCCCTGCATACACTATAAATATTGGACATTATAATATATAAATGTTTGTATTAACCATGAGTTATAGCCAAAATTAATGATAATTAAGCAAAAAATACTATTTATAAATATTATGAAAATTAAATATAAAAATAGTTATATTAAAAGTACTTAAACAGATAATTTAATCGTGGTGTAGCACATTGATGATTATAGACATGGAAGAATGTGGAATATGCGAAGATTGCATTGATGTATGTATGGAAGAGGCAATTACAAAAAAAGCATATAAAGTAATTATTGACCCGGACAAATGTGATTCATGTGGAGAATGTGTTGATGTTTGTCCTGTTGGAGCGATTTACGAAGAATAATGATCAGATATGAAGAAGAGATTTACAATAGTGGATTATGTAATTATAATACTGGTAATATGTGCAATAGTTTTTGCATTTATTCATATTTCCTCAAAAGATGAAGCAGTTAATGAAAAAACTTCTTATGATTCATCAACATTAAATAAAATTACTGAGAAATATTTGGCTTATTATAGGCAGGGTTATATTGTTAATACGACCTTACACGGATATAATTCAACTGACGGGAAAGAAGTTACGTTATCAGGAAATGTCAAATGGTTAGATGATGATAAAGGAAGCAATGTAAAGGCTCTTGTTAACTCCAATGGGAAAGATTATATTGTAGGACTTTACAATCAGGTTCCTAATGCGGACATCTACATTAAAAGTATGACATTAGAGGTAAACGGGGACAAGTATTCTAATTTAACTGAAATTAAAACAACTCCAAAAAACATTACATCAGTTAATGATTTGGTTTCAGGCATTTCCAATAATACCACTTATGAAATTACAACAACAGTAAGTATACATTCACTTGAAAGCAGCAAACTCCAAGAAATCACTAATATATTATTCAAAAACGATGAAAGAATTTCATTTAAAGGTTCTAATTCTGGATTAACAGATCAGATAAATATTGTTAGAGCAACAAATGATGAAATAACACAAGTAACGCCAATTTTAGGTAATTTTAATGGAATTACAAACGAAATAACAATTAGAATATATAACTGTAGTGATTATGACATTGATAATATTAAAAATAACTATAATGTCACAAATATCCAAAAATTTTAAGTTGTGTGATTTATGAGCCTCATTTATTCTAAATTAACCTCATTATTAAATTTAATAAATGATGAATTTCATAAATCCTTTTTATTTACTAGCATTTTTTCAATCATCAGATTTATAGAAAATAAATGGGTCAATAGCTTTTTTAAAGGATTGTATCCTGGTGAAAATTTTTTAAGCTTTTTGAAAAAGAGTTATATTTTAAAAAATCACTTATTTAATCCATTGATTGTTTTAGTTGTATTTGCAAGCTTTCTATCACTTTCATTGACCCCCATCTCTTGGAGTTTATTTGAAACATTGATTATTGCATTTTTGTTCTTTTTTATTGGTGCTGCAATTTTACCCAGATTTTTTTTAAATAATAATCTGGATAATGTTTTGATTTTTAAAAGAAGAGACATTTATTCAATTGGATTTTGTTTGGTATTAATAAGTATCGGATTTTTCTTTATCAGTATTGCTTCTGTTGGCGGAATTCCTATATTAAAACCATCCATTAGATATTTATTAAAACCTATGTTTACCATGCCAGTATTTTTAATAATTCCCGGAACATGTATTCTAGCGAGCGTTTATCTAAAAGATTTTCAAGATAAAAAAATCACCCGTTCACAGGTTAGATTCAGATTTCTAATTATCCTCACCATGGATGTTTCACTTTTATTAACCCTAGGCTATAGGACACCACTACTTGCAGCATTACTCTCACTAATTATCATAGCATACTATGGAAATATTATAGCTGTATGGGAAGTTGTTTTAGGTGCATTGATTGGTATAGGTGCAATTATCGGAATCGGATATTTCAGGTCAATCCATGAGTTAACAATAAGTAATGCAATAGATCCATTTTACACACTTAAAAGTAGAGCAGACTTCACATTGCATGTTTTGAGTTTACTTGACATAATAGGAGGAAACTTCGGTGTAACCCATGGCAAGTTACTTGCAAGTGCAATACCGGGAAGTGAACTTGGACCTAGAATGATGATAGGTAAATTGATTGCATGGAGAACAGAAGTAACTATTACACCAACATTAATCGGCCAGATGGTAGCTGATTTCGGAAAAGTAGGTGTGGCTATTGAAATGGGTATTTTAGGATTTATTTTAGGTATTGGATTTAAAATAATGAGAAAAACAAAAAATTATTTTTACATTGGACTTTATAGCCTAATATTAACTTATTCCATCCTCGGTGTTGAAACCGGAATATTGGACATTCAAGTTTTATTATACTTTGCAACAGCTATTTTTATTTACATGATAATAATTTTTAAATCATTATCAAATTAGTATTACAAAAATTAAAAAAAAATATTCATATAGTATTAAAAAAGTAATACTTTTTTTAAAAAAATAAGGTATAAAGTAATACTTTAATAATCTTTATATATAAAAAAAAGAAAAATTCTTTATTATCAAGAAAAATTTAGGAAAATTCATTAGTAAAACTGAATTTAAATCTTTAAAACTTGATAAAATTAAAAAGAAATAATGCTTTTAAACATTAAAAAAGTATTACTTCAACTAAATGGAGGAAAAATAAATGCATATACCTGATGGATTCATACCATTCTGGCAATGTGCAATCTACTATATCATATTAATCATTGGATTGTATTTTGCTAGCAAATGGGCAAGAGAAAATCTCGATGAAAAACGTATTCCTCTTCTTGCAGTACTTGCAGCAGGTATTTTTGCTATAATGTCCATGAACATGCCAATTCCATTTGGAACAAGTGGACACATGGTAGGTGGAGCATTAGTAGCAATAATATTTTGTGCACCTGAAGCTGCAATTCTCGTATTTACTGTAGTATTGCTTATCCAAGCCTTAGTCTTTGGAGACGGAGGAATTACTGCACTTGGTGCGAATGTATTGAACATGGCAATAATTGGAGGATGTACTGGACTATACACATTCAAAGCATTAAAAGGAAAACTTGGAATCTATGCATCAGCCGGTATTGGTGCATGGTTAGCAACTGTTGTTGCAGCATTAGCATGTGCAATTGAAATGGCAATTGCTGGAACATTCCCATTAACAGTAGGAATTGCTTCAATGGTAACATACCACATATTTATCGGAATAATCGAAGCAGTATTAACTGTAATTGTATTAATGGCATTAGATAAGTTTAGACCGGACCTTTTGATATGGAATAAAAATAGAATAGAAGGAGGAGAATAAAATGAATAAACGTGATAAAACATTAATAATTATTGCAATTATAATTTCCGTTATAATCTGCTGTCTTGCTCCTTTTATAGCATCAGGAGATCCTGATGGATTAGAAAAATCTGCAGAAGATGCTAATGTTAGTGAAGATAAAGCAACAGTAGTTATCACCCCACCATTCCCAGACTACACCTTTGAACCTTTTGAGTCTATTGGTGAAGTAGGTGTTCTTATTTTAGGTGTTGTACTGACACTTGTATGCGGATGGGGAATTGCAGAAATCGTAAAAAGAAGAAGTTAAATTCTAACTTCATCTTTTTATACTCCTTTTTACATACCAATTATAATATATAATAAAAATTTACAGAGAAATAATATGGCTGATATTACAAAAGCTCTTAACCTAGATGAACTAGCATCAAAGGACAGTCCAATTCATAGATTAGATGGAAGAATTAAATTAATTTCTACAGTATTTATCATAGTTATTGCTGCTTTTTCAAATAACATTTTTATACCAATTATTCTAGAAATTTTCCTGTTAATAATTATTAAAATAGCTAAATTATCATACATCAACTCATTTAAAAGAATTGCATTATTACTTCCTTTTGGAGGAGCAATAATTATTTTTCAACCATTTATTCATCCAGGAAATATTTTATGGTCATATTCATGGATTAAAATAACGGATACTGGATTAAATTGGGCAATATTGTTAATTACTAGGATGATTGTTTCATTAACATCAATTGTGATTTTATCTTCTACAAGTCCAATGCAACAAATTGTTGCTTCATTTAGAAGATTAAAAATGCCAAAAGATTTGGCAATGATTTTAAGTATTATGGTAAGGTTTTTATTTGTATTTATTGATGAACTTGCAGCAATTAGAAAATCACAAAAATCAAGAAACTTTCATATTCACTCCAAATTAACACCTTACAAATGGAGAATAAAACAAGTAGGATATTCAATTGCCATGATGTTTGTTAAATCATATGAACAAGGTGAAAGAGTTTATAAAAGCATGATTAGCCGTGGATTTTCTGATAAATCTGATTTATTTAATGAAAAGACATCCCTTGAAAAATCAGACTACATATATATTTCCACCATAATAATATTAGTCATTATATTACAAATCATTATAATTAAATATTCAAATCAGTTAGGATACTTTGGAGAGAACTTATCTATAAATTAATGGGGCTGAGATTATGAATGAATCACATCTATCCGTAAAAAACTTAAGTTACACATACCCTGATGGAACCCGTGCATTGAAAAATGTTAATATGGAAATTTTTAAAGGAGAGAAAGTTGCAATAATGGGGCCAAACGGTGCTGGAAAATCAACATTGTTTTCCCATTTTAATGGATTAACAGAACCTACATCAGGATATCTCGAACTAGATGGAAAAAAAATGGAATATGATAAAAAAACACTTTTAGAAATTAGGCAAAAAGTAGGAATCGTATTTCAAGATCCAAATGACCAATTATTTGCACCAACAGTAAAAGAAGATGTTGCATTTGGCCCGATGAATTTAGGATTAGATTATGAAGAAGTAGAAAAACGGGTGAATGAAGCATTGGAATTAGTTGGAATGAAAAAGTTTAAAGATAAAACACCCCATCATTTAAGTGGAGGTCAACAAAAAAGAGTAGCTATTGCCGGAATAATAGCTATGCGACCTGAAATAATGATACTCGATGAACCAACTGCAGGACTGGATCCGCAAGGTGTAGATCAAGTATTAACTATATTAAATAATTTAAACAAAGATGGAATGAGCATTGTGATATCATCACATGATATAGAGATGGTAAACGGTTTTGCCGAAAAAATTTTTGTCTTATATGAAGGAGAAATTCTTGCAAGCGGAGATAAACATGAAATATTCTCAAATAAAGAATTATTAAAAAAAGCACATTTAAAAGCTCCAATAACAACAGAAATTTTATATAAGCTAAAAGAAAAAGGATTTGATGTTGATACAACAAAAATTAATATAGATGAAGTAATTGATGAAATAATGAAAATAAAAAAAAGTTAATTTGAGGATTTTCTCTTTTTAAATTTTTCTTTGAGTTTAACTATAAACTCGAATTCCTCTTCAAATTCAGGATGATTACCAAAGCCACAGTTCGGACAGTGCACCTGTCTGCAGTTATCATGTTTTCCACAATTGGAACATCCGCGGTTTTCCAATTCATTTTCATCAAATTCAAAACCACACATCCTACATTTCATAGATAACACCACCTAAAAAAATAGAAAAAAAATAAAAAAATGAAGTTATTTAACTTCAATATTTTTAGCTTCATCTTTACGAAGACATACGGAATATCCTTTGACACTCATTTCAATCGGATCGCCAAAAGTAGCTACTTTTTTAACTGTAATTTCAGCTCCTTTAACAAAACCCATACCTAATAAGTGTCTTCTCAAATCAATATCTCCCGTTTTGTGATACTTGACAATAGTTACAGTTTCACCGGGCTTTGTATCTTTTAAGGTTTTCATTTTATCACATTTCAAAATAATAAAATAAATTTTTAGGCAAATAAAAATTTATTTTTAGGTATACTTAACTTTATGAAAAGTATTATATAAATATTTAGTTTAAACTAAAAATTAAAAAAAAAAGAAAATTAGGAAAACTAATCCTCATTTCAACTGTTCACTTATCCAAATCCTGCTAATCCTCCAATTTGGAAAACTAAGAAGGATACAATATATGCAGTTACTAAAGTAATACCACACATTATTAATGGCCATTTAAAACTGTTAGTTTCCTGTTTGATTGCACCAATAGATGCAACACACGGAATATAAAGCAATGCAAATACCATGAATGAGAATGCTGACAATGGTGTGAATGTATCATGCACCAATGAAGTAATTCCATCTCCATCATCTCCTTGCATACCTGCTAATGTACCGAATGTTGAAACAACAACTTCTTTAGCAGCTAAACCTGAAATAATAGCTACAGTCGCTTGCCAGGTTCCAAATCCTAAAGGAGCAAAAATTGGAGCAACAACATTACCAATCATACCCAAAACACTTTGTTCAGATCCATATTTCACACCCCATGGGAAACTACTTAAAATCCATAAAACAATAGAACAGACAAGGATAATAGTACCTGCTTTTCTTAAGAATCCTTTCACTTTCTCCCATGTGTGAAGCAATACGCCTTTTAAAGAAGGAATTTTGTATGTTGGAAGTTCCATAACAAATGGTGCAGACATTCCCTTAAATAAAGTTCTTTTAAGAATAGCTGCAACCAATAGTGCTACAACAATACCAATAACATACATCAAGGTTACCATGATACTTTGGTATTGGGCGAAAAATGCTGCAACAAAAATTGCATAAATTGGTGCTCTAGCCGTACAAGACATAAAAGGAACAAGCACCATTGCTAATAAACGGTCAGATTCATTTTCCATTGTTCTGGTTGCCATGATTGCAGGTACGCCACAACCAAATCCTAAAATCATAGGAATAAATGCTTTACCGTGAAGTCCTACTAATTTATGCATAATAATATCAAGTGTAAATGCTGCTCTTGCAAGATAACCACAATCCTCTAAAATACTTAAGAATAAAAACATCAGAATAATAATTGGCAGGAATACAAGAACACCACCTACACCACCAATAATACCATTACAGACGAATGAACGTAAATATTCATTGGAAATATATCCTGCTACAAAATCAGCCAACATGATAAATCCATCATCAATCATGCCCTGAAAAGGAGCACTTATTGTATATGTTAAATGAAACATCAAAAACATTATACCAAGGAAAATAAAAGGAGCTAAAAGTCTATTTGTAATGATTTTATCAATTTTATCAGTAGTTGTTTCTTTTTCTACTTGCGGTTTTTTAACTGATTCGGCCATTAAACCACTGATAAATGCATATCTTGCATTTGCAATTACTTCTTCTGCACCCTCATCAAAAACATCAATGAGATGTTTACTTACTTTGTCAACTTCCATCATGATTTTAGAACTCATGCTGGATTGTTGAACTTTTTCTATAACAATTGAATCTTTCTCTAATAACTTAATCGCAGTCCAAATAGATGGTACATCAAGTAAATTCTTATCCTGTTCAATTAATGCTTGAAGATCAGCCAAGTGTTCTTTTAATTCATCACCATAAGATAATTTAGCACTTGAATCAATTGGATTTTTAGAAGCTTTTTCAACAGTAGTTAATAATTTATCAAAACCGTCTTTGGTTTTTGCATTAACTTCCACTACTGGAAAACCTAATAGTTCACTCATTAATTTAATATCAATAATATGATCTTTTTTCTTAGCAAAATCATTCATGTTAAGTGCCATGACAAGATTTGCTCCTAATTCCATCATCTGAACTGTTAAGTACAAATTACGTTCCAGATTAGCAGCATCAACCACATTTATAATTACATCAGAGTCATCATCTACAATGAAATCCCTCGATACGATTTCTTCCATGGAGTGAGCACTTAATGCATAATTTCCTGGTAAATCGACTATATCATAGTCATAGCTTCCATGTTTGAAACTACCTTCTGCTCTTTCAACAGTTTTTCCAGGCCAGTTTCCTACATGTTGACGCATACCAGTTAATTGATTGAAAACTGTAGTTTTACCCACATTCGGGTTTCCTGCTAATCCTACAATTAATTCTCCCATTAACCATTTCTCCTATATAATTGTATTTATAGAGAAAAATATATTAAGAATTTAATCTTAATAACATCCCCCTCTTAAAAAAATCATTTTAGTTTATGTTCAACCACTTAAAAAAAAAATAATTAGGTTAACCTAAACCTACTAAAAAGTTTATTTTTAATTGTATATAAATGTTTAGGCATGCCAAACTTTTAATAATTTTAGGCATTCCTAAAAAAAATAAAAAGATTTATATATGATAACTAATAACAATAATAAATAAGTGATAGAAATTAGTTATGCCAAAATATCTAATTTCATATTACTTTTGTGTTGTTTGTAAAAACAAATACTACACTCCGATTATTATTAAATTAGTTTATCTCTCTTTTCTAATTTAATAAAACATATAACTACTCTCACGAAATTAAATATGTTTATCATATTTAATTTCACCTATTTATATATTAAAGTGATTAAATGTCAAAAACAAAATCAAAATGTTGTCAAGCAGCAGATAAAGAAACCAATACTGTAAAAAGAATTTTAAAAAAAATTTGGACATTTTTCTTTGGATGTAATTGTCATTAGAAATATTACTAATTTTAATATTCACTATTAATCATAATACTGAAAACACCAATCATATGCTGTATATACCGCAGCAGATCCAAAAAATCACGAAAAAATCCTCCACGGCAAATGTTGCTTTAAAAAAATACTCCAAAAGAAATATCATAATGACTTCAGGAATCATTTGCCGGATTATTAACAACCAAAAGTAATGAAAATATATTGCACTAAAAAAAAACCTAATTTAAGGGAGTGTCCGATAATTGAGTGATGCTTTTTATACACTTGAAATCATTAGTCAAGATTTCATGATTAATTTCGAGTATTTTATTAAGTATTGCTCATTTTAACACTTTCTTGCAGAAAATGAACT
>Ga0310695_10005120_pt1 | contig 23189 bp, 21 predicted proteins | sample RumenRJG_04DNA_FD_203882 | JGI IMG/M metagenome (GOLD analysis project Ga0310695, IMG submission 203882) | Bovine rumen microbial communities from Lethbridge, Alberta, Canada - RJG_04 (v2) (version 2) | ecosystem: Host-associated > Mammals > Digestive system > Stomach > Rumen | place: Canada...
AGATAAAGCCCTCCTTTGAGAAGGACGGCAAACTGCACGCTTTCCGTAGTATTTTCGATGGTTTCGAGACATTCCTGTTCGTGCCAAACACAACGGCCAAAAGGGGTGTCCATATCCATGATGCCATCGACTCGAAGCGTATTATGAGTATGGTGGTCATCGCTTTGATGCCTGCTCTGCTGTTTGGTATGTATAATGTGGGCTATCAACACGCTCTTGCTACAGGATGGGATGCTTCCTTCATGGACATGTTCATCTTTGGTATGCTGGCTGTAATGCCTAAGATCGTGGTTTCCTATGCCGTGGGTCTGGGTATCGAGTTTGCCTGGGCTCAATGGAAAGGTGAGGAGATTCAGGAGGGCTACCTCGTTTCTGGTATATTGATTCCCCTGATTGTTCCTGTAAACCTGCCTTTGTGGATGCTCGCTATTGCCGTAGCCTTCGCAGTAATTATCGGTAAGGAAATCTTCGGTGGAACGGGTATGAATATCTTCAACCCAGCCCTGATGGCTCGTGCCTTCCTCTTCTTCGCCTATCCTCAGAAGATGACAGGCGACCAAGCCTGGATTGCCGACAGTCCTATTTTCGGCTTTGGTGGTAATGGTACGCTTGTAGATGGATTCTCTGGTGCCACACCTCTGGCACACCTTGACACCTACGCATTCAACATGGATGCTGTCTACGGCCTGATTCCTGGTTCCATCGGTGAAACCAGCGTAATTGCCATCGCCATTGGTGCCGTCATCCTGCTTTGCACGGGCATTGCTTCGTGGAAGACGATGATAAGCGTATTCGTTGGTGGCATCCTGACTGGTCTGCTGTTTGAGAACCTTGATATGACACCTATCCACTGGTACGAGCACATTGCTCTGGGTGGTTTCTGCTTTGGTGCCGTATTCATGGCTACCGACCCTGTCACCTCGTGCCGTACGGAGTGTGGTAAGTGGATCTACGGTTTTCTCATTGGTGTCGTAGCCATCGTGGTGCGTGTGATGAACCCGGGCTTCCCTGAGGGCATGATGCTGGCTATTCTGTTGATGAATATGTTTGCACCTGCCATCGACTATTTCGTGGTAGACCGTAATATTTCGAAACGTATGAAGAGAGGAGGTACAAAATGAAACTGAATACAAACAGTAACGCGTACATTATTATATATAGTACGATATTGGTGCTCATCGTAGCCTTCCTGCTGGCATTCGTGTCATCATCGCTGAAAGGGCAGCAAGACAAGAATGTGGCTCTCGACACGCGCAAGCAGATACTCTATTCGCTCAATATGCGCGACACGCTTGCCTCGATGAATGACGACCAGATTAATGCTTTCTATGAGCAGGTAGTGACGAAAACCGACTCTGTGGCCGATGAGAAGGGCAAAAAGAAGGCCAACCTCTACTATGCTACCGTCGATGGTGAGCAGAAGTATGTCCTTCCCCTTAAGGGTCAGGGCATGTGGGGCGGCATCAGTTGTTTCCTGGCTCTCAATGCCGATAAGAACACCGTGTATGGTGCCTACTTCAATCACGAGAGTGAGACGGCAGGTCTTGGTGCAGAGATCAAGGACAATGCCGGTTGGCAGGCTAAGTTCCACGGCAAGACCATCTTTGTGGGAGAAAAGAAAGATTCCATCGCTCTGTCGGTTGAGAAGAATCCTGTGAAAGACCTTGAGACAACGATTGATGCCGTGACTGGTGCTACCGTCACTTCTACGGCTGTGAGCAAGATGCTTCAGGAGCAGTTGGCTAAATACAAGGAGTTCCTTCTCAGCGAATGATATTTAAATTTTTAAATTCTTTAATTTTTAAATTTTAATATGGCACTATTTAGTAAACAAAATAAGGAGGCCTTCACCAATCCGTTGAACCTCGACCATCCGATATTGGTACAGGTGCTGGGCATCTGCTCGGCATTGGCTGTCACCAGTCAGTTGAAGCCGGCCATCGTGATGGGTCTCGCCGTTACGGTCATTACGGCTTTTGCCAATGTGATCATTTCTATCTTGCGCAACACCATCCCCAACCGCATCCGTATCGTGGTGCAACTGGTGGTTGTGGCTGCGCTCGTTACCATCGTCTCTCAGATTCTGAAGGCCTACGTCTATGACGTGAGCGTACAACTCTCGGTCTATGTCGGTCTGATTATCACCAACTGTATCCTCATGGGGCGTCTCGAAGCCTTCGCCATGCAGAACAAGCCCTGGCCTTCATTCCTCGACGGTGTGGGCAACGGTATCGGCTACGCCATGATTCTCATTATCGTGGGTGCCGTGCGTGAATTCTTTGGACGTGGCTCGCTGCTGGGCTTCCAGATTATTGATTGCAAGGACTTTAACAACGGTATGATGACGATGCCTGCTATGGCGCTGATCCTCGTGGGAATCGTTATCTGGGTACACCGTGCTTATTTTTATAAGGAGAAGTAAATTATGGAACACGCAATATCATTATTCTTCCGTTCGATTTTTGTCGACAACATGATTTTCGCCTTCTTCCTGGGCATGTGTTCGTTCCTTGCCGTTTCGAAGAATGTGAAGACATCGCTTGGACTCGGACTGGCTGTTACCTTCGTGCTGCTGGTGACCGTGCCTGTCGACTATCTGCTCCAAACCAAGGTGCTCTCTGAGGACGGCATCTTCGGCATGGACCTTTCGTATCTCTCGTTCATCCTCTTCATCGCCGTCATTGCAGGTATCGTGCAGTTGGTGGAGATGATCGTTGAGAAATATTCACCCTCGCTCTATGCAGCCCTTGGCATCTTCCTGCCACTGATAGCCGTCAACTGTGCTATCATGGGTGCCTCGCTTTTCATGCAGCAGCGCATCCTGCTCGATGCCTCTGAGACGAAGGCTATCACCAACATCGGCGATGCTGTGGTCTATGCACTGGGCTCTGGTATCGGCTGGACGCTGGCTATCGTGGCTATGGGTGCCATTCGTGAGAAAATGCAATATAGTGACGTGCCCAAGCCACTTCAGGGTCTTGGCATCACCTTCATCACCGTGGGTCTCATGGCTATGGCGATGATGTGTTTCAGTGGTCTTAAAATCTAAGAGGAAGGCGTTATGTTTATAGTCAATAGCATCATTGTGTTTCTGGTGACGATTATTGCTATCGTCATCCTGCTGCTCGTTGCGAAGAAGTATCTCTCACCATCGGGCAATGTTAATATCGAGATCAATGGCGACCGCGTCATCAATGTTCCTCAGGGAAACAACCTCATGGCTACACTCAACCAGAACGGCATTTTCCTGCCTTCTGCCTGTGGCGGTAAGGCCTCGTGCGGACAGTGTAAGGTACAGGTTCTTGAGGGTGGGGGAGAAATCCTTGACAGCGAAAAACCTCACTTTACTCGTAAGCAGATCAAGGACCATTGGCGTCTGGGGTGCCAGTGTAAGGTGAAGGGCGACCTGAAGATTCACGTCGATGAGTCGATTTTGGGCGTAAAAGAGTACGAGTGTACCGTTATCAGCAACAAAAACGTGGCTACCTTTATCAAGGAGTTCAAGGTACAACTGCCTGCTGGCGAGCACATGGACTTCCTGCCAGGATCGTATGCTCAGATTAAGATTCCTAAGTTCGATTGCATCGATTACGATAAAGACATCGACAAGAGCCTCATTGGCGACGAGTATCTGCCATCATGGGAGAAGTTCGGACTGTTCCCATTGAAGTGTAAGAACCCCGAGGACACCATCCGTGCTTACTCAATGGCCAACTATCCTGCAGAGGGTGACGTATTTATGCTGACCGTGCGTATCGCTACACCGCCATTCAAGGCCGACAAGAGCGGCTTCATGGATGTCAACCCTGGTATCGCTTCGTCTTACATCTTCTCGCTGAAACCTGGCGACAAGGTGATTATGAGCGGACCTTTCGGTGACTTCCACCCGCACTTCGATTCAAAGAAGGAGATGATTTGGGTTGGTGGTGGTGCAGGTATGGCTCCTCTGCGCGCTCAGATTATGCACATGACGAAGACGCTGCATACCACCGATCGTGAGATGCACTACTTCTATGGTGCTCGCGCACTGAACGAGGTGTTCTATCTCGAGGACTTCCTGGGCTTGGAGAAAGAGTATCCAAATTTCCACTTCCATCTGGCTCTCGACCGTCCAGACCCAGCAGCCGATGCCGCTGGTGTGAAGTACACACCGGGCTTCGTTCATCAGGTCATGCTGAACACATATCTGAAGGATCACGAGGCTCCCGAGGACATCGAGTACTACATGTGTGGTCCTGGACCAATGTCGAAGGCCGTTGTTTCCATGCTCGATTCTCTCGGTGTAGATCCAGAGTCGATTATGTACGATAATTTCGGCGGATAATCCATTCGATTTAAACAACAGCAAATTTTTAGTGAGAGACTGACCTGCATTTTAGCGACCAGTCTCTCACTTTTATTAAAAAACTTTTTAGAATCGGCATTATGATAAATAGAACATTCTAGAATATAAGAGAGGCGACTCCTACTCCAGAAATCGCCCCTCTGTTTTGTATTATAATAATCTTTTCTCTTAGAACGTGTAAGTGAGTGTCAGAAGCACCTGATGACGTTTATTGAAAACTTCTGTAGGAGTTGAGATGTTTGTCTCGTAGATCATGTTACCGTTTGTATCAGGCTTGGGATCAACGAAGTCCACGTTCGGCTGGAACGGATAGAACTGTCCCTTTGTGGTGCTGTACTGATATGCCAGGTCTATGTTCAGGTTCTCATATTTGTAACCCAGACCACAAGTTAGACGATGTGTGTCATCCCAGTTCGTATAATCGGCAGTCGATGCATACATGTTCAATTCAGAGTTCAGTTGTGTGTCACGATAGCCGTTCTTGCTATATATCGGCGACACGTAGTTGTAGCCCAGACGAACAGCAAACGAAGGATCGGGCTTGATCTCAGCACCGAGTTTCAGCAAATGTCCACCCTTCAGTGACTTCTCAGCATTTGACTTCATCTCATGATCGCTGTAAGAATCAGGATTGCCGTAGTAGTCATAACCATCACGTATGCGTGCATCGCTGGCAGAATAGTCTGTAAACTCGTAACTGGCACCCAAAGCAACCTCAGAACCTATGGTGTGGCCAAGGCTAAAACCAAACTTCCAAGGTGTGTAGTACTTGAACTCATAGTATTCTCCGCTATAACCCTTATCGTAGCCCCAGTTTGCATCGGTATGGTTGTAAATGTTGGTCCAGTTTTCCGACTTTAGATCGTACCATATAGGCGAGGCAATAGAGAGGCCGAAGCGGAAGGGCGATTCTTCGAAAGGACGGAAGATAGCACCTACCTTGACATCGACACCATTACCCGTTATCTTGCGTTCGTCGGACAGGGTCAGCACTCCCCTATTGTGACCGTCTGCAGCAATGATATTCTCAGAATACTCAGAAACACCTTTGTAGTTCACATTGTGCAAGCCAAGCGTCAAGCCAAGGAACACACGGTCGTTGATGTTGCCACTCAGGTTGAAGTCGAAGTCAGAGATCCAGCCGCGATGGGCACGGTTGAAATCATAGGCATCAGCCTCGACAAAAAGAGCATCATTGGTCTTCTGGTCGTAATTCATTGTATTGAAATACAGGTAGTCCCACTGCGAGTACTGCCAGGCGCGCTCGTCACTAGTCTTGTTACGCCAACCTATAATCTCCCCATTCTTGTTCATGTCCCAATAGTAGCCACCGTTGTTGTCACTATTTAAGGTACCTTTGGCAAAGGCCAATTTACTCATCGAGGCCATATACATGTTGTTGGCAGCCGAGAGTATCTGGTCGAAATTACGACTTTTATAATAGTTGAATGCGAAGTTCAGATAGGAAGCATCGCCTGTACGATTTGAATAGACAAAACCTGCCTGATCAAAACTCATGTTAGTCTTACCCAAGTTATCGAAGTCCTTACAGTCTTGCTGAGAGACCAGTCCGAATGAGAGGCTCACATTGCTATGACGGAAAAGACCAATACCCGCAGGATTCGTTGAAATGGTTGAGATGTCGGCACCCAAAGCCTCCAGTGCACCACCCATGCCCACGTAGCGAGCCGTACCGTTGAGGTCGCTGCCTAGCAGGCGAGCATTCTCATAAGTATCTTGTGCAGCGGCCGGCATCATGGCCAGCGACAATACTGCAAGTGCGAAAATCTTCTTCATATCTTTCTATTATAAATGATGAACTATGAAAAATGAACTCTTTTAGCGTCTGCTACCTCCAGAACGGCCTCCGCCGCCACCCATTGAGCCTCCGCCGCCACCTCGGCTACCACCGAAGCCACCGCCTCCGCTATAACCACCACCGCCAGAGTTACCTCGGCTGCCACTGAAGCCACCGCTAGAGTTGCCGCCATAGGAATTACCACCGTAGGAATTGCTGGAACGATTGCCAGAGAAATTGCCACTGCGAGAGGTGTTATCATACGAGCGAACGGTGTTACGACTGTTGTTGCCACCACCATCATAGGTACGTGAGTTGCCACGTACAGAGACGCCACGTGACGAAGTTCCGCCAGAAACGCGCGAACCTACGAATCCGCCACTTGTACGGCCATAACGGTCGATGGTACCATTGGAACGATGAGCATAGCGACCGCCGGAACGGTAGGATACTACGTAGGGACGATAGTAAGAATACCCCAAGCCATAGTAACCGTAGTGGTAGTAGGGATAGTGCCAGCCCCAACTGTAACTATAGTGCCAGGGACGATACCAGTCATAGTACCAAGGATCGTAGTACCAAGAGTCGTACCAAGGATAGTAGGATGAATAGTACCAAGGACTGTACCATCCGTAAGCATCGCGACGACCCTGACTGTAGCCCTCCCAGTAAGCGGTACTGGGCACATAGTCATCCCAGCGCTGCATCTTGCGCGTCATCTGAAAATCACCTACTGAGTCAGGATAGGTACCCTCGACTGGTGCAAACGTGATAATGTCGCCCGTATCGGCAGGCAGCACCTCGTAACTACTCATAAAGCGGCGGTTGTAGTCGTCGACGCTACGCGAACTGCCCGAATAGTAGGTGTTGTCCCTGCTATTGGTAGTACGCTGTGGGGTGTCCTTCTGCTTACTGGAAGCAAAATACATGTCGTCTTGCGCCATCATGCTGACAGGCATTGCAGCAATGATCAATGATAAAAACATCCACTTTTTCATATCTCTTAGTGATTTAGTTAATTTTCTACGATGCAAAAATACTACATATTTTATTGCAAAGTTACGGAAAAACCCTAAAACGTGGTAGGATTTTCCCTATTTTTTGTAATTTTGTCCCAAAATTAACAAGGAAATGAAATACTACAAGGTAAATTTCTCAATAGACGTGCAGGAAGCACTACTGCAGGACGCCTGCGACATACTCTCGGCACTGGCAGGAGAGGCAGGTTTTGAGACCTTCGAACAGACAGAAAAGGGAATAACAGGTTACGTGCAACAGGCCCTGTTTGACCAGAACATACTTGAACAGCAAATCAGCACATTCCCCCTACCCGACTCTCGCATCACCTTCGAGGTGAGCGAGGCTGAAGACAAAGACTGGAACAAGCAGTGGGAACAGCAGGGCTTCGAGCCTATCATAGTAAGCGATAGCATCGCAATTCACGACGGGCGCCATCTCCCAGCCCACGATTATCCCTGCGTTATTGAGATTGATGCCCGCCAGGCTTTCGGCACCGGTACCCATGAGACCACTCGCATGATGGTGTCTACATTACTCGACCTCGACCTGAAGGACAGACGCGTGCTGGATTGCGGAACTGGTACTGGTATCCTCTCGATTGCAGCACTGAAGTTGGGAGCGGCAGAGGCCATAGGATACGATATCGACGAATGGAGTGTCGATAATGCACGACACAATGCGGTGATCAACCGTGTGGACGACCGCTTCAAATCGCTGCTTGGCGATGCTTCTATATTATATAAAGAGGTGAAAGGAACCTTTGATGTGGTGATGGCCAATATCAACCGTAACATCCTACTGGCCGACATGCCAGCCTTCTGTGAAAAGATGAAGGAAGGCAGCCTGCTGTTGCTCAGCGGCTTCTATACCTCTGACATAAACATGCTGGAGGAGAAAGCCCTGCAACTGGGCTTGCACAAAAAAGCCCAGCAACACGATGGCGACTGGGCTTGTCTGTTTTTTTCTAAGGGATGAGCAGCGACGAGTCGCCGTAACTCAGAAAACGGAAATCGTGGCTCAGCGCATAGTCGTAAATGGTATGCCAGTCGCCATGCACAAAAGCACTCACTAACAATAATAGTGTTGATTGTGGCTGATGGAAATTGGTCACCAGCATCTTCACAATCTTGTAGTCATAGCCCGGAGCAATGATAATCTGCGTGCTGCTGTGCAGCACATTGAGGTGATTGGTATCCATCCAGCGCAATAGTGCCTGGATAGCACTAGTAGCAGTAACATATTCTTCACTATTCCCAATCCCCTTTTCATTTTCATACGGTTCCCATTGATTCACGTGCAGGTCGGCCTCCTGGATGTCAGGGGTCTTCAAGACCTTGCACCCCATGTAGTAGAGGCTCTCAAGAGTGCGCACACTGGTGGTTCCTACGGCGATGGCCTGACAGTCGTGAGCCAGAAGTTTCTCCAGCGTCTGGCGTCGCACGCTGACATATTCGGTGTGCATCTCGTGATCGGCAATCTCTTCGCTCTTGACAGGCTTGAATGTCCCGGCTCCAACATGCAACGTCAGTTCCTCACGGTCGATACCGTGACAGTCGAGGGCATCAAGCACCTGATCAGTAAAATGCAGACCGGCTGTAGGTGCTGCCACGCTACCCTTAATCTTTGAATAGACCGTCTGATAGGTGGTCTTGTCGCTCTCCTGTGTCTCGCGGTTGAGATATGGGGGAATAGGCAGTTCGCCCATCGATTCGAGTATCTCGGCAAACGACACACTGGTGTCATCCCAGTCGAAGTCTACCCAGTGGCTCGTGCCATGGAGTGCTCCTCGTGTGGCCGTGATTGTCAGTTGACCATTCCCGATGGTCAATTGTCTGCTGAGTGCCCCCTCCTTCCATTTCTTCAGATTACCCACCATGCATAGCCATGAGCAATGACCACGTGTCTGAAACATCTGTTCGTAGTCGGCAGGACTGGCTGGCTCAAGCAGGAATACCTCAATCAGCGCCCCTGTGTCTTTATGGAAGTGAAGGCGTGCCTGAATGACCTTGGTGTTGTTGAATATCATCAGCGCGCCCGAGGGCAAATGAGTGGGCAGGTTCAGGAATACATCCTCGCTCACTTTCCCATGCTGATAGATTAATAGTTTCGAGTGGTCACGCTCGGCAAGCGGGAACTTGGCGATACGTTCATCAGGCAACGGATAATTATAGTCGCTGATGCGGATATGTTTTGTTTCCATGACTTCTAATACAGGATAAGATAAAAACAAGCCTTGAAAATGGCGTAAATGAGTGTTAGGACCAAAACGGAAATCACCACGTCGACATCGACAATCTGATAGCCAGTACTCGTGTACTGAGACGACACGTAGTCCCTTGGTGCAAACATGCGACTATAGACATAATGGTAAAGGTACCAGATGCCTGTACCTACAGCACCGCCCCATAGCAGGCCGCAAAAGATGTCGCCAGGATAGTGCACGCCCAAGTACATGCGCGTCCAGCAGTTAACTAGCGACCAGATGACCAACGCGACGGTAAGTACTCGGCTACGAATGAGCAGCGCGAAGAAGATGGCGATGCTGAACGTGTTGGAGGCATGGGCTGAGAAAAAGCCATAATTACCACCGCGATAGCCGTTGACGATATCGACCAGCATGCCAATCTCGCCGTTGTGGGTAGGACGCCATCTGGCTACCAGCGGCTTCACGATCATGTCGTCGAGCGAACCAGCGATGAACACACACAGTCCGGCTCCGGCAAGAACCATTGCCACCTTGACCACGGCATCGCTGTTCTTCACCACCAAGTAGAGCAAGGCCATGTACAGCGGAATCCATGTCGTGGCCGTGGTCAGCGTCTTCACTAGTCCGTCGAGGAATAGTGATTCGCTGCCGTTGAGCGACAACAGCAATTGCTTGTCAAAATCGATAATCGCGCTAAAGTCCATTGCTCGTCACTTAGATAATCTCTATCTGGTCAGCCTGCACCCAGCCTTCCTTGCCGTCAGCGACTCTGATTTCCTTCCAGTTGTCCATCGAATCATCGGTGATGTTGACCTTGGTACCTTCGTGCAGGATGAACAAGTCTGTGCCACCCTGTGCCGGTGTACTCTTGACAGGAACAGCCGACTGGATAATGACGGCTCCGGAACGACTCTCCAACATTTTGAGTTGCTGCCAGGCAAACACATTGAATAACAGGAATCCTACGAAGGCAATGCCACCACCGAAGAAACCGATTTTGCGCAACCAGGTCTGACCAGCAAACAGATAAAGCAGAGCCAAAATGATGGCCACTGCCAAAGACCCTAGGGCGATATAGGCCCAGCCATCGACATTGGTCAGGTTGACAATGGAGTGATACCAAGTCACGAAGAACATCTCCGACTCTGGCACAATCTTGTCCACCGTGCGGCTCTGGGCCATCTGCAGGTTGAACCTGATATCGGCATCGCCTGGAGCTAGCAGCAGAGCACGCTCGTAGTTCAGCACAGCATGGGTGATATCATCCACGCGATAGTAGGCATTACCCAGGTTATAGTACAACTCGGCACAGACACCGTTCTGAAGCAGTGTCTCATATATCTCGATGGCCTTGCGATAGTCCTCGTTCACGTAGGCACTGTCGGCATCGGCTTTCGTGACGGCTCCAGCCGACAACGGCAGCAGGAGCAGCAGGAGCAGAATGGTGGCAGGAGCCTTCTTAGAAGGCTTGCGCTTCATGTCTGACTCAATCTCCTCGATGGCGGTCACCGCCTTTTCATATACCTTGCTCATATTACCCTTTGGATCACCTGGTGCGTAGCGTTCGAACTCACATTCATCGATGGCTCCGATGAACTCACCGATGGTAGCCGCTTCGACATGACGCTCCTGCAGACGTTCTGAAATGTTTTCACGTGACAGTTGTTCAACAGGGATGTTCAGTTTGTCGCCGACATAGCCCCACAGTGCACGGAGAGCCTCGTCGTAGAACTGGCTGGGTTTGTTCTCCTTCATCAACTTGGCAGCCTGCTTCAGTCGTTTCGTAGCCACCTTGTTGGCTTTCTTGCCACGTGACTTCACGACATCAGCATTCTCTATGGCCCTCCGACGGAATATGAGGAACAATGAGACGAAGACGATTAGCAGCGAGGCAAAGGCAATCCAGTAAGAAGAACTGCCGAAGAACAGGTCATCGTGAGAGTGCTGACGTACCTCACCGGTCTTGATGTGACGGATGTCCTTGGCCAGCGTTTCCACGTCTTCTTGACCGAACTGCTGCATGGCATTTTCACCACCCTCGCCTTTCGCAACATCCAGATGGAAGGCGTCAGAATTCAGGGTCTTGTAGGCTTTGTCCTGTGTGTCATAATAAGTGAATTCCACTGGTGGAATGTCGAACTGGCCGGGATGACGGGGCACAGCAAGATACTCGAATACGACATTACCTTCCAGACCATTGGCTGTCAGGCGCGTATTGTCTGTCCGCTTAGCATCATAGGTGTCGAAGTCAAGCGGGAATTTTATCACAGGCTCCTTGATCAGTTGCAGGTTGCCCACGCCACTGATGGTGACTTTCACCGTCAGGGGATCGTTCGACTTCAATTCTGTCTTGTCAATCTCTGCCTTCATGTTCAAACGGCCTACACCTCCGGAGAAGCCTGCAGGACGCTGAGGCAGGGGCTCCACCTCGATCTCGACGCCAGGGGCCTGTATCTGCTTCTTGACCTCCACATAGCCAGACCCGCCGTTGAAGAAAGCCTCAAAGGGGTCGATGTTGCGGTTCACCTGCATCACCACGCCATTGAACGTGATGGGCGGAATCTGCAGTTTGCCTGTCATCTGAGGGAACATCACATACTGGCTCCACGTGACCGTCTTGTAGTTGCGACCATTGAACTGCTCCACCACGAAACTCTTCTCGCGAGGCAGTGGTATCTCCTGGGTGTGAAAGCCTTTCAGGTCGGGCATCTTGCCTTCCAGTTCCGTCAGGCTCACCAACGTATAGACCTTGTAGGTCAGCAAAATGGGCTCTTGTTCTACAACCTTCCGCTTGGATGCGCTGACCTTGATGAAGAGGTCGGAGCCGGAAATGGGCGACCCAGCCTGCCGTGTGTCGGTCTGAGTGGATTGTCCTCCCCTATTGCCTCCACCGTTGCTTTGTGCTGTACCGCTCACCTGAATGGTTAGCGTGTTGGATGTGACGGCCTTGCCATCCACATTGATGCTGGCAGCAGGAATGGTGAAGGTACCGTTCTTCGTAGCATTTAATATAAAGGTATAGGTCACCGACGATGTCTGTGACGTATGGCCATTGATGATGCTGAAACTCGATTGTGTGGATGTGCTTGGGCCCATAAGGACTTCAAACGCATCGGGAATCTGTCCTACATGGAAACCGCTGACATCCTGCGAGTTGACTGTATAGGTCAGTCGGAACTGCTGTCCTACGGCAACCTGCTGCGGCGCATTGCCTGTCAGCGTCTGCGCTACAGCCGACGCAATTAAAAAAGTTAAAAATGAAAATATGAAAACTATTCGCTTCATGATTTCTCCAACCTTTTTTGTATTTTTAAATTATTAAATAATTTCATTTTTACATTTTTCCTTACCAGTTCTTCTCGATACGGCGACGCTGAGGCTGCTGATGCTCGTTGACGCGCTTCTGTGTGTCCTTCTCGCGCTGCATGGCGGCCTTGAGCAACTGCTCGGCATTCTCCTTACTCATGGGAGGCTCCTGTTGCTGCTGGTCCTGCTGGTCCTGCTGCTGATCCTCCTGTTGTTGCTGCTCTTGTTGCTGTTCCTGCTGGTCTTGCTGATCCTGTTGGTCCTGATTGTTCTGACCGCCGCCATCACCATTCTTGTCTAACTGATGCTGACAAACCACGAGGTTGTAGCGTGCCTCGTCGTCGTTGGGGTTGTTGCGCAAGGCATCCTTGTATGCCTCGATGGCATTCTGAAAGTCGCGGGCACTCTGGTAGAGCACGCCCTTGTTGTGATAAGCCTTTGATTTGCGTAGCGCGTTGGTCTCCTGTTGGGCAGCGGCATCATAGTATCTGAGCATGGAGTCACGCTGTGCCTCAAGCGTTGTCCTCCAGTTTTCCGGAAACATAGCCGTTGCGAGGTTATAGTTGACGCGGGCATCAGTGCTATCGGCATTCAAGCCTTTGTAGTAGTCGATCAGTGCATCCTGTCGGTGATTGCTGCGGAACAGTCGGTTTCCATGACGGACCATCTTACGGGCCTTCATGTTCTGTGCATCAGCAGGGGCCGACATCATGATCAGCCCGCAAAGCAGCAGTATCGTTAGTCTGAGTGTTGTCATTTCTTGAATAGTTTGATGTTCTTAAACAACGTGTTCTTTCTTTCCAGCAGGCATACCTCCAGAATCAGTAGCAGAAGGGCAATGATGCCTACGGCCTGGAACTGCTCGTCAAAGTCGCTGTAGATGGTTGTCTCCTGCTTCTGCAGTCGATCCAGTTCGTTGTCCAGCAGACGCTGTGCCCCAGAGGTGTTATCCACATGGATATAGGCACCGCCGCCTGCCTGAGCCAGTTCCTTACACATCTCTTCATTCAGGCGCGACATGACGGTCTCGCCACGATTGTCTATCATGAAGTTGCCGGTATCGGGATCAGGTATGGGCGAGCCTTTTGTGTCACCGAAGCCCAGCACATAGACGTTCATTCCCTTCTCCTTGGCTTCTTTGGCCGACTCTACTGCCCCACCCTCATGGTCTTCACCGTCAGTGATAACGATGATGGCCTTGCCTACATTCTCCTGCTGGGTGAAACTATACGAGGCCATGTCGATGGCAGCCTTGATATTGGTACCCTGATTGACCATCATTGACGGGTCGATGTTGTTGAGGAACATCTTGGCCGAGACATAGTCGCTGGTGATTGGCAACTGTACAAAGGCATCGCCGGCAAAGACAATCAGGCCGATCTTGTCGTCAGTGAAGTTGTCAACCAGGTTCTCCACCATCATCTTGGCACGGTCCAGACGGCTAGGTGTGACATCCTTGGCGCGCATCGAGTTACTGATGTCGATGCAGATGATGGTTTCTATGCCTTCACGCTTTTCCTCGCTAATGCGGTTGCCCATCTGCGGACGAGCCACCATCACGACGAGCAGTGCAATGGCAGCCTGCAGAATCCAGAACTTGGCAGCCGGTCGCCAACGCGACACATCAGGCATCAGTTCTTTCAACAGGTCGGGGTCGCCAAACTTGCGCAATTTCCTCCTCTGCCAGAAGTAGACGGCATAGCGGATAAGGGCAAGCACGATGACGATGGCCAGCAGCCACAGGTATTGCGGACTTTCGAATCTTATCATTTTTACGGTATCCTCCTAAAGATGGTTATTCTTAACAGCACCTCCAGCATCAGGGCTATCAAGGCAGCCAGTGCGAACTGCTGGTATGCCTCGTAGCGACGGCTATAGCGCTGCACGTCTATTTTCGATTTCTCCAGTTGGTCGATGGCGTGATAGATCTCACGCAGTTCATCCTCGTTCTTGGCCCGATAGAAATTACCGTTCGTCGTCTTGGCGATGCCCTTGAGGGTCTCAGTGTCTATTTCCACCGGTATCTGAACGTACTGTACATTGTTGCCTACCATCAGGGGATAGCGGGCGGTGCCGTTGGTGCCTACACCGATGGTATAGACGCGGATGCCCAGGCTTTGTGCAATTTCGGCTGCAGTCATCGGCGAGATGTCGCCTCGGTTGTTACTACCGTCAGTCAGCAGGATAATCACTCGGCTCTTTGCCTGAGAATCCTTCAGACGGCTCACGGCACTGGCAAGTCCCATGCCGATGGCCGTTCCGTCTTCAATGAGACCGCGGGCAGCAATGTCGGTACGCACATTCTGCAAGAGCGACAGCAATGACGCATGGTCAATCGTCATCGGACACTGTGTGAATGCCTCGCCGGCAAAGATGGTCAGGCCGATATTATCGTTGGGACGGCCGGCAATGAATTCTGCCGCCACTTTCTTCGCTGCCTCGATACGGTTCGGTTCGAGATCCTCGGCTAGCATGGAGGTCGATACGTCCATGGCCAGCATGATGTCGATACCTTCAACCGTCTCGTTATTCCAGGAATTATGTGTCTGCGGACGGGCCAGCGCAATGACCAGCAGCGTAAATGCCAGCAGACGCAATAGTAGTTGCACGGGCATCAGCATCAACCTCCAACTGTGTGGAGCACGCCTGAAGGCGTTGGTGTCGGCCATTCGGATGGTTGGCTCGCTCTTTTTGCGAAACATCACGTACCATATTATATATGGGATGATGAGTAGCAGTAGGAATAGATATTCTCGATTGGCAAATTCCATATTTGTTCTCCTTATAGTAAATCGTAGACACTATAGACAACGTACACAAAGAGTACCAGACTGGCCACAAGCAGTAATGCGATCGATGCCTTGAGCACACGGCGGCTCTTCTGCGAGCGTTCTTCCTCCTTGGTCAGTTGAGGCTTCACCTGCTGTTCGGTCACAGGTGTCTCGATCTTTGTCTTGTTGATGAAATCGACGGCACTCACCAGGTTGGCGTCATTCTCGTTGATGAGCGTAGAATACTTGGCAAACTTCACAAGGTCGGCCGTCTGGAACAACTGACTGAGTTCGGCCAGTGACTGCTGGTCGCCACTTGCCATCAGACGTTCGATGATTTCACTACTGGTCATCTCCATGGCGCTGAAGCCATAGCGCTCCTCGATATATTTGCGCAGAGCGTCGGTCAGACGGGTGTAGTATTCCTTCGGGTCTTCAGCAGTCACCATGCGCTCTGCCTTGATCTCTTCGATGGCCTTCATGGCTTTCTGGTGCGGCAGCAGGCGCTTGACAATGCGGATGCGGGCGATGACGGGCTTGTTGTCGCGCAGACGCAGATAGAGGTAGTAGGCGATGGCCAGAAGCACCACCATGAGGATGCTCAGCCAGAACGACAGGCTCCATTCCTCCCACATGAAGGGATTGTCCTGCACGTCCTTCGGACCGAAATAGTTCTCATAGTTGGTGGTATCGACTTCCACGGTCAGCACCTTCAGTGCCAACTGGTTGGTCTGATAGTCTTGGTCGTTGACCTTGACGGTCATCGGTGGCAGGTAGTACAGGGTGTCTTCGAATGAGGTTATCACATAGCCGCGCTGACGACGCAACTGTCCGTTGTCGGTCTCTTCGTCAGGCATCTCGATAGCCCCCATGAACTCAACGCCCATAGGAAACGTCGCTTCCTGAGGGAACACCACATTGGCATCTTTGTCGGCCGTGGCTGCGACGGTGATCTGTACCTGCTGGCCTACGAGCATCTCTACAGCGCTCAAATTTGACTCTACTTTTACCTGAGCCATCGACTGCAAAGTGCAGGCAATCAGTATAATAACTATGAAATACTTCTTCATTTAACCACGTTGTTTAAACAATCCCATCAGGGCCTTCACGTAATCTTCGTCAGTAGCCACGCTGATGCTGTCCACGTTGCTCTTTGCGAAGGTTTCCCTTAAGTCTTCCTGGCGATTGAGCCAGTAGCGACGATAGGACTCACGCAACTTGCGGCTGCTGGTATCCACATACTGTTCGAAGCCCGTTTCTGCATCGACCACCTTCATCAGGCCCACATCGGGCAGGTCGCATGCACGCTTGTCATAGACCTGTATGGCCACGATGTCGTGCTTGCGGTTGGCGATGGTCAGTTGCTGCAGGAAATCCTGTCGCACGTAAAAGTCACTGAGCACAAAGGCCGTGCAGCGTCTCTTGCTCACACCAGTCAGGAACTCCACTGCCTGTCCGACATCGGTGCGCCGGCTGTCAGCATGGAAGTCGAGCATCTCGCGGATGATATAGAGGATGTGCTTGCGGCCTTTCTTTGGGGGAATGTATTTCTCAATCTTGTCAGAGAAGAAGACGACGCCAATCTTGTCGTTGTTCTGTATGGCCGAGAATGCCAGCGTGGCTGCTATCTCTGTGACCATGTCGCGCTTCATCTGCTTCCTCGTACCGAAGTCGAGCGAGCCGCTGACGTCGATGAGCAACATGACGGTCAGTTCGCGTTCCTCCTCAAACACCTTGACGTATGGCTTGTTAAAGCGGGCGGTCACGTTCCAGTCAATGTCGCGCACATCGTCGCCATACTGATATTCGCGCACCTCCGAGAAGGCCATACCCCTACCCTTGAAAGCTGAGTGGTACTGGCCTGCAAAGATGTTGGAACTAAGACCGCGCGTCTTAATCTCAATCTTACGAACCTTCTTGATTATTTCACTTGTTTCCATCAGAGCGGTAGTATATTCTTCACTCTTCACTATTCACTCTTCACTTATCAAGGGCGGTAGCAAATTTTTCACTATTCACTATTCACTTTTCACTTATCAAGGCACTTCCACCTTGTTGATGATCTTACTGACGATTTCCTCGCTGGTCACGTTCGAGGCTTCTGCTTCGTAGGTCAGTCCGATACGGTGGCGGAGCACATCGTGTGCCACGGCACGCACATCCTCAGGCACCACGTAGCCGCGACGCTTGATGAAGGCATAGGCACGTGCAGCCTTGGCCAGGTTGATAGAGGCACGGGGTGAGCCACCGAACGAGATCAGGTCCTTCATCTCCTTCAGACCATAGCGGTCAGGATAGCGTGTGGCGAAGACGATGTCGGCAATGTACTGCTCGATCTTCTCGTCGATATAGACCTCGCGCACCACCTCACGGGCTTTCAGAATCTCCTCTGCTGTGGTGACGGGCGTCACCTTGGGCAGTCCGCCTCCAATGTTTTCGCGGATAATCTTCTTCTCCTCATCCAGCGAGGGATAGTCGATGACGACCTTCAGCATGAAACGGTCCACCTGTGCTTCCGGAAGCGGATAGGTGCCTTCCTGCTCGATGGGGTTCTGCGTAGCCATCACCAGGAAGGGCGTAGGCAGGTTGAAGGTCTCGCTGCCGATGGTTACCTGCTTCTCCTGCATGGCCTCCAGCAGTGCGCTCTGCACCTTGGCTGGGGCACGGTTGATCTCATCAGCCAGTACGAAGTTGGCAAATACGGGGCCTTTCTTCGTGAGGAAACGCTCGTCCTTCTGTGAATAGATCATCGTACCTGTCACGTCGGCAGGGAGAAGGTCCGGGGTGAACTGTATGCGACTGTACTGTGCGTCGATAAGTTGTGAAAGGGTCTTGATGGCCAGTGTCTTAGCCAGACCGGGAACGCCTTCGAGCAAGATGTTACCATCGCTGAGCAGACCGATGAGTAATGAGTCCACCAGATGCTTCTGACCGACAATCACGCGGTCCATACCTGTCACCAGATTGGTGACAAAGGCGCTTTGTTGTTCAATCCGTATGTTGAGTTCGCGGATATCAATGTTTTCTGCCATAATATAAAATATGTGTGTTATTTATTCGTTACCTTTATTCGTTACCTTTATTCATTTCCTTCGCTTTTTTCTTGCTGACCAGTTTGGGAATCTTGATGATCTGTCCGGCAGTCAGCACATCGGAAGCCTTCATGCCGTTGTATGCCTCCACGTAGCACACCATGTCGGGTCCCAGGATTCGACGGCTCAGACGGGCAAGAGTCTCACCCTCCTTGGCCTCCACTTCACGGTCAAGACCAACGATGGCATAGTATCCCAATCGGATGCGCTGATCCATAGCGTCGTATTTCTGCCATTCTTGCTCGCCTGTCGCAGCCTTTGGCTCTACCGGTTTGGTCACTTCGGGTTGAGCAATCGTGTCTTTGTCAGCCACAGCAACTTCCTGATTAATGCTATCCGTAGCGGTTGCTTCTTCCGCTACAGGATTGTCGGTGACGGTAGCCTCTTCGGCAACGGTGGTCTCTTCGGCGGCGGTTGCCTCTGCCTTGTTCTGACCACCCAGCCAGTAGCCGGCACCAAACGACAGTCCGCATGCCAGCAAGGCCAGCAGGAGCCAAAGCAGTCCCTTGGACGACTTCTCCTGTTCTTCGACAGGTTCTGATACAATGGGGGCAACAGGCTGAACCTTTTCTGGAATGACCTCCTCCTCCTCGCTCTTCGGCTCGGCGAGAACTTCCTGAGGTTCCACTGGCTCAGAAACTTCCTCTTGTGGCTCTTCTGGCTCTTGGGGCTCTTCAGGCTCAGACACAACCTCTTGTGGCTCTTCTGGCTTTTGAGGTTCTTCTGGTTCTTGCGGTTCCTCAATCTCTTCTGGCTCAGACACAACCTCTTCTGGTTCTTGAGGCTCTTCTGGTTCTTCAGCAACAACCTCTTGAGTCTCTTGTGGTTCTTCAGCAACAACCTCTTGAGTCTCTGTGGGAGTTTCTACTATTGGAGCCTCTGTCGTCTCTGTGTTCTCTGTCTCCTCTGTGCCCTCTGTGTCTTCTGTGTCCTCTGGCTCGTTGGGGAAGTCCACACCGTCGTTGAGCACTACGGTCTCAAAATGACTGAAGGGTTTGTTGACCAGTTCCTTCATCAAGGCATCAGGCGTGAACGTCAGTTTCTGATGACTCTCAATGAGCACACGTTCACCCGTATTGACGTTGACACTCTCGCGTGCATCTACACCTATCACCTTGAACGTGCCCAGGCCTTTGATCTTCAACTGACCGTCGGCATTGACACCTTCCTTTACAGTTTCTATGAAATCAGTGAGGAACTGCTGAGCCTCTTTCTTCGTGATGTCCCATTTGGAAGCCAGAATGGCTGCCAGGTCATCCATATATTTCTTTTCTGACTTTTCCATCACTCGTTACCTTTATTTTTAATTGAGTCTTTCCATCCTGGGTGGGGCTTGAAGGTAAGCACCAGTTTTGGTGGTACCAGCATCCGTTGGCCGGTATTGGGGTTGACCATCACTCGTTCCATTTTCTTTCTCAGTTCAAAGGTGCCGAAGTTCACCAACTGGATGTCGTTGCCCTCCATGAAGCATTCGCCCATGGCGGCAATCATCTCGTTGGTCATCTTCTGCACTTTCGTGGCTTTCAGTCCGGTTCGCTGAGCCAGTGCGCTGATAAACTCCTTGTTGTTCATTTCTTGAGCATTTATTTGTTTTTATATGATTTCTCCGTATATATCAAACTCGTCGGCATCGGTGATATGCACGTCATAGAACTGTCCTACCGTCAACGGACCTTCTGCCAGCGGGATGAGTACCTCGGGGTCAACCTCCGGCGAGCAGAATTCTGTGCGACCGATGTAATAGTCACCCTCCGTGCGGTCGATGATGACACGCAGGGTCTGTCCAATCTTGGCGGCTTCTATGTCGGCACTGATGTTCTGCTGTATGCGCATCAGTTTGTCCAGCCTCTTCTGCTTCACTTCCTCAGGCACATCGTCGTCATAGTGCTCGGCCGAATAGGTGCCCTCTTCCTCGCTGTAGGCAAAAGCGCCCATACGCTCGAATCGGGCCCACTTCACGAAATCAACGAGTTCATTGTAGTCCTCCTCCGTCTCGCCAGGGAATCCCACCATCAGCGTGGTGCGCAGGTGGATGCCAGGCACTTCTCGGCGCAGGCGCTCGATGAGTTCCATGGTCTCCTGCTTGGTGATATGCCGACGCATCTGTGTGAGCATGTGGTCACTGATGTGCTGCAGGGCGATGTCAAGATAGCGGCACACGTTGGGCTTTTCGCGCATCACCCTGAGCAGGTCCCAGGGGAAGTGGGTCGGATAGGCATAGTGCAGCCTGATCCACTCCACACCTTCTATGTCGGCCATCTGCTCTATCAACTGTGCTATGCGTTGCTCACCGTAGAGGTCGATGCCGTAGTAGGTCAGTTCCTGTGCGATGACCTGAAACTCCTTCACGCCTTTGCCCGTCAACGCGCGCACCTCGTCGAGTATCTCTTCCATCGGCCGGCTCTGGTGACGGCCAGTAATCAGCGGTATGGCGCAGTAGGCGCAGTGGCGGTCGCAGCCCTCCGATATTTTGATGTAGGCATAGTGGCTGGGGGTGGTGAGCTTTCGCTCAAATGAGGAATGATGAATGATGAATGAGGAATGGGCTGTTGCCTCCGTCATTTCTTCATTTTCACATTTACATTTCTCATTCTTCATTTTTAATTTCTCATTTACAAGATCTTTCAGCAGTTCCTTGTAGTTGAACTTCCCATACCATCCGTCTACCTCTGGAATCTCGGCCTCGAGGTCAGCCAGGTAGCGCTCTGAGAGGCATCCCATGACATAGATGCGCTCCACCAGTCCCTGCTGCTTGCGCTGTACGAATTCCAGGATGGTGTTAATGCTTTCCTCCTTAGCATCGGCGATGAAGCCGCAGGTGTTGATGACCACGATCTCACCCTCTGGCGAGTCGCTGTCGTGGGTCACATGGAAGCCGTGGGCCTCGAAGAGTCCCATCAGCGTCTCGCTGTCAACGAGATTCTTCGAGCATCCGAGCGAAATAAAGTCTATCGTCGGCTTATTCATGGCTGTGCGGTAGCAAATTTTTCACTATTCACTATTCACTTTTCCCTTTAAACAGCGAATCCACGAATTCCTTCCTGTCAAATAGTTGCAGGTCTTCCATGCCCTCGCCAAGTCCGATATACTTCACGGGCACCTTCAACTGGTCGCTGATGCCGATGACTACCCCACCCTTGGCTGTACCGTCCAGTTTGGTGATGGCCAGCGAGGTGATCTGCGTGACGGCAGCAAACTGCTTGGCCTGCTCGAAGGCGTTCTGACCGGTAGAGCCGTCCAATACCAGCATCACCTCGTCGGGAGCCTCGGGCAGCACCTTTTTCATCACGTCCTTGATCTTCTTCAACTCGTTCATCAGGCCCACCTTGTTGTGCAGACGGCCTGCCGTATCAATCAGCACCACGTCTACGCCGTTGGCTTTGGCACTTTGCAGGGTGTCGAAGGCCACGGATGCGGGGTCGGCACCCATCTGCTGCTTCACCACGGGCACGCCAACGCGCTCGCCCCAGATGCACAACTGCTCCACGGCAGCGGCACGGAAGGTATCGGCAGCACCCAGACAGACCTTCTTGCCGGCCTGCTTGAACTGCCAGGCCAGTTTGCCGATAGTCGTTGTCTTGCCTACGCCGTTCACGCCTACGACGAGAATGACGTATGGCTTATGGTCTGCGGGCAGATCCCAGTCGGCGTTATCCTCTGAGTTGTTCTCTGCCAACAGGGCGGCAATCTCCTCGCGGAGGATGCCGTTCAATTCACTGGTGGAGACATACTTGTCGCGTGCTACGCGCTCTTCTATGCGCTCAATGATCTTCAGCGTGGTGTCCACACCAACATCGCTGGTAATCAGCACTTCCTCAAGGTTGTCCAGCACGTCATCGTCGACCTTCGACTTGCCTGCAATGGCACGAGCCAGTTTGTCGAACACGCTGGTCTTGGTCTTTTCCAAGCCTTTGTCCAGTGTCTCCTCTTTCTTCTTCTTACTAAAAAAATCAAACAATCCCATATTCGAATACGTATTTCAAACTGCAAAATTACAAAGATTTTCCGAAATACGTAGTGAGTAAAAGCATTTTTTACTTTTCGTTTTCACTTTTACCTTTTTTTAGTACATCTGCACGCCCCCAGATTACAATCGCAACCCATAGAACACACGCACGCGCCATTTCGTGTTTTGTACGGCGAGGCTCTCCTTATGGCCGATGTTGGTGAAGTTGAATACCATCGACATGCCCTTCGAGAGTTTCCAGGACGTAAAGCATTGTCGCCTCGTCGTGCAGCGGCAGCGCAAGCAGAAGGGCGAGCAACTAGACCTCTTCGACGGCGAGTACACATACCGTTGTATATTGACCAACGACTGGGACATGACAGACGAGGAGATCATACTTCTGCTCATTGTCTCGTAAATGTTATGAGGCGACACGGATTGCTGTCTCATGCCGTCTCGGTTAAACATTACGAGGCTGTAGATATTTGAACGTTCATAATCGCATTTCTTTCCCCTTTTGTTACAGAATAAATAGATTAATAACCAAGCATAGCTGCTGGCGTTATCCCCAAGGTGACACAAAGCAAACGGGCTATTTTCAGCGTAGGCTCAGCCCTGCCAGAAACATAGTCACTGATTCTAGAAGGACTGACTCCAATCTCTGTGGCCAACTGCTTCTGGCTCATATTCTTCTCGTCCAAGGAA
>Ga0310695_10005122_pt1 | contig 23178 bp, 19 predicted proteins | sample RumenRJG_04DNA_FD_203882 | JGI IMG/M metagenome (GOLD analysis project Ga0310695, IMG submission 203882) | Bovine rumen microbial communities from Lethbridge, Alberta, Canada - RJG_04 (v2) (version 2) | ecosystem: Host-associated > Mammals > Digestive system > Stomach > Rumen | place: Canada...
GGATTTTTCTCTTGAGAATACCGGGCGGACACAAATAGTATCAATCCAGTATCAAGAGCAGTATGGACGGGCAAAAAAGCCTGTATTCATGCGGGTTTTCGCCGTTTCGAGCGTCATTCCCACTCGACGGTTGCCGGGGGCTTCGGGGTGAAGTCGTAGAGGACGCGGTTGATGCCCTCGACTTCGGTCGTGATGCGCTTCACGAGGTGGTCCATGAAGGCCGGGTCGAGGTGCTCGACGGAGCATTCGACGACGTCGGTCGTGTTGATGGCACGGATGATGCAGGGCCACTCAAAGCTGCGTTTGCCGTTCGTGACACCGGTGGACTTGAAGTCCGGGACGACAGTGAAGTACTGCCAGACTTTGCCTTCGAGACCGTTCTTCGCGAACTCTTCGCGGAGGATGGCGTCGGACTCGCGGACCGCTTCGAGACGGTCGCGGGTGATGGCACCGGGGCAGCGGACACCCAGGCCGGGGCCGGGGAACGGCTGACGGTAGACCATGCCTGCGGGGAGGCCGAGCTGCTCGCCGACCACACGGACCTCATCCTTGAAGAGGATGCGGACGGGCTCGACCAGTTCGAAGTTGAGGTCTTCGGGCAGACCGCCGGCGTTGTGGTGCGCCTTGATGCCGGCTTCGGACTCGAGGATGTCCGGCCAGATGGTACCCTGGGCCAGGAACTCGACGCCTTCGAGTTTGCGGGCTTCGTCGGCGAAGACGTTGATGAACTCTTCCCCGATGATGTGTCTCTTCTGCTCGGGGTCGGTGACACCGGCGAGAAGGTCGAGGAAGCGGTCGACCGCGTCGACATAGATGAGGTTTGCCTTCATCTGGTTGCGGAAGACTTCGATGACCTGCTCGGGTTCGCCTTTGCGAAGCAGGCCGTGGTTGACGTGGACACAGACCAGCTGATCGCCGATCGCCTTGATGAGCAGGGCTGCCACAACAGAGGAGTCGACGCCGCCGGACAGGGCCAGCAGGACTTTTTTGTCGCCGACCTGTTCCTTGACGAGCGCGATCTGCTCATCGATGAACGCCTGGGCGAGCTCGGGGGTGGTGATGCGGACCATATCGTCCGGTCTTCTGATTTCAGCCATAGGGCACCTCCAGAGAATATATCGTGTTTTTTATGTCCCGTCCATTATAGCATTCCACCATGGGTTGTGCTATAGTGAAGTTGTAAGACAACATACTTCTTCGGGGGAAAGGAGTCGTCATGAACACCGTTACTGTCAGAAATGTGGAAATCGGAGCCGGCATGCCGAAGATCTGCGTGCCCATCGTCGGAGAGACCAGAGAGGACATCCTCGCGGAGGCACGGGCCATCCGGGAGCTCCCGGCGGACCTCGTCGAATGGAGAGTGGACTTCCTCAACAACGTGTCGTCCCTCAGTCTGCTCACAGTCCTGACGTTCCTGTCAGAGCTTCGCAACGAGCTTGGCGATTTACCGCTTCTCTTCACATTCCGTACCAAACGGGAAGGGGGAGAGAAGAGCATCTCGCCTCAGGCGTACGAAGAACTCTACAAGTCCATCCTTTCGTCCGGGCTCATCGACCTCATCGATGTCGAACTCTTCCTCGGCAGAGACATCGTCTCCCGACTCGTGGCCAAGGCGCACGAACACGGCGTCGCGGTCATCGCATCCAACCACGACTTCAAGAGGACGCCGCCGAAAGAGGACATCCTCGACCGGCTGGAGGAAATGCAGGAGCTTGGTGCCGACATCGCGAAGATCGCCGTCATGCCCGAGTCGACGCAGGACGTCGAAGTCCTGATGGATGCTACCGCCACCTTCACGAAGTACGCGTCCGTTCCCGCCATCGCGATGTCGATGGGCGAACTGGGGCTTGCCAGCCGGACCACCGGCGAACGCTTCGGGTCTGCCGTCACCTTCGGCACGGCGGGGAAGGCGTCAGCGCCGGGACAGCTGCCGGCCACGGAACTGAAAGAAATCCTGGAAACGGTGCACGCCGAAGGATAACTTTGTTAGAAATTTGCCATATACCGTAACGACTAACAGATTGACAAATCGCCAAAACCGTTTATATAATAAACATGACAAGTTAATGCGCTCCGAGCCATTGTTCCTAAAGCGGACGCCATGGAACTCTGGACAGGGTGAGTCGGGAAACGGACTCGCCTTCCACCCTTGAAAAGGAGAACTTACCGGGAAAGGGATACCTGTATCCTTTGACGTTTGTTTTGTGGTTCATTCCATATGAAGCAATTCCTGAAAGAGCTCCTTTTGTGGTGAGAGGGGCTCTTTCCCTTTGTCAGCACCATTCAGATGACTACAGCTGTGAATCTCCCTCGGCTGTTTTCATATGGAATTTGAATACCACCACATTTGTTCAATTCCACAAACATCACCCGGTAAGAACCGTACAGGGCATGTGCTCTGCACGGTCCTTACTTTTTTATGCGAACTTGCATACGGAAATGAAAAGGCCCTCGAACCGTCGGTTCGAGGGTCTTGTTTGTTTGATCGTGTGGCGCCGGATCAGTCGTAACGTTCGTCGATGACGCGCTTGGACTTCTTCTCGGAGCGGGGCAGCATGCCGAGCTCGACGACCTTGACGATGGGGGTGAAGCCGATTTTCGCCTTGATCTTGTGGGTGAGTTCCTGACCGAGGGCCTGGAAGTCGACCATGCCGGACGTCGCTTCGACGTAGATACGCATGGTGTCTCTGCCGTCGAGGTGAGAGATGCGGATCTGGTACTCGGAGGAGGCGCCTTCCGTGTCGGCGATGCACTCTTCGATCTGGGCCGGGAAGACGTTGACGCCCTTGATCTTGACCATGTCGTCCGTGCGGCCCTTGATGATGTCGAGGCGCGGGTGCTTGCAGCCGCAGGGGCACTCACCGGGGATGATGCGGGACAGGTCGTGGGTGCGGTACCGGATGAGGGGCGCGCCTTCCTTGACGAGGGTCGTGATGACGATCTCGCCGGGCTCGCCGTCCGGAACGGGCTTCAGGGTGACCGGGTCGATGATCTCGATGTAGAGGAAGTCGTCCCAGTAGTGCATGCCGGAGTCATACTGGCAGCTGATGCCGATGCCGGGGCCGTAGATCTCGGTCAGGCCGTAGATGTCGTAGAGTTCGATGCCGAGTTCTTCGGAGATGCGCTTTCTCATGGCGTCGCCCCAGCGCTCGGAACCGATGACACCCTTCTTCAGGTGGATCTTGTCCTTGATGCCGCGCTTCTCGATCTCCTCGGCGAGGAGCAGCGCGTAGGAGGATGTGGCGCAGAGGACGGTGGACTTCATGTCGACCATCATCTGGAGCTGTTTGTCGGTGTTGCCGGGACCCATCGGGATGCACATGGCGCCGAGTTTCTCAGCACCGGCCTGGAAGCCGATACCGGCGGTCCAGAGGCCGTAACCCGGAGTGATGTGGATGCGGTCCTTGTTCGTGATGCCGGCCATCTCGTAGCAGCGGGCGAACATGGTGGCCCAGTCATCGACGTCTTTGCGAGTGTAGGGGATGATGACCGGAAGGCCGGTGGTGCCCGAGGACGAGTGGATGCGGACGATCTCCTCTTCCGGAGCCGTCATGAGTCCGAGGGGGTAGGCGTCCCGAAGGTCCGCTTTCTCGGAGAAGGGGAGGTTCTCAAAGTCCTCGACGGAGGAGACTCCGGTAATGCCCGCTTCTTCAAGCTTTTTGCCGTAGAAGCTGCCGGCGTCGCGGAGCGCCTGGATCTGGTGGTTGACCTGTTCTAACTGAAGGGGAGAGATCTGCATAAGGATGCTTCCTTTCCTGAAAGAGTTTTTATTCTGGTTGGCGATTTACGCCTGTTTCGCATAATCGAGAGCCCGGAAGTTGACGTCCCACAGCTTTTCGGGGAGCCGTTCCTTCAGAGCTTCCTTGAGGTCGTCGGCGGTGAGGCCCAGCGCGCCGCTTTCCGCGGCGTAGCCGAGCAGTAAGACATTCGTGACTTTCGGATTGCCGAGCTCGGCCAGAGCGGCTTCCGTGTCCACGACGGACAGGTGTGCCACGTTGTCTTCGAGGTAGCGGAGCATGTCGGCGCCGTCATAGGAGCCGCCGGTGAGGGCCGCCGTCACCGGCATGACCGAACGGCTGGCCGTGATGACCTGTCCGTCGGGCTTCAGATAGGGGAGCAGGCGGACGGTCTCGCCGGGCTCGAAGCCGATGAGGATGTCCGCGGTGCCGAGGCTGATCATGGGAGAGGAGACTTCCTCGTCCGCCGCTCCCATCCGAAGGTGGGAGAACACGGAGCCGCCCCGCTGGGCCATACCGATGGTCTCAGCGCTCTGGACGTTATAACCCTTCTTCATGCCGGCCGCAGCCAGAAGTTTCGAGGCGAGGACGGTCCCCTGACCGCCGATGCCGCACAGTACGATGTTCGTCATCTCGTCACACCTCCAATGCACTTCTTCGGGCAGACCTGGTTGCACAGGCCGCAGCCGGTGCAGGTGCCCGGGTCGATCTCCACATGGCCGTCCTTGATGAACAGAGCAGGACAGCCCAGCTCTTTGATGCAGCGACGGCAGTTGATGCACTCGGACTGGTCCACTTCACAGTACTCCGTCGGCTTGAAGAGCGCGATGCAGGGGTACCGGAAGATGACCGCCTTGACGCCGGGCAGCGCGCTGACGCGCTGTACCTCCGGCACGGAGGTGGCGAGGTCCATGGGGTCGAGGCACACGACTTCGGTGACGCCGATGCCTTCGAGGACCTTGACCGGGTCGATCTTCTCGACGACCTCGCCCATCATGGTGCGGCCGGTGCCCGGGTGGGGCTGGTGGCCGGTCATGGCGGTCGTGGAGTTGTCGAGGAGGACCAGGGTCATGTTGGCCTGGTTGTAAACGGCGTTGATGACGCCGGTGATGGCGGAGGCAAAGAACGTGGAGTCGCCGACGAAGGCGAAGACCGTCGTGTCGGGGTCCACTTTCCGGATGCCCTGGGCAATGTTGACGCCGGCGCCCATGCAAAGGCAGGTGTCACACATGTCGAGGGGCATGGCGTTTCCGAGGGTGTAGCAGCCGATGTCGCCGCCGAAGAACGCCTTTTTGCCCTTCATCGCCTGTTTGACGGTGTAGAAGGAGGCGCGGTGGGGACAGCCGGCACAGAGGACCGGAGGCCGGACCGGCAGCTGCGGCGGCTCCGGACGGGTGACGGCTTTCGCGCCCTGCAGGTCCGTTCCGAGGAACGCGTCGAGCGCGGCGCCGACCGAGTCTCTGGTGTTCTCGCCGGAGGGGGCGATGTGGTGGCTGAGTTTGCCGTATATCTTCGTCTGCAGACCATGTTTTCCGCAGAGGTAGGTCAGTTCCTTTTCGATGACCGGGTCGAGTTCTTCGAGGACCAGGACTTCATCGAGGTCTTTTAAGAACTCAAGGGCGAGGTCTTCCGGGAAGGGGAAGGGCGTGCTGACTTTCATCAGCCGTGCCGGCAGAGTGCCGTCGGTACCGCGGGCTTCCAGTTCCTCTTTGGCGTAGGCGTAGGAGATGCCGCCGGCAGCGACACCTTTCTTCGGTACATCGCCACCGAGGATGCAGTTGCGGGCATAACCCGAAAGGGTCTTCCGGAGCTCCTCGTTGCGGGCTTCGATCTTCGCGTGGTTCGCGAAGGACAGCCGCGGGAAGATGACCCAGCGGGAGCTGTCTTTGACGAAGCCTTCCGGCGTGTTCACGTAGTATTCGCTCTCGTCCTTGACGTCGATGGAGGCGTAGCCGTGGTCCACCCGGGTGGTGGGGCGCAGGAAGACCGGAGTGCCGTACTTCTCGGAGAAGTCGAAGGCCTCCTGGATCATCTCGTAAGCCTCCTCCGGGGTGGAGGGGTCGAAGCAGGGGACTTTGGAGAACGCCGCGAAGGTCCGGGTGTCCTGCTCCGTCTGGGAGGAGATGGGGCCCGGGTCATCGGCGACGAGGACGACCATGCCGCCCTTCACGCCCACATATTCGAGGCTCATGAGGGGGTCGGAGGCCACGTTCAGGCCGACCTGCTTCATGGTCACCAGCGCGCGGGCACCGGAGTAGGCGGCACCGGCCGCGAGCTCCATGGCCGCTTTCTCGTTGACGGACCATTCGACGTAGGTGTGTTCAGTTTTCCGTTTGGCGACCGTCTCGAGAACTTCGGAGGACGGCGTGCCCGGGTAACCGCAGACGACGTTGACGCCTGCCGCCAGCGCGCCGAGCGCGATGGCTTCGTTGCCCATCAGGAATTCGGTATGCATCGGATCACCTTGCTATAAATCAGTTTCATAATAATGCAATTTCTAATAACTATACCACAAACCGCCCGTTCATGGTATCCTAGAACTCAGAATGTAAAGAGAGGCGATATCATGGCACTATTCGATCGGGTGGACTCCGGGTTCCCGGAACTGGACGAAGCACTGGACTATTTTCGCATCGGAGACAACGTCGTCTGCCGGCTGACCGAGCTGGACGACTTCCGTCTGTTCGCGGAAGCCTTTGCCAAACAGGGCGTCAAAGACGGGCGCAACGTCGTCTACGTCCGGTTCGCGGAACACGCGCCGCTCCTCGGGGAGATGGAGGGTGTCACTCTGACCGAGATCCCGCCTTCGAAGCGGTTCGAGCGGTTCACGGTCACGCTCCACGAACTCATCCAGTCCATGCCGGAAGAGACCTACTACATCTTCGACTGCCTGTCTGACCTGCAGACGGCCTGGTCCACGGACCTGCTCATCAGTAACTTCTTCACCCTCATCGGGAAACTGACCGAGGAAAAGCACGCCATCGCGTATTTCCCCATCATGCGGGCGATGCACTCCTTCGACTGCATGGCGAACATCCGCGACCGGACGTCCGTCTTCCTCGACGTCTTTTCTGACGACAAATACATCTTCATCCGCCCGGTCAAAGTCTGGCAGCGGGACACTCCGACCATGTTCCTGCCCCACGTCTACGACAAGGAGGTCCACACCTTCGAGCCCGTCATGAGCGGCGTCGTCGCGAGCCGGTTCTACCAGATCATGAACCAGTCCCTGTCGGACAGCTCCGAGTCGTACCAGGACTTCTGGGACCGCTTCTTCCAGCAGAACGAGCTCCTGTACCAGAACGGTATCGACATCACGGAAGCCTGTAACCGCATGTGCCGCATCATGATCACCCGGGACGAGACCCTGCGGCCGATGGTCCGGGAAAACTTCACGCCGGAGGACTATTTCCAGGTCCGTTCCCGTATGATCGGGACCGGTCTCATCGGCGGAAAAGCGGCCGGCATGCTGATGTCCCGGAAACTCATCGAAAACTATGAGCCGGAGATCTTTGCGCGCCTCGAACCCCACGACTCCTTCTACGTCGGCAACGACGTCTTCTACGCCTACATCATCGAAAACGGCATGTGGGACCTCCGGGTCCGGCAGCGTTCCGAAGAAGGCTATTTCTCCGCCGCCGAAGAGATGGCGGACGCGCTGATGCACGGCGCCTTCTCACCGAAGATCGAGGAGCAGTTCAAACGCATGCTCGAGTACTACGGGCAGGACCCGTACATCGTCCGTTCCAGTTCCATCCTGGAGGACAGTTTCGGCAACGCGTTCGCCGGAAAGTACGAGTCGGTCTTCTGCTCGAACCACGGCAGCATCGAAGAACGGCTCGCGGAGTTTGAGAACGCCGCCCGCATCGTCTATGCCAGTACCATGAGCAAAGCGGCCCTCGACTACCGCAAACGCCGCGGCCTCGACGAACGGGACGAGCAGATGGCGCTCCTTGTCCAGCGCGTGTCCGGCTCCCGGTACGGGAACCACTTCCTGCCGAGTGCCGCCGGTGTCGGTTACTCGACCTCTCCCTACAAGTTCGGCGCGTCCGACGGGGAAGAGAACTCCGGCATGCTGCGGCTCGTCATGGGCCTCGGCACGGCGGCGGTCGACCGCAACCAGGGTTCCTACCCGCGCATCGTCTTCTGCAACGACCCGAAAAAGAAGATCTCCGCGACGGCCGCGGAGAGCCACCAGTATTCCCAGCAGGTCATCGACGCGGTCAACACGGAGACCGGCGCCATCGACGGCCTCGGCATCTCCTGGGCGACGAGCACGCTGCCGGAGTATCAGCAGCGCCAGCTCCTGTCCCACGACTACGACGCGGAGAGCATGTTCCTGAACCGGGGACAGAAGCGCAAAGTGTTCTACGTCTCCTGTGACGGCATCGTGAACAACGAGCAGCTGATGAACGACTTCAAGACCATCCTGCGCGTCCTTCAGGAGAAGTACGATTACCCCGTCGACATCGAGTTCACCATCAACCTTTCCGACGAAGGGGACTACCGCATCGGACCGCTCCAGTGCCGTCCCCTGCAGGTCACGAAAGACTCCAAAGTCGTCAAGCTCCCGGAGGACCCGCCGGAGAAGGACATCTTCCTCGAGAGCGTCCACTCCTCCATGGGCATGTCCCGGTCGAAGAAAGTGGACCTCCTCGTGTACGTCGACCCCGTCGGGTACTACAACATGCCTTACAAAGAGAAGTTCGCGGTCCGCACCGCCATCAACGCGGTCAACTGGGCGTACCGGGGGAAGGGCAAGTGCCTCGTCCTCATGGTGCCCGGGCGCATCTGCACGTCTTCTCCGGAACTGGGCGTCCCCACGAGTTTCGCGGACATCTCCGAGTTCGACATCATCGCGGAAGTCGCGGAGACCCGCGCCGGCTACATGCCGGAACTCTCCTACGGCTCCCACATCTTCCAGGACCTCGTCGAAGCGGGCATCCTGTACACGGCGGTCTTCCGCAACGAGAAGACCCTGCACTACCACCCCGAGCTCCTCGACGGCGAACCGAACTGCCTCGAGAAGTTCTACCCGGACGCCGGTGCTCTGAAGGACATCGTCCGCGTCTACGACCTCGAAGACACGGACTGCCACATCTACTACGACTTCCTGTCCGAAAAACTCCTCGGCCTCATCCACGAACCGTAAACCAGAAAGACCTCCCGGCGTTTGCCGAGAGGTCTTCTTTGCTATGAGGTTTGTGCGCGATTTACGCTTCCGCCTTCCAGAGGCCGTGCAGGTTGCAGTACTCGTATGCCGCAACGACTTCATCGCCATCGGTCAGGGCGAAGGTCGCCTGGGGCTTGCCGCCGACGGGCAGGGTCTTTCTCTGGTTGCCCTCTTTGGTCTCCAGCGCGATCCAGCCGATGTGGTGCTCTTCGAGCATCGGATGCTCGACGGAACCGACGGTGACGGTGACGAGGTTGCCGTTCACTTCGATGACGGGAACGTGTTTTTCCTGGGCAGCATCGACGGAACCCGGAACGAGTTCAGACATCTTTTCGCCGCAGCAGACGACGGGGACACCCTTGTCCTCGGCGAACGCGATGATGTTGCCGCAATGTTTGCAGATGTAGAATTTCATAAGATACCTCCAAAATAAGGGAATTCAATCATTTATGCTTTGCTTTATTATAACCTAATACAGTATAATGGGGCAAGCAAGAAAACCATTGGCAAAGAATGCCGGAAAGAAGACCACTATGCTCAGTTCCTTTCTGATCGCCATCAACGCGGTCATGCCCTTCATGGTCTACCTCGGGTTCGGCTACCTCACGAGACGCATCGGCCTCGTAGACGAGCCGTTCCTGAACAAACTGAACACCGTCGTGTTCAAATGCTTTTTCCCGTTCCTCATGTTCTGGAACCTGTACAACGTGGACACCGTCTTCCATGTCCGTGGGCGATTCATCGCCCTCTGTGTCGGGAGCCTCGTGCTCCTCTGGGTCCTTCTCGGCCTCACGGTGCCCCGCATCGTGAAAGCGAAGGACAAACAAAGCGTCATCATCCAGGCCATCTACCGCTCGAACTTCGTCCTCTTTGGCATCCCCATGGCGGAGAGCGTCTTCGGCCCGACCGGCGCCGCGACCGCAACGGTCCTCGTCGCCATCGTCGTGCCGCTGTACAACGCGTCGGCGGTCATCCTGTTCGAAATCTACCGCGGCGGCAACATCAAGCCTCTGCCGCTTCTGAAAAATATCGTCACGAACCCGCTCATCCTCGGTGCCCTCGTGGGCCTCGCGTTCCTGCTCCTCGGCATCCACCTGCCGGCATCCCTCGAAAAGCCGGTCAGCGAGTTCTCGGGCCTCACGACGCCGCTTGCGCTGTTCGTCCTCGGCGGCACGCTGCACTTCAGCGCCATCAGGACGAACCGCCGCTACCTGTGGCCGGTCATCGCCATCAAACTGGTCGCGCTGCCGCTGGCCGTCACGTTCCTCGCCGGGTTCTTCGGCTTCACAAACGTCGAACGGTTCGTGTTCCTCATCATGTCCGGCGCGCCGGTCGCGGTGTCCTCGTTCACCATGGCCGCCAACATGGGCGGCGACGGCGAACTGGCCGGGCAGTACGTGTTCCTCAGTACCCTCGTGTCCCTCGGAACACTGTTCGCCTTCATCTTTGTGTACCATTCCATCGGGTTCATCGCCTGACGGAGTACATCGCCCCAGCTTCGGAGGTGTCTCCATGATCGACAAAGAAACTTACCGGGAACTGTACCGGAAGCTCTATGAAGTCTTCCCGGTCCCCTATGACTGCGGGACCATCTGCGGGAAGGCCTGCTGCGGCGTGGCGGAATATAACCGCGCCACCCGGGACGAAGACATGGGCCTCTACCTGTACCCCGGCGAAGACGAACTCCTGAAAGAGGACGCCGACTGGCTCAACTGGTCCGAAGAGACCGTGGAGGAAGACGACATCGAGGAAGTGGACGGCCTGTCCGCGCTGTTCCCGCCGTCGTTCCTGCAGAAGAAACTCTGCTTCGTCCGCTGCAAGGACCCGCTGCAGTGCCACCGGGCATACCGGCCTCTCCAGTGCCGGCTGTTCCCGACCCTGCCACACCTCGTGAACGCGGGGACGAAGAAAGAACGTCTGGTCCTCATCTGGAACGACATGGACCTCCCGTACCTCTGCCCCCTCATCGAGGACGAAGTCGAACTCGACAAAGACTGGCTCGCCACCGTCTACGACGTCTGGCAGACCCTCCTCGAAGACCCCATGGTCCACGACATGGTGGCGATGGACTCCCTCGACCGCATGGACGACGTCGGCATGCCCACCGTCCTCTGGCCGAAGTTCCGCTTCCACCGCTGACCACTCAGCAAATAAACACGATAATCGCAAAACCTCTCAGCTTTTGCTGGGAGGTTTTTACGCTTTGCCTGTTTCACAGCAGACCCACAACTCCGAATTTGTCGAGCTGATTTCCCGGGGAAGGGGAAGCCAAAGAGCGTAGGAGAAAGCCACCTTCCCCTGTCCCCGGACCCCAACCCCTTCCGGCTTTCTCGCTGGGCAGAAAAATCAAAGGCATATGTTGATTGTTGTGATTGCCTTTGATAGGAATTAGTGGTTTCAGGGCGGTTCACTCCGCATCGTCAAAGGCAGGTGAAGACATCTACAGTTGCCTTTGACAAATACTGACTTTTTTCCAGGCATTTCGCGAAAAAAGTCAAAGGCATTTCATGAAAACGGCTGGCGCCTTTGACTTTTTTCGTCAACTGACTTGAATCTTATCCTAAAATGTAAAAGGCACTCTCAGGATATCGGAGATGCCTTTGATTATTAAGATTCTACATGTAAAACCGCCCTCAAATCGTCATAGGCATTTTCGAAGAACCAGAGATGCCTTTGATTTTTGCCGGGAAAGGCAGGAGAAAAGTTCAGCTGGGGCGAGGAGGCGACGCAGGTTCTGGACCAAGGGGCATAGGCCCCGACTCCATGAACCTCCGACGAAGCCACAGCGTCGATCACATCGTTAATTCAGTTTGTCGGAGGAATGTGGAACCCTCCCTGCCCAATGAGGGCGGGGAGGGTTTTGATGAAATCAAATCTGTTGGAAAAGGATTAATGTTTGCGCTCGTAGGGGACGGGGCCGGCGTCAGGGGCCGGGTCTGCGGGCGGTGCGTTGGTCTCCGGTGCTGCAGCTGCGTCCATTGCCGGGGTCTCGCCGCCTTCGCCTTCGCCGAAGGGGATGGCCTTCAGCTTGGCGCGATAGGAAATGGCGCGGGGCGTGGGGATGTCGTCGAACTGGATGAGGTACGCGGACTTGTTCGCGTTGCGTTCGAGGATGGTGCCGGGGCCCATGACCGGGTGCTCCACGCGGTCGCCGATGTCGAAGAGCGAGTCCTCTTCGTCGCCGGTCGAAAGGTAGCGGGACTTCATGTCGATGTACTCTTTCGCTTCCTTGATGAGCCCTTCCCGCGGCGGCTCGTCGAAGAGCAGCCGGTCGACGCCGATGTCGAGGATGAACCGGGAGGGGTAGCGGGGCGTGGCATCGAGGTTGCGGCCCTCCGCGGAGGTCAGGACCAGCTGCTGTTCCGCCCGGGTGACCGCGACGAAGGCGAGGCGGCGTTCCTCTTCCATTTCGTCGAGGGATTTGATCTTCCGCGAGGGGAACGTGCCCTCGTTCATGCCGATGAGGAAGACGATGGGGAACTCGAGGCCCTTGGCGGCGTGGACCGTCATGAGGCGGACCTTGTCGCCGGCTTCCGCCGTGTCGGCGTTCGTGAAGAGCGCCGCGTGTTTCAGGTAGCCGTCGAGGTCGGTCTCCTCGCCGCAGGACACCTCGTACTCGTAGATGGACTGCTTGAGTTCGGCGAGGTTGTCGAGCCGCTCCTGAGAACCGTTCGTGCGCATCATCTGCTCATAGCCGGACTGGTTCAGGAGGTCGGAAAGCAGTTCGGACACCGGGCGCCCTTCGTAAGTGGCGGAGAAGTCCTCGATGAGGTGGACGAACTGCCGGGCCTTCGTGCCCTTGAACACGTCGTGGTCGAGGTTCTGCCGCAGGGCGGTGTAGAGGGACACGTCGTTCTGCGCCGCGTACTCTTCGAGGAACGCCATGCGCCGCTGCCCGATGTTCCGCTTCGGCACATTGCAGACTCTCCGGAACGAGAGGTCGTCCTTGTAGGCGACCATGCGCAGGTAAGACAGAGCGTCTTTGATCTCCATCCGGTCGAAGAACTGGGTGCCGCTGTAGATGGTGTAGGGGAGCTTCTCTTTCAGGAAAAACTCCTCGATGGGTCTGGTGAGGTAGTGGGCCCGGTAGAGGACCGTCATGTCCTTGTACTTCCAGCCGTCTTCGTGCAAAGCGCGGATACGCTGGGCGATCCACTTCGCCTCGTGTTCTGAGTTCGGCGCCATGTGGCAGAGCACCGGTGTGCCTTCCGGCAGTTCCGGGATGAGCTCCTTCTTGATGCGGCTGACGTTCTTGTCGATAAGCGCGTTCGCCGCTTCCAGGATAGAGGGCGTGGACCGGTAGTTGTGCATCATGTAGATAGTCTTCACGTTCGGGAACTCGGTGTCGAACTGCATGAGGTACCGGTGGTCGGCGCCGCGCCAGGAGTAGATGGTCTGGTCCGGGTCTCCGACGACGAACAGGTTGCCGTGGTACTCCGCCAGCACTTTCATGAGCAGGTACTGGGGCTGGTCGATGTCCTGGAACTCGTCGATCATGATGTATTCGAGGCGTTCCTGCCACTTGCGCTTGATGTCAGGCTCCTGCGAAAAGATGTACAGCGTGAAGAGCAGGAGGTCGTTGTAGTCGAGGCCGAAGCACTTTTTCTGCTGGTGCAGGTAGCCGTAGAAGATGATGTCGTCCTTCTTCGTGGCGGTCTGGTACTTTTCGTAGAGCTCGTCGAGGGTCATGCGGATGAGGTCCTTGTAGTACTCCGGTTTGCGGAACAGTTTCTGGTTTTCGATCATGTCCCGTGCATCGCCAAAGGTCATGTCCCGGAGAGTGAGGCCCCGTTCCTCGTAGATGATCTCGAGCATGGCGTCGATGTCCGAGTTGTCGAGGACGAGGAAGTTCTTCGGGTAGCTGACCGCGTGGCTGTCCTCCTGCAGGACCGAGACGCAGAAGCCGTGGAACGTGTTGATGTACCCCGTGTCGTTGTCGCCGGTCAGCTGGTGGATGCGCTGGCGCATCTCGTTCGCGGCCTTGTTCGTGAAGGTGACGCACAGGATGTTCCCGGGCAGGATGCCGATGTCGTTCACCAGGTACGCGAACCGGTGGGTGAGGGCTCTCGTCTTGCCGGACCCGGCGCCCGCGATGACGCGGATGTACCCTTCGGTCGTGGTGACCGCCTCCCGCTGCTGTTCGTTGAGGCCTTCGAGCAGGTCCATTCGGTGCCCCTCCTTTTCCGTGTAAAATGCTGATAATATTGTAACAGCCGTGGTGGCGATTTACAATGTTTTTTCGAACAAATGTTTTATTTTCGTGGAAAGTAACAATATGGTTTCAATGGCATAAAAACGCATTGACTTTCAAAAACAGGTGGGTATACTATATGTGTAAAGTTCTCTGAAAGTCTGCCCATTCTGTGGGCGACTTTCCAAACAATCTTTAAAGGAGATAGAGAGTTATGAGAAAATCAATCGCTGCCATCCTGACTGCTATGGCAATGGTCGTTGCTCTTGTTCTGCCGATGACTGCCTTCGCTGACGAAGCTGCTCCGGCCGGCAAGTCCGCCAAGACCTATGACGAGAAGTATGTGGCAACCAAAGACGAGCCCGACTACGATGTCGTCGTCGAGGACTTCGAAGAAGAAGAAGAAGTCACCGTCGAAGAGCCCGCTGAGGATGTTACTGTCGTCGTTGACGTCGATGATGACGATGTCAGCCTGATTGACTCTGCCAAAGCCAAGGCCAACGAGCTCAGCGCCAAAGTCAAGGCCATTGACATCGACCTCCCGAACGGTGAGTTCGACATCGACTACGACCTGACCGGCGGTGCCTGGAAGCTGGCCGCTCCGGCAAAGCTGTTCGTCAAAGATGGCAAATCCTATGCCCGTCTGACCTTCAACAAGCCCGACCTCGAGAAGATCATCTTCAATGGTAAAGAGATCCTCCCGACCAAGTGGATCAACGTTGACGGCATCAAGGGCAAACTTCCGGTCTTCGATCTTCCGATCCTTGCCTGGGGCGCTGCCAAGACCTTCGACCTCTACACCAAGAATGGTGACGTCGAGACCTACAGCCTCAACATGAAGAAGTACGATCCGAACTTCAAGGCTCCGGAATTCAATGCTGACCTCACTGCTGAAGGCGGCAAGATGCTCAACTATGTCGACTCCAACAACGGTGCTCACCATGTCCTGAACCCCGCTGAGACCAGAGTCGCCAAAGAGTCCAAAGCAAAGCTGACCGGCCCCATCGCCGTTCTCGTTGCTGAAGCTCTCGCAGGTGTCGCACTCATTTTCGGCTCCCGCAAAAAGAAGAACGACTAAGTTCTGAGTCAAACTGACTGAAAAGTGCATCGCGTTCGCGATGCACTTTTTTTCAACCGTTTTCGAAAGGAGCATCCCTATGTCATCCCTGAAACTGGACCGGCATCTCGAGACGAAAGCCAAAGACGAACTGCAGGAGGACCTGGTCGCGGAGCAGAAGCGGCAGAAACTCTGGCTCATCCTGACCATCGTCTCCGCGGTGCTGCTCGTCGTCGGCATCCTCCTGATGGTGTTCACGAGTCTCAACAATCCGCTCATCGGCATCATCACCTTCGCGCTGTTCATCGGCTGCTTCATGCTTTATATGTACAGTCGTCAAAACATCGCGGTCCTGAAAGACCTTTTGAAAGATTGATGTGAATCGCCCATTTTTTGGGCGATTCTCTTGCTTTTAGGGCGTTTCTGTGAGAGAATTGTTGTACAAAGAAACACAAGAGTTGTCCGGTGCTAACCGGCACTCGTGCCATAAGGAGGATATTATGACAGTTTCCGCTAGAGATATGATGATCGCTGCCCGCAAAGGCGGATACGGCATCGGCGCTTTCAACATCAACAACCTGGAATGGACCCAGTCCGTCCTGAAGGGTGCTCAGGAGGCCAATGCCCCCATTATCGTCCAGACTTCCATGGGCGCAGCCAAGTACATGGGCGGCTACAAGCTCGTCGTCGACATGGTCAACGACCTCATCGACTCCATGGGCATCACGGTCCCCATCGCCCTTCACCTCGACCACGGTAACTATGAAGCTGCCAAGACTTGCATCGATGCAGGGTTCTCCTCCATCATGTTCGACGGTTCCTCGCTTCCCTTCGAAGAGAACCTCGAAAAGACCAGAGAGCTTGCTCAGATCTGCAAGGACAGAGGCATCTCCCTCGAAGCTGAAGTCGGCGCCATCGGCGGCGAAGAAGACGGCGTCGTCGGCATGGGCGAATGCGCAGACCCCGACGAGTGCAAAGCCATCGCAGACTGCGGTGTCGACATGCTCGCCTGCGGCATCGGCAACATCCACGGTGTCTATCCGGAAGGCTGGCCGGGACTCCGCTTCGACGTCCTCGACGCCATCATCGACAAAGTCGGTGAGGACCTTCCCCTCGTTCTCCACGGTGGCTCGGGCATCCCGGATGCCATGGTCCAGGAAGCCGTCCGCAAGGGCGTTTCCAAGATCAACGTCAACACCGAACTCCAGCTCGTCTTCGCCGCGAAGACCAGAGAGTACATCGAGGCCGGCAAGGACAAGGAAGGCAAGGGCTTCGACCCGCGCAAACTCCTCGCTCCCGGTTTTGCCGCCTGCGTCGACATGGTCAAATACAAGATCGACGTCTTCGGCTCCACCAACAAAGCGTAAGTCAACGAAATCAGCTCTGCCGGACGACCTTCGTCCGGCAGTTTTTTTGAGGTAACGAACCATGACACTGGAAGAGATCAGCTCGCTGGTCAGCGAGATCCCGGAGCACTACGTCCGCCCGGACTGCCCGGAACTGGGCGATGTGGAGGAACTCCTCTACGGCTCCACCTACTATGCCGGGGACGGCAGCCCGCTGCTGAAGCCCTGCTATGTCTACACGCCCTTCGGCTACGACCCGGAGGACGAGGAGACCCGCTACGACGTGTTCTACTTCATGCACGGCTTCCTCTGCAATGCCAACTCGATGTTCGAGGGCGATGAAGGCGCCATCGGCAACATCTTCGACTGGCTTATCTACGAAAAGAAGACGAAGCCGTTCATCGCCGTAGCCCTCACCTGGGACTATGAGAACGCCATCCGGGACTTCGACACGTCCTACAAACAGATCCTGCAGTTCCACATGGAATTCCGCCAGGACATCCTGCCGGCGGTCGAATCGAAGTACCACACGTACGCAAAGAGCACGGACTCGAAGGGCTTGCGGGAGTCCCGGGATCACCGGGCCTTCGGCGGCTACTCCATGGGCGCCGTCACCACCTGGCAGGTCTACACGCTCTGCGGAGACCTCTGCCGGTTCTACGCGCCCCTGGCCTGCGACAGCTGGCCCACCGCCCAGTTCGACGGCGCGAAGAAGCCGAAGGAGACCGCCGAGACGCTGGCCTCCGCTTCCAAGGTGTTCCGCCTGGCGCCGGAAGACTACGTCATCTGGTGCGGAGTGGGGGACCGGGACCAGACCATGATGCAGATGATCCCCCAGCTCGTCGAAATGTGGAAACTCACACCGGACGATCGGGAGCCGCCCTTCAACAAGGAGAACCTCTCGCTGCACCTTCTGCCCGGCTACCAGCACGGCGTGCCGGCCTGCGAACAGCTCCTCGGCATCGTGCTGCCGGAGTTCTTCCCGGGAAGCGCGGAATGACGCTCCTCAACCGGTAATTGCGACCGGCGCTTTTTCATGGTAATATAGCAGAGGAAAACTAATTTTGTTTCTGAATTGCAATCGAAATGACACTCTTTCTTTGGGTTCATTTTAGGTTCACTGCGTAAAGTGAAGCTGCAATTCCAACATAGGAGGAATCAAAATGGCAAAACAGCAGAAACTCACCAAAGAGCAGAAAAAGGGCAAGACGCTGGCTTCCATGAGCTTTACGGCCGGCCTTGCTGCGTTCATCGCCGCCTACAGCGGCTCCGTCCTGAAGAAGAGCTTCCTGTCGAAGGCGTTCACGTTCCTGGCAGGCGCCATGGTCTTCCTGACCGCTCTGTTCACCCAGGACAAAGGCGTCGAGGCGGACGCAACGGACGTCGACGAATAAACCGACCTTCTGTCAAGAAAATAGAGACGAGCTGTGCTCCTTCTGAGGGGCGCAGCTCTTTTTTGTCCGTTGCGCGGACAACCGGTTTCCAGTAGAATGAAACCTGAGAGAATCACCCGGCCTGTCCGACGTAAAGGAGGAACACCATGGCAAACAAAGCTGCGCTCGCCCACGGGAAGACCTATACCCGGGGAGAGATGGGAGGTTACATGATCGGCATGTTCGGTCAGAACCTCATCTATCAGATCGTCAACACCGGTCTCTATTTCTACTTTCAGAACGTCATCTGCCTGCCGGCGATGGCGCTCGGCTGGATCTTCATGCTCGCGAGAGTCTGGGACGCCGTCAACGACCCCATCATGGGGACTTTCGTGGACCGGACCCACACCCGCTGGGGCAAATGCCGGCCCTACCTCATCTTCGGACCGCCCGTCATCATGGTCGTCACCATCGCGGCGTTCCTCAACAGCAACTACGCCGATGCCACGACCACGAGCGGGCGCATCGCCATCATCGCATGGGCGGGCATCTCCTATATCCTCTGGGGCATGACCTACACGGTCTGCGACATCCCGCTCTGGGGCCTCACCTCGGTCATGACGGAGGACGAAGGCGACCGGGCCAAAGCACTGAGCCTCGCGCGGATTGCCGCCGGGTTTGCCGGCGTCGGTGTCCTCATCGTCCAGATCTCCCAGGCCGTCGGCTCCACGTTCGAAGCGTCGGGCCTCAGCCACAGTGAAGCTCAGCGAAGAGGGTTCATCGTCACCGCCATCGGCTTCACCGTCCTGTCCACCATCCTCTTCGAGTTCGCGGGCCTTTTCACGAAGGAGCGGGTCGCCGGGAGTGACGAGCATTACACCGTCAAAGAGAATTTCCGCATCATGTGGAAGAACCTGCCCTTCCGGCAGATCCTCATCTCCGGCATCCTGAGAAGCCCCATCCAGCTCCTTCTCATCAACGCCATGACCGTCGTCACCTACTACTATGCCAACGGCGACATCATGAACGTCGTCGGGAAGAACGGGCTCAATATGGGCATCCTCATCAACATGGTGCTCGTCGGAGGCATGATGTTCCTCGGAAACTTCCTCGGCATGGGCATCATGCCGGGCCTCATGAAACGGTTCGAGAAGAAGAACCTCTACAACTTCGCGACCCTCGTGGGCGCGCTGCCCTATGCCTTCATGTTCGTCCTCTACCTGATGGCCGGGGGCGATGTAAAACCGCTTGTCTGGGGCATCCCCTTCAGCGTCTGCATCTTCCTGAGCGGCGCGGCGCAGGGTGCGTTGAACGTCCTGCAGTCCGTCATGATCGCCGACTGTGTCGACTATGAGGAGTACACCAACGGCATCCGCACCGACGGCGTGTTCTTCTCCGGCCAGAGCTTCATCACGAAGCTCTCGAGCGGCATCGCGGCGCTCATCTCCTCGGCCGTCTTCGGCTATGTCGGGTACAGCGGCGCCAATGTCGACAAACTGAACGACGCCCTGCATGCGGGCGCCGACTTCCTCACCTACGACGGCGGCACCGGCCCCGGCAAATACGCGATGGCCATGATGTTCCTCATCTCCATCCCGCCCGCCATCGGCATGGCCCTCGCCGCCATCCCGACCTGGAAGTACGCTCTGTCCGACGCGGAACACACCCGCATGCTCGACGAACTCGTCGAACGCCGCGCGGCTTCTGCGGAAGAAACCCTGGAAGAGACGGCGACAGACTGACCTTTTGACAGAAAACGAGACCCGGTTGATTTTCCCGTCAGCCGGGTCTATAATTTTTTGTAGAAACCTATTGAACAAATAGGTGAATCGCCGCAAACGGAACGGGCAACAGGGGAGGGACCGACATGGCAGCAGAAGCTTACAAACGGATCGGCGCGGAGGAGTTCGACTCGCTCGACTTCGACGCGGTGACCCTGCTCGACCTGCGGGACGAACGGGATGCGCAGCTGTCTCCCGCCCCGGGCGCCATCAACCTGCCCCTCGACCAGATCGGCACCCGCCTGTCCGATGTCCCGAAGGACAAACCCGTCGTCGTCTTCTGCAAAGTGGGTCTCTGGTCCGAGGCCATTGCCGAAGTCCTCGCCGAGCGCGGCTACGATGTCACGCACCTCGAAGGCGGTTACAATTCTTACCTCGGATATCTCCAAGGTTTTTGAGAAAAAGTCCCTTGACGGAGGGAAACAAGTATGTTATATTAATTCCCGCACGTGAGACGCGCGAGCAACCGAACATGCTGGTGTAGCTCAGTTGGTAGAGCAGCTGATTTGTAATCAGCAGGTCGGGGGTTCAAGTCCGTCCACCAGCTCCACGTCGGAGTCAGCTACGAATCGCTCGTTCCGCCGCAAGCGGCAGAACTTGCTCACTCCGCTACTCCTCCTTCCCCCAAACCTGCGTACCTCGGTTCGGGGACCCCGGGGAGCAAAACTGAATAAGGGAGAGTTCCCGAGTGGCCAAAGGGGGCAGACTGTAAATCTGTTGGTTGTACCTTCGGTGGTTCGAATCCACCCTCTCCCACCAAGACAAGAGACCTTAGCATCGCTAAGGTCTCTTGTCTTGTTAAAGGTGGATTCGAACCGAAAGCCGCGCCGTCAAGAAAACAGCCCTGCGGGCTGTTTTTAGGTGCGGGAGCTGCGGCAGCAGCGTACGGTCAGAAACATAGTCGTCTCACTCGCTTGGAGCGCTTCGTGATACTCCTTGTTTCTTCCTGCTCGATGCCCTTGCTTTATCTGCCGCAGGCAGCGCATGAGCACGAGCCAGAGCGTTTTCGCTCGCGAAAGTGCGTCGAATCCACCCTCTCCCACCGGAGAGCATTCACGCTCTCGAGAGGGCGGCAAAGCTTGAATCCACCCTCTCCCGTCCTTTACTTGTCTTTTGTTTATCTTTTTTATATAATATTTATCCCTATTAAATTAGATTTCAACTTCGTATGATACATTACCGTACATCGCCAACCGATGTACCGAGGAGGAGCCCGCCGTATGAGAAGACCCGGCGACAAGAGACCTTTGAAATTCCGGACCACGGATAAAGAAAACAAAATGCGCAGCCGGAAGATCGCCCTCATTTTCACCGCCATCGTCCTGGCCGTGGCGCTGCTGTCCGGCATCGTCATTTTCCGCGAGACCGGTTTTGGCAGGAAAGATGACACCGGCTTTGACAGTTCCACCATGCAGCACACCGTCAACATCCTGTTCGGCGGTACCGATACCGACGGAAACCTCGTCTTCCTGTCGAGGCTCAGCATCAATACCCGAAACGGCACCGGAAAACTCACCGGTATATCGCCCAAGTCCCGGTATGACCGCCAGACGTTCAACGAGATCCTTGGCCGCACGGACGCCGACGCCATCTCCCGGGAGAAACTGGTGAAGGCGGTCAGCGAGCGGTATGAGGAGGAGTATGACCGGTACCTCATCGTGAACGAGGAGAACATCGGCCGTGTCCTGCTGAAGCTCGGGTACTACGACATCGAACTCAAAGAGGAGTTCAAGTATGAAGGCACCCGCCAGACCCTCCACCTGCTGAAGGGCCAGCACTCGCTGAACGGCAACGAGTTCTACACGTACCTCAAGTACATGGGCGGCGACCACTCCATCGACGAGACCGATGCCCAGACCGCCGTCATCGCGGACTGGCTCAACCAGGAGCTGACCCCGGAGAACTTCGCGAACAGCCAGGCACTCTACGAGTCTCTGGTCAACGCCGTCAGCACGAACATCACCATCAACGACTTTGCCCGGTACACGAACTTCCTCGAGGAGGCCTCCGACCGGGAGAAACCCATCAAAGCACAAAAGACCGTCTTCGACGAAGACCTTTAACCCCCGCACACACCACAGGGAAGGGAGGACCGCTCCATGTCAAAGAACAAGACAAAGAAGCGCCGTCACCCCTTCCTCGTTTTTTATGCCCTGTTCGTGGCCGCGACCGTCCTGCTGGCGGCATGGTTCTACCTGCCCATCGACAGCTTCATCGCACGGCACGATGCGGAGCGCAAGGGGTACACCGTCGCGTCCCAGCCGGAGGAGCTCGATTATAAATACTATTATAATCACCTGAAGAGCGAGTCCGAGCAGGAGGCCTACACCCTCATCTGCAGTCAGCTGCCGGACTTCCCGGAGCGGATCGCGGTCCCGAACCTGTCCTCGGACGAGGTCCAGGAGGTGTACACGGCTGTCTCCTACGACAACCCCGAGTTCTTCTTCCTCGGCAACTCCTGCCAGTACATGCGGCTCGGCGCGGTGTTCTATTTCCAGCCGACGTACAGTATGACGAAGGAGCAGTACATCGCCCAGATGGACGCGGTGGAGAACGAAGCGAACGCGCTGATCGCGAACCTCGATGCCGGGGCCTCGGACTACGACAAGGAGCTGTACATCCACGACTCCCTCACCGCCATCGCGGACTACGAGACCTCGGACGCGACCGAGTCCTCCGTCTACACGCCCTACGGCCTGCTGGTCGAGCACAAGGCGAACTGCGAGGGGTACTCCCGCGGCATGCAGTACCTGCTGAAGCGTCTCGGCGTCGTGAGCCGGGTCATCTCCGGCACGGGCATGTCTGTGACCGGTACCGAGAACCACATGTGGAACGTCGTCACGGTGTCGGGGCGCGAGTACAATGTGGACGTCACCTGGGACGACTACATCATCGATGGGACTTCGGGTGTGACCTCGAACGAGCCGAGCCACATCTTCTTCAACCTCGACAAGACCGAGATGGCCGCCGACCACCAGCCGGACGAGGAGGCCCTCTGGGCAAACTGCATCTGGGGCGATTTAAACTACTATGAGTGGAACGGCCTGCAGTGTGATTCGTACGAAGCGGCGTCCCGCGCCGTCACCCGGAACCTGCCCAAGGTCCTGAACGCGGGGCAGCAGTCCCTCGAGCTGAAGTTCACGAGCAAAGAGGCCTTCGAGGACGCGAAGTACCAGCTCATCGAGAACGACCGCATCTACTACCTCATTTCCAGTGCCAACGTCCTCGTCAAACCGGGGAACAAGGTCAGCACGACCAAGCTCCAGTACAACACGGACGACGACCATCTGATCATGCGGTTCTTCTTCCTGCGCTGAGTTGATTTGAGAACACCCGGCGGGGTTTCAAACTTTTGAAAAAATATAGTAAAAAAGTGTTGACTTAAGTGAACGAATGCAGTATTATATATCTCGCGTTCGGCGCTCGGCCGAATGCCAAAACCACGTAACTACGTGGTTGGTGGACCTTGAAAATTAAACATCAATGAACGAAAAGAACCCTTGAAATTTCTTTTGAAGTT
>Ga0310695_10005123_pt1 | contig 23177 bp, 18 predicted proteins | sample RumenRJG_04DNA_FD_203882 | JGI IMG/M metagenome (GOLD analysis project Ga0310695, IMG submission 203882) | Bovine rumen microbial communities from Lethbridge, Alberta, Canada - RJG_04 (v2) (version 2) | ecosystem: Host-associated > Mammals > Digestive system > Stomach > Rumen | place: Canada...
ATTAGAAATGAAAAACGGGAAAATGCAGTCTGTTCTGCAATGCGCGGGTTGCGTGTATCCGATGCGGTCTGCGATGAACATGAAACGATTCTTCTGCGGAAACTCGATGTGTCTACCAAACCGGATAGGGCAAAAAGCTTTTTGAAAAAGTTGCCGATTTATCGGGAATGCATTCCGGCGGGGAGGCGGCTGACGTTCCGCCTGTCTTGGGATCCAGCGATGCTTGCGACCTGTGGCATTTCTGGCATTAAGGAAATACGCAAGAATATGAGTGATTTTATGAGATGCGGGCTGAATGTGCAGAAACAGGTGGATGCTTTCAGCAAATATGCTCCGCAATTTGAGGAAGCAGAGCAGGCTGATTTCTTTCTTGGCGGAGGCACGGGCTTTTTCACAAAATCGTTATTGCTGGCTCTTGCCCCGTCCGAACGTGAGGCAAAGGATGCCATTCAGTCGTATCTGGATTGTCAATTCTACAAGCATAAGCATAGAAGCCTGGATCGTGAGATATCACCGCGCACGCTGAAGCTGGCACGGGATGGCGGTGAGGAATGGCTGCTCGGCCTCGTGCGATGGGAGGATAATCGTGCTTAGACTGATTCAGATTCCATTATCTTTCCCGAGTGGAGAACATGCTGTGCCGTCTATGGGGTCTTTGTTGCATGGTGTATTGATGGAGCGGATTCCTCGGACTCTTGCCTCAAAATTGCATACGGAAGAACTCAGGCCCTTTCATCAATGGCTCTCCTACGATGCAAAGACCAGTCAATCGAGTTGGACAATCGGAACGATTGATGATTCCCTTTTTGACGAATTTTCTTCGGTCGTTACCACTCTGTCTTCTGTGAATATCCGGCAGAAAAATTATGCCATCGGGATCGGCGAGCCGGAATGTATCCGTGAAACGAGTTTTGAAGAGCTGGCTGATCAGGCTTTTGAAAGCGGCAATGTGCCCAGCGGTGTATACTGTGAATTCTTGACACCGACGAGCTTCAAGCATGATGGCGCCTATCAGATTTTTCCAGACACTATGCGGATTTTACAGAGCCTGCTCTGCCGCTGGAATGCGTTTTCTGAGCAGATCAGACTGGATGAGCCGGACTTGGCGGATAGGTTGGTACCATATTGCACGATAAACCGCTATTGGTTGCGTTCTGCAGCATTTTCTGTTGAGCATCACAGAATCGTTGGTTTTTCTGGGAATGTCCGCTTCCGATTTTCGGGAACGGATTCCGCGAAAAGCATTCTTTCACTGCTCTTTTCCTTTGCCCCATTTGTCGGCATCGGGATAAAGACGGCTCTTGGTATGGGAGCCGTTCACACGGAGGTTTGGACCGGAAATAGAAATAATATGGAAAGAAGATAGAAGATATGGAGATCGAGCGTATTTTATTCTCCCCGCTTGGAGATACAGATCCTATCCGGAACTGCTATGATGGAGCGTGCCTGCATATTGTCCGGCATTATCATCCCTCGAAGGTCGTTTTGTTTTATACGAAAGATATGGAAGAGAAAGAGCGGCGGGATCATCGCTATACGCGGGCAATTCATCGTCTGCAGCCAGAACTTCCCATTCAGGAAATCTTTTCAGAAATTGAAGATCCGCACCATTTTGATGCGTTCAATACAATCCTGCCCGAGAAGATGGCGAAATTGCGTGAACTGTATCCGGAGGCGCAGATCTTGATCAATCTGAGTTCTGGTACGCCGCAGATGAAGACACTCATGGCTATCTTGTCCATCGAATTCCCGAACTGCTTGGGAATCCAAGTGGAGTCGCCATCGCATGCCTCGAACCGGACACATAGCGCGACGCAGGATGAGGAAGATATCAACGCATTGCTTGAGAATAATTTTGATGACGAAGAAGGAGCGGAAAACCGTTGCATTGAACCCAAGCTTCGCGTCTTTCGTTACTATGCGGAAAAAAGCCGCATTGCATCGCTTGTTGATGCGCAGGAGTTTCCCGCTGCTCTGAAATTGTCGAATGGCTGTCCTGAAATAACGGATGATGCCATCAAACTGCTCAAGCATGCAACCATCCGCATGCAGTTGGAACCGGAAAAGGCGAAAAAGGTTCTGAGCCATTATGCTGGCGTGCAGCTTTTCCCTATGAAAGACAAGCAAGGGGAGAATCTCGTCGAGTATTTCCTGCTGATGCAGCAGGATGAACGGGCCGGGCGGCTGTCAAATCTTGTCGTTCGGATTATTCCGTTTTTGTACACATTCATGCTCGCCTATGAAGATAAGAATGTTTGCAAGCCGCTTCGTCAACTTTGTTCGAAGTCTGGCGGCGGGTACCGGTTAGGGCGGAGTGTACTGATGAATGAAGAACGTGGTTTCCTCATTTATTTGGACCAGGAACTTCTGCATGGTTATCGGGACAATGACAATCTGTCTTTTTACAATTTGCTTTTGCATAGTGAATATCTGCAGAAAAGCGGTGGAGTGAAGAACAAAGAACTTCATTCCAGTTTGCTTGAAATTCTGGAACAGATAAAAGATGTTCGGGATATCCGCAATCGTGCAGCTCATGAGATGGTGAATATTACAGCAGAATCGTTTGAGCAAAAAGCGAAAATCTCTCCATCGGAAATGCTGAATGCGTTCTGGAAGATGCTGGTTTTGCTTTATGGCAAAGAGATTGTGCCACTCCGGGGGATTTACGGTCAGATCGGTACGTGGGTGAAGGAACTGCTTTGAGAAAACAAGTAAAGGTGGGAAAAGCTATGCGGTTTTTTCATTTGTCGGATCTGCATCTCGGGCTGAAATTGCAGCAGAAGAGCATGCTGGAGGATCAACGAGATCTGCTCGGGAAGATTGCGGATATGGCGGGGGAGCGGCAGCCGGATGCTGTGGTGATCGCGGGGGATATCTATGACCGCGCGGATCCGCCGGCGGAGGCGGTGACGCTTTTCGATGATTTCCTCGGGGCATTGCGCCGTGCGGCGCCGGACGCAGTAATCCTCGCGATCTCTGGCAATCACGACAGCGCGCAGCGGCTGAATGTCTACCGCGGCATCCTCTCGCGGGAGAATGTGTACATGATCGGCCTGCCGCCGATGCGCGAGGGGGAGCATATCGCGCGGGTGACGCTCGAGGATACGTACGGGCCCGTGCATTTCTACCTGCTCCCGTTCGTGAAGCCGGCGATGATCCGGGATATCACGAAGCGCGGTGAGGACGAGCCGCGGCTCTCTTATGACGAGGCGCTGCACCGCCTGATGGAACGGGAGGATATCGACACCGGGGCGCGCAATGTGATCGTGAGCCATCAGTTCTACCTGCCGGATGGACTGGCGGCAGACACGGCGCCGCGTGCGGATTCGGAGGTGCATGCGGTCGGCAATATCGACGCGGTGCAAGCGGATGTGCTTGCGCCGTTTGACTATGCGGCGCTCGGCCATATCCACAAGGAATGGCATTGGGCGGGCGGCCGCGCGTGCTATTGCGGCGCGCCGCTCGCTACGTCGTTTTCCGAGGCGGATACGGTGAAATATCTGCACGAGGTGACGCTCGGAGAAAAGGGCGAGGTACGGACCGAGCGCTTCGCGCTGCAGCCGGAGCATCCAGTGCGCATTTTGAAGGGCACGCTTGCGGATCTGCTCTTGGAAAAATCGGAGGATTATGTGCGGATTGTCCTGACGGACGATGCGCAGGAAATCCGGGCAGACGTGCGCGACCGTCTGCGCGCGCACTATCCGAATATGCTCGAGATCCAGCGCGAGCGCCGGGCAAGCGTTGGGGATACGGCGGACCTTGAGGCCCGCGAGGCGGTGACGAGCGACCCGCTCGAGCTCTGCGAGGGCTTCCTGCAGGGAGATCTGCGGCCGGAGGAGCGCGCGGAGCTCGCGGATATCATCCGCACGGTGGAAGGGGTGTAAGCATTGCGGCCGATTCAGCTGATTTTACAGGCCTTCGGTTCCTATGCCGAAAAGACGGTCATTGACTTTACGCAGCCGGCGCAGAATCTTTTTCTGATCACCGGCGATACGGGTGCGGGCAAGACGACGATTTTCGACGGCATCATGTTCGCGCTCTACGGCACGGCGAGCTCTGGCACAAACCGCAAGGAGGGCGAGGAGCTCTACAGCCAGTTCGGGCAGGAAAAATGCCTCGAGCCGTACGTCTCGTTCACATTCTCCGAGCAGGAAAACGGCGCGGAGGTCCGCTATACCGTCTATCGCGAGCCGCGGCATAGGAAACTCCGAAAGAAGGGCGGCGTGGTCACGGCGAATAAGACGGTCACGAACGAGAATGTCGAGCTCACGCTGCCGGACGGCTCCGTTTATCCGGAAAAGATAGCGGCGACGAATGAGAAAATCGAGGAGATCGTCGGTCTGACCGCTGAGGAATTCCGCCAGGTCGTCATGATCGCGCAGGGCGAGTTCATGCAGATGCTCCGCGAGAAATCCGACCGGAAAAAGGAAATGCTGCGGAAGCTCTTCCATACGGAACGCTTCGATGCCATCGTGCGCGAGCTCAAGCGCCGCCTTGATGTCAGCCGGAAAGAGACGGAAAACAGCCTCAATCTCGGCAAGTCGGAGGCCGGACATGTGCTGATTCCAGCGGAGTTGCCGGATGCGGAACTCGGGCAGGTGCAGGCGGAACTGCAGAAGGCCGGTTCGATTGCGGCACTGGAGCATTTTCTCGAGCTGCTGAAGGGCTATCGGGAGCGTCTGCACGCGGAGGGCAATCGGGCGCAGACAGAGCGTGCGGCACGGAAAGAGGCGCGCGACGCGGCCCTGCGCGCGGCAAAAGAGGCCGAGAGCCTGCAGGCGCTCTTTGCGCAGAAAAAACAGGCGGAACAGACGCTCGAAAAGGGCAAGGAATGGCCGGAGGAAAGGCGGCAAGCCGTCCGTGCGGAACAGGAGCTGGCGGCACAGGCCTATGCCAAGATGGCGCAGGCCTGCGAGCGCGAGGAGCGGCTGTACGATGAGGCGCACAAGCTCGCCGCGCAGCAGAAGCAGGCCGCGGCAGCACAGGACGTGGCAAAAAGGCAGGCCGAGCGCGCGCAGAAGGAACTTGAAGCCTACGAGGAACAGGCAGTCCGCTGGCGGGCGCGCGCGGAGGAACTCGCCGGATGCGGCGCAGAGGCCGAGCGGCTGAAGAACCGCCGCGCAAAGCTCACGGAAATCGACCGCAGCTGCACGGCGCTCGATGAAAGGCATCAGACGGTCCGCCAGGCAGATCAGCGCAGAAAGCAGGCCGCAGCAGCGTTTATTCAGAAGAAAAACGTAAAAGAGGAAAAGGCCGCAGAATACCAGCGCAGCTGGAACCTCTACTATGATGCGCAGGCGGGGATCCTCGCGGAGGGGCTTGTCGATGGTGAACCGTGCCCGGTCTGCGGATCGCTGACGCATCCAACGCCTGCGAAGCGTGCGGCGGAGGCGGAGAACCTCACGAAGGCGATGCTCGACCGTATGAAGCAGGAGGCGGATGCCGCCTCGGACCAGGCCGAAAAGGCGTCCGGAGAGAGCAGCAGCGCGGCCGCAGCCTATGACTCGGAACTCAGTCGTTTCGAGGATGAGGGGCGGAAATTCCGGACGCTCCTCGAGGCGGCGTTCGGGCCGCAGGGCTCGCTGAATTTCGGGCAGGTTCACGCGATGCTCGAATCGGCCTTTGCTGCCCTGCAGAAAGAGGAAACGCAGCAGGAAAAAGACGCGGCGGAGCGCGCCGCAATCCAGAAGAATCTCGCGGAATACGAGGAGCAGAGAGTCAAAAGGCAGAAGGCCTCCGACGACGCGAAGCAGCGGGAAAAGCAGGCCGCCGAGCAGCTCGCGGCGGGCAGGGCGGCCATCGAGGCACTGGGCCGCCAGAAGCAGTTTGAGAGCCTCGAGGCGGCGCGCAGAGCCCTTCGCGGCGCGGAAGAAAAGAAACGGGCGGCCGACGCGGCGCGCGCCGCGCTCGAAGTGCTGGAGCAGCAGCTCGGCGAGGCGAAGGGGTCGCTTGACGCGGCCGTGCACAGCATCGGGCAGCGGACAGAACCAGATCTCGCCGCATTGCGGGCAGCCGAGCAGAATGAGGACGCCGCATTGCAGACGGCGGAAAACCGCGCGGAGCACCTGCGCCAGGCCGACGAGCTCGACGCGGAAGCCGTGCAGAAACTCACGGTATTTCTCGCTGCGCGGGAAAAGGAGGGCAAACGGCAGGCCATGCTCGAAAGCCTATACGAGCGGCTTTCTGGCAATGTCAGCGGCGCGCGTATGGATCTCGAGAGCTTTGTGCAGCGGCATTATCTCAAGGGAATCTTGCGCGCGGCGAATGCCCGCTTCTACGCGATGTCCGGCGGCCAGTTCGAGCTGCACCTGATGCCCATCGAGCAGGCCGGCACCGGGAAGAACCGCGGCCTCGACCTCATGGTTTACTCGACCATCACGGGCAGGGAACGCGAGGTGCGGACGCTCTCGGGCGGCGAGTCGTTCATGGCGGCGCTCTCGCTGGCGCTTGGCATGGCGGACCGCATCCAGTCCGGCACGGCGGCAGTCCAGCTCGATACGCTCTTCATCGACGAGGGCTTCGGCTCGCTCGACGACAGCTCGCGCAAGGTCGCTATCCGCGTGCTCAAGGAAATGGCGGGTGGCAGCCGCCTCATCGGCATCATCTCGCATGTGACCGAGCTCAAGCAGGAAATCGACGATCAGCTCATCGTGACGAAGGACGAGCACGGCAGCCACGCGCATTGGCAGATCGGCTAGGGGACAGGAGCACTTTCTGGCGGAAGGGATATGTGGTAGAATAAACTTCGGTGCCACTTCCACCGCTCCGCGGTTCCCCTCCCCGCAGGAGAGGCCGATGAATGATAGGCAAGCGGATCTTCTTGATATACGGGGGAGGCCACGGTGGTGGCATACCGAAAGGAGAATATGACAATGGCAGAAAAAGCATTGGTGCTGTCGAGCGGCGGCGTGGATTCGTCCACGGCGGTCGCGCTGGCAGTCGAGAAATATGGCAGAGAGAACGTCCTGACGCTTTCGATGTACTATGGACAGAAGCATGACCGGGAGCTCCGCGCGGCGGCGGAGATAGCAGAGTATTATCAGCTCGCGCATAAAGAGATGGATGTGTCCACGCTGTTCGCGGACAGCGACTGCTCGCTGCTCACGGGCTCGACGCAGAGCATCCCCGAGAAGAGCTATGCCGAGCAGATCAAGGAGACGAAGGGCGAGAAGCCGGTTTCGACTTATGTGCCGTTCCGCAACGGCCTGTTCCTCTCGACCGCGGCGGTGATTGCGCTCGAGAACGGCTGCTCGGTAATCTATTACGGCGCACACGCCGACGATGCGGCCGGGTTTGCGTATCCGGACTGCTCGCCGGAGTTCCACGAGTCGATGGGCCGCGCCATCTATGAGGGATCGGGGCATCAGCTGCGCCTCGAGGCGCCGTTCATCCATAAGAACAAGGCGGGCGTCGTCAAAGAGGGCCTGCGCCTGAAAGTTCCGTACGAGCTCACCTGGTCCTGCTATGAGGGCGGGGATAAGCCGTGCGGCAGATGCGGCACGTGCATCGACCGCGCCGCGGCGTTCGCGGCGAACGGCGTCGAGGATCCGGCATTGAAAAAGTAATGCCTTTCAGTTCCGTATGTCTTTCGGCGTGATGTGGAACGCGCTGCGGAAGGCGCGCGAGAACGTCGAGTAGTCACGGAAGCCGCAGGCCTCGGCGATTTCCGCGATGCTATGGCTGTCATCCGTGCGCAGCAATTCGCGCGCTCTCTGCAGCCGCCGCGTCAAGACGTAGTGGTGCAGGCTTATGCCGGTCTCGGCCTTGAATTTCCGCATGAGATGATAGGGGCTCAAGTAGATATGCTGAGCGAGGGTTTCCACGCGCAGGTCGCCATCCAGATGCTCGCCGATATAGGTGAGCATCTTTTCGATTTTCGGGTCGGCGGCCTGCCCCTTCAGGGCGTCGAGTTCGTGGCGCTGCATCGAACGGTTGACGAGGATCAGGAACTCCACGAAGGCGAGCTCTGTGTAGAGCTGGTTCGCAAAGCCCTCTCCTTTGGCGATGCGCAGGGTGCGCTCCATATGGAAGAGCAGGTCATGGCTGCGCGCGGCGGTCTGGTGCATGACGCCGCCTTCTTTCTGCGCCGCGGCAAAGCAGGCGGCGAGGTCGTCGCCGGATGGCTCGCGGGCAGACCAGCGGGCGAGGAAGTCCGGCGAGACGTAGATGACGAGCCGCTTGTACGGCACGCCCGCGTCGCCGGCAATCGGGCGGTGCATCTGCCCGGCCGCGACGAGGACGAGGTCATGCGGCCGCAGCGACCAGCGCCGTCCCTCGATGACGTAGTCGATGGCGCCGTCCAGAAATAATATGATTTTGTGGAAATCGTGATAGTGGAAAGGAACTTCTCTCGTGAGCGGTGTCTGCAGGCGGAAGATGCGGTAATCGCCCTCGAGGTAGCCCTGTTTGTATCGTTTTGCCATGTCCATTCCTCCTGTCTTTAAGTTAGCGCATTTTTTGCAAGAAAGCAAGCAAGTTTTGCTCTTTCCTGCGCAGAAAATGACTGTTATACTATAGCTAATCGAAAGAGATGCAGGAAACAGGTATTTGACAGGACGGTGGACGAGATGGTAGAACTTTACGCATATCTGGCAGACGGCAGACAGATCCTCATGATGGACGGGACGCAGGGCTTCATGCCGGACGCGATGTCCGCCCGCATGCTCTGCGATAAGGCCGATGGCATTGGCGCTGACCGCCTGATCGTGTTCACCGGGACCGAGGAGGTGCCGTCCTTCACCGCGTATCGCGCGGATGGCACACAGGAGAACCTGACGGCTGAAGATTACGCCGTGCTCTCGCGTGCGGAGGCAGACTATGAGGTTACGCTGACAGACTATTACGTCGGCCGTCTGCTTTGTACGGCATCCAAGGAAAATGAGACTGCTGCTGTCGCGTGAGCGGCTAGAAGATAGAGAAAATCACAAATCACACAAAATGCAGAGGTAAGCCTTCCGTTTCGGAGGCTTATTTTTGTACATAGGTGGCAGAAAACAGAAAAAAAAGGTATAATAGAAAGGTAATGATTGATTAGAAAGCGCTTCGGGTTTTGCGCTTTCATAAAAGGGGAAAGAATAGATATGAACAGTCGGATTCGCAAGGCCGTCATTCCGGCGGCAGGGTATGGTACACGGTTTTTGCCGGCGACAAAGGCGACGCCGAAGGAAATGCTGCCGATCGTCGACACGCCGACGATCCAGTACATCGTCGAGGAGGCGCTCGCGAGCGGTATCGAGGACATCTTGATCGTCAGCGGCCATGGCAAGCGCGCCATAGAGGATCATTTCGACTCCGCGCCGACGCTCGAGGCAGAGCTCAAGAAGAAGGGCAAGCTCGATCTGCTGAAGAAAGTGCAGGAGACGGCAGACATCAATATCCACTATATCCGCCAGCGCTATATGCGCGGCCTCGGCGACGCGATCCTCTGCGCGAAGGCGTTCATGGGAGATGAGCCGTTCGCGGTGCTGCTCGGCGATGATGTCGTGTACAACCCGGAGAAGCCGGCGCTCAAGCAGCTCATCGACGTTTACGATGAGACCGGCGGATCTGTGCTCGGCTGCCAGATGGTGCCGCAGGACAAGGTGAGCTCATACGGCATCGTCGCCGGCGACCAGACGAACAACCCGCGCCTGATGCGCGTGACGGATATGGTCGAGAAGCCGGATCCGAGCGAGGCGCCGAGCCGCATGGCAGTGCTCGGCCGCTATATCATCAAGCCGGAGATCTTCTATATCCTCGAGCATACGGAACCGGGCAAGGGCGGAGAGATCCAGCTGACCGACGCGCTGAAGGTTCTCGCGCGCCGCGACGCGGTCTATGCCTACGATTTCGAGGGCAAGCGCTACGATGTCGGCGACAAGCTCGGCTTCCTGAAGGCGACGGTCGAGTTCGCCCTGCGCCGTCCGGATCTCGGACCGAAATTCCGGGCGTATCTCCACGACCTCGTGGAGGAGCAGAAGAAACAGTAAGGCGCACGGAAACGGGAAAGCGGGGTAATCGGATTTGCAGAAAAGGTACAAGGCGGATCTTGCCCTCGGCATATCGGCGGCCGGGTTCCTAGGGACGCTTGGCGTCAGCGGCACAGGATTCCTGCCGGGGCTGCTGCACCACGGGTTTCTCGCGGCGACCATCGGCGGGCTCGCGGACTGGTTCGCGGTCACGGCGATTTTCCGGAAACCGCTCGGCATCTCTTACCGTACGGATATCCTGCGGCGGAACCGGAAACGGATCATGGATGCCATCGTGAAATTTGCGAGCGATGACCTGCTTTCGGTCGAACATATCATGCACGTGATCCGCGAGCAGGACACCGGTTCCCTGATGTCGGATTATCTCGCGCATCGCGGCGGCCGGGAGCGCATCCTGCAGACCATCGATGAGGTGCTCCTGCAGACGGTGAACGGCATGGACAGCGCGCGCATCGCACGGGAGCTCGCGCCATCGGTGCGCGAGGGCCTGAAGGCGTTCCCGCTCGAGCGCGTCCTCGCGAGCCTGCTCGAAATCCTGTCCGAGGATCAGCATTCGCGTCATATCCTGCACAGCCTGCTCACCATCGGCAAGCAGGTCTTGTATGCGCCAGCGATGCAGCAGGTACTGCTTGACAACATCGAGGTTCTGCGCAAAGAATATGAGAAGAACTCGCTGACGCGCGGGCTGGTGCTCGGCGTCCTCGACCTCGATGATGAGCATATCCTCGCGCTCTTGAATGAGCGGCTCGAGCGCTGGCTCGGGCAGATGCTGCGCGGCGAGTCAGAGTCCTATGCGTCCGTAAAGGCCGGCCTCGAGATGATGCTGCGCCAGTTCAGCCAGGACGCGTCCCTGCACGATGTACTGAGAGGCTGGAAGGAACAATACCTCGACCGCATGGATATCGAGGCGCTTCTGACCAACTGGCTGGATGCGAATGTCAAAGGGGAGAACCCGTTCTGGATTCCGCATCTCAATGCGTTTCTCGACCAGCAGATTGATCATTTCATCGGATCGCATGCCTGGCAGCGGCGCTTTGATGCATTTCTGAAGGATTTCCTTGAGAGCGAGCTCCGAAAGCACCATGTGCTGATCCCGGGCCTGATCCGGGAGCGGCTCAACGAATTTTCGGATGATCAGCTCGTGACATTTGTCGAGAGCAAGGTGCAGGATGACCTGCAGATGATCCGCATCAATGGTTCGCTGGTCGGTTCGCTGGTCGGCATGGGGCTGTTCCTCATTGTTTCCGTCGTGGAAAGGATGTGGGGCTGATGGCGGATTTTCAAAAAGAAGAGAGGCGCGGCGCTATGCCGTGGTCGAACTGGAACAAGGCGGACAAGACGCTGCTGTTCGCGCTCGTCGTCTTCGTATTTGCCATCTGCGTGCATCTCTCGCATCCGGGAAATGTCTTTGCAGAGGGATTCCTGTTCTGCGCGGAGGCGGCGCTCGTCGGCGGCATCGCGGACTGGTTCGCGGTCACGGCGCTGTTCCGCAAGCCGCTTGGCTTTCCGTATCATACGGCAATCCTCCCGCGGCGCAGGCAGTCCTTCATCCACGCATCGGTCACGATGGTGCAGAAGGAATTCTTCTCGCGCCGGAAGATTTTTCACCATCTCGAGCAGCTGCATCTGATGCCGATGCTTCTCGAGTGGCTCGGGAAACCGGAGACGGAGGCGCAGCTGACCCATCAGGCGCAGCACTATATCCGCGACTTTATCCTGCGGCAGAAAGCAGAGGGGCAGGCTGAGACGCTGGCGGCGAAATTCCGCCAGACGCTCGGGCAGGTCGAGCCGGAGGACTTCTTCGCGGAGTGCGGCAGGTGGCTGCAGCGGAGCGGCAAGGATAAAGAGTTCCTCGCCAAGCTTTCCGTTTATTTCGCGAGGATAGCGGAGCGGGAGGAAACGCGCGCGGGCATCGAGCAGCTACTCGAGCGCTATAAGAACGAGCGCGTGAAGACGGGCTGGGACCGCTTCTGGGCCTCGATTGCCGAAGCCGTGGACGCGGTCAACCTCGAGGAGGCGGCTGGTCTCATCCAGAAGCAGTCCATCGCAATGCTGCAGGAACTCGGCACGGCGGATTCGGATCTGCAGAAGGAGATCCTCTCGCTGTTTTACGAGAAGGCGGCCGTCCTCAACGAGGATCCGGAGTTCCACCAGCTCACGCACGAGCTGAAGGACGCGCTGCTCTCAGAGCTTCCGCTCGAGGAGGTCATCCTGCATATGCTCGAGGCCGTCCGTCAGCATTTTTCTGAGGATATGGCGCGCTCCGTGGATCCGGTGGAGGAGCATCTGCCAGCCCTGCATTCGCGGCTGCTCGAGATCCTGCGCGCAGAGTACGAGCACGGCCTGCACCTCATGCAGGAGGATACGGAGCTCCGGCGGGCGGTCGGGCATCTGCTCTACGACCTCATCGCGCGTTCCGCACTCCACGCGCAGACGCTGATCGGCGTCATCGTCACAGATGTCTTGTCGCGGCTCACGGATGAGCAACTCAATCATCTCGTCTATGACAAGGTTGAGCCAGACCTGCTCTGGATCCGCATGAACGGGTCCATCGTCGGTTCGGGTATCGGCCTGATCCTGTTCATCTTGTTGAAATTAGCGGGGTATGGATATGTTTAAGTTTCAAGCAGACGCAAATAAGAAACCGATGCGCAGCCGGAAATTCGGCTATCTCTACAATCAGTTCATCCAGGCATGGAATACGATTTTCTTCGGCGCCCTTGCCATCGGCGGTGCCGCGCTCTCGTATTATGGGCACTGGACGGCGGGGCTGATCCTGCTGTTCATCGGTGCCGGCGGATTCTACTTCTGCCAGAAGCAGCTGCGCCAGATCATCTCGACACAGGAAAAAGAAGAAAAGAAGAAATAAATGCATACGAAAAGGCGCTGACCGTCACACGACGGTCAGCGCCTTTTCGTATGTTTAATTGTTGAATCAGATGCCGAGTTCGATGTTGTGGATGATTGTCGTGAGCTCCTTCATCTGCTCTGCGGTCGCCTCGTTGAGTTTGTCGAGCTCGCCGATGGAGTCGGAGGACTGGCGGATATGATCGAGCCCCGCGTCGAGGTTCTGATGCATTTCTTTCATCTGGCCCTGGAACTTCTCGTCGAATTCGCCGATCTTCGATTCGAACTGCTGGTTCTTGCTCAGGATGCCGTCAATCTGCTCGACATCGTGGAGCAGGGCGGAGATTGCCTCATCCGACGTATGCAGGCTTTCCTGCGTGTTTTCGGACAGCTTGCGGACCTCTTCTGCGACGACGGAGAACCCGCGCCCGGCTTCGCCCGCGCGCGCTGCCTCGATGGCCGCATTGAGGGCGAGCAGGTTGATCTGCGAAGCGATCTCGTTGATCATGCGCAGCACGTCGTTGATTTTCTGCGTGCTCTGGCTCAGCATGTCGAGCTTCGGGTTGATCTCGCGGTTGCGGGCCATGAGCTCCGTGAACATCTCGTTCTGTTCGTCGACGCCGCCGGACAGTTCGCCGATGGATTTCTGGATGACCTCGACGTCGGAGGACATGTGGGAGATCGTGCGGACGATGCCCGGCATTTCCTCCTGATAGTTCTTGAACATCTTGATCAGGCTGTCCTTGAGCTTGTCCATGTAGCGCTGGCGGGAGATGATGCGTTCGGAGAAGAACACGTTGCAGTTCGCATAGTAGCGCGCGAAATTGTCGAGGTACTTGTCGCTGAACGCGGTTCCGGCCGGCGCGTGGTAGAAGAAGATGGCGGTCAGCGTCTCGTTGACATGCAGGCCGGCGATTTCGCCGAAGCTTGAGAAGCCGGCGACCGGAAGGCCGGAGAACTGGTCAACATGCTTGATTTCCTCCGGGTAGCCGAGGCGGCGCAGGATGCAGTCGTTGAGCAGCCCGCCAATCGGCTGCGGTTTGTTCTGCTTGAATGCGGCGATATCGCGCGAGAGCGTCGTGTTCAGCGATTCGCGCTTCATCAGGTAGAGGCGCTCGCCCGTGACGATATCGCAGAAGAAGTAGATGCGGTCGTTGGCCTCGTCGATATTCGCAATCGTGCGGATATAGTCATCGCCGTTGATGTTCGCCGCGAAGGTATAGCCCTGCATCGCGGTCTGCAGCTCATCGACCGTCGAGACATGGAAATGATTCTTGAGCGCCTCGATGAACGACATGCTCCGGCCATCTTCCGTCGTGACCGTGCTGACATAGCGCAGGGCGGTGTTCGCCTCGCTGATCTCGAACGAATCACTGGTGCGGCTGACGGCCTGCGATTTCAGGATGCCGTAGCGGTAATCTTTCGCCAGGCGGATGATCGTGATGACGGCGTGGTTTTCTACGCATTCCCTGCCGTCATAGATGTAGGTGTGCATGAAATCCATCTTGCCGCCCGCCGAGCCGCCGATGAACGGGCACGGGAACTTGCCGGATTCGTAGAGGGCCTGCAGCACGAAGGTTTCGGAGTTCGAGAGCCCGTCGACGTAGACCATCGCGAACGTATGGTTCACGCTGATGCGGAACGGGACGTTATACCGCTCGACTTCCTCGCGGATTTTCGCGACGCGGTCGGCAACCGTCATCTTGACCTCACCGGCGCGCAGATCCTCATTCGGCAGGTCGAGGCTGATTGTGTACACATCCTCGATCATGCGGTGCGAATAGGCCTGCAGGAGCACTTTCGCGCGGCCCTCCGGCGCCTCGCAGTACAGCGTATGCGAGCCGGTTCCGCGGCAGAGCTCTCCGGATGTCGTCATCAAGATCAGTTTGGTATCGGACGGGATTTCCTTTTTGATGATCCCGGCGATTTCCGGCACCGAGAGATCCGGCGAGACGAAGCCGAGAATCATCGCAGGGCCGCCCGGCAGATTGCAGAGCGCCGCGAGCTTGTCGTGCGTGAGCTCGCCTTTGCCGAGATACGCCGTCTTGATGTCGGCGTCACCCGCGGCTGCTGGCGCGGCAGCAGCCGGTCTTGCAGGGCGCTGATTCAGCGTCTGCGTGCTGCCGTCCGGGCGCACGATGCTTGCGGCGCGCACCTGCCGCTGCGCCGCTGGCTGCACGTTATAATCTTGTTTGTCCTTGCCAGACGAGAATAAATGGAACATAAGCTACACCTCATATCTCTTTCTGAATCCCCTGTTCAATTCCGCATACTTAACATATTTACGTTGTACGATTCGACACTTTCTAGCATTGATTTCGCGATAGTTGACGAAAAATCCTTCTTTTTCATCGGATTTTACTCGATTTCATGCAGGAAATACTGGAAGGCAGAGGGAATGCTGTAGCTTTCGGCGGCCTGTTCCGGGGAGATGAAGCGGAGGCCGTCGGATGGCGTTTCCGCGACTTGCGGGGAATCGGTTTCCAGCTGAACCGCGTAGGCAGTCATGCGCCACTCGACATGCGAGAAGATGTGCTTTGCCGGGGGCAGAGCCGTGATCTTTGCTGCAGAAAGCCCATGCTGCTCCAGAACGTCCTGTACGTCGGTTCTCGAAAGCGTGCCCGGCAGATTCGGCAGTTCCCAGAGGCCCGCGAGCAGGCCGGTCTCCGGTCGTTTCCGGATGGCGAACGCGCGGCCTGCGCAGAGCTTCAGGATGGTCAGATGCTCGATACGGCGCTTTGCCTTTGCTTTCTTTTTCGGGTAATCCTGTTCCGTGCCCTGCGCGTGCGCGAGGCAGAGGCGGGCGAGCGGGCAGTGCGAACAATGCGGCTCGCCATGCGGCAGGCATATCGTTGCGCCGAGGTCCATGAACGCCTGATTGAGGTCGCCGGCATCGCGGCCCGAAGGGTAGAGCGGCGTCAGAAGCTGCTCGAGCGCCGTCTTGGTCTTTGCAGCGAGAACGTCCGAGCCCCAAGCGAGCGTCCGCGTGATCACGCGCAGCATATTGCCATCGACGGCAGGCTGCGGCAGACCGAACGCAATCGAGGCAATCGCGCCAGCCGTGTAGCTGCCGATGCCCGGGATTTTCCGCAGCAGGGCATAATCGGCGGGGAGCTTCCCGCCGTATTCCTCGCAGACGAGCTTTGCCCCTTTCTGCAGAGTCCTCGCGCGGCTGTAGTAGCCAAGTCCCTGCCAGAGCTTCATCAGATCGTCCTCAGGGCAGGCGGCGAGCGCCGCGATGTCCGGCAGCTCAGAGAGAAAGCGCTCATAGTACGGGATAACCGCCGCGGCGCGTGTCTGCTGCAGCATGATTTCCGATACCCAGGTATGATACGGCGTCACATCTGCGCGCCAGGGCAGCTCGCGTTCGTCCGACTCCATGCGGTACCAAGGCAGCAGGGCCTCGAGAATCCCGGGCAGGATATCTGTATGAACCGGTTCGAGAAAAGGCAAGGATCATCCCTCCTCAGGGAAATAGAGCTCATAAAACTCCCCTTAGTGTAGCATATTTCCTGCTTCAAGTGTATAAATCCCAAAAGAGAAAAAAAGAATTGACAGGAACGGCTGCTTACGCTATAATCTTATGTGTTGCTTGGGGATATAGCTCAGCTGGGAGAGCGCTTGCATGGCATGCAAGAGGTCAGGGGTTCGAACCCCCTTATCTCCACCATTTTTTTGCAAAAAATTCTGGTTCCATCCGGGAAAACGATACAAAAAGCGCATCGGCGATTCGCCGGTGTGCTTTTTGCATTATTGAAACAAGAAAAAATTTTCTGAATAATAAGACGCAAATGCAACGCAAAATTTTGCGTTGCATTTGCGTCTCAGCGTTTTCAGATGGCGGAAAAGCGGATCGATCCGCGGTCAATCCGCGCTGGGATACAGCATGACGCGTGCCTCGTAGGGGAGCAGTACGCCTTTCTTGTGCGCGTCTACGTTGGTGATGAGCTCCTGACCGCCGTCTCTTTCGTCAAAGAGCGTGCACGGGACTTCCTGATCGATCCAGTTGCATGCGGTGATGAGTTCCTGCTTGCCGAGGCGGCGCGCGTAGGCGTAGACAGCCGGGTCATCCTCGAGGAGCGGGACGAAGCGGCCATAGACGATGATGTCGTACTGGTGCCGCAGCGCGATGAGCTTCTTGTAGTAGGAAAAGACAGAATCCGGGTCATGGATTTCCGCGGCCGCATTGATCTCGCGGTAGTTCGGGTTGACCGGGATCCATGGCGTGCCGTGCGTGAAGCCGGCATTTTCGCCTGCGTCCCACTGCATCGGCGTGCGCGCATTGTCGCGCGCGACGTTGTCGAAGCAGGCAAGCATGGTCTCGGGGCTGACGCGGTGCTGTTCGTCTACATATTCATGCCAGGCATTGATTTCCTCGACGTCGCGGCAGTCCTCGAGCGAGGAGAAATGCGTGTTCGTCATGCCGAGTTCCTCGCCCTGATAGATGTACGGGGTGCCCTTCTGCATGTGCAGGCAGGTCGCGAGCATCTTCGCGGAGCGCACGCGCCATGCGGGGCTGTCGTTGCCGAACATCGAGACGCAGCGGGGCTGGTCGTGGTTGTCGAGGTAGAGCGAGTTCCAGGCGCAGCCCTCGAGCTCAGTCTGCCATTTGTTGAGGATCGCGCGGACCTTCGGCATCTGCGGCTTGCCCGTCGTCCATTTCCCGATGATGCTGCCTTTTCCGTTATCCGCGCCTTCGCCGACATGTTCGAACTGGAACACCATGCCGAGTTCCTTGCCATCGCTGCGCGCGTATTTCTTGGCCTCATCAATGGTGACACCAGCGGCCTCGCCGACGGTCAACAGGTCGTAATGGGAAAGCACACGGCGGTTCATTTCCTGCAGGAATTCGTGGACGCGCGGGCCGTTCACGCAGTACGGGAAGAAGTCGCCATAGCCGTCCGCTTTGAGCGGCCCATCCGGGAAGCGCTGGTCCTTCGAGATCATGCTGATGACGTCCATGCGGAAGCCGTCGATGCCCTTGTCGCACCAGAATTTCATGAGGTCAAAGACCTCATCCCGGACTTTCGGGTTCTCCCAGTTGAGGTCCGGCTGCTTCTTCGAGAAAAGGTGCAGATAGTATTCGCCGGTTCCTTCATCGTATTGCCAGGCCGAACCGCTGAAGCAGGATTCCCAGTTGTTCGGCGCTCTGCCATCCTTGCCGGGCCGCCAGATATAGTAGTCCCGGTACGGGCTGTCCTTGGACTTCCGGCTCTCGATGAACCATTTATGCTCGTCGGAAGTGTGGTTGACGACGAGATCCATGACGATCTTGATGCCGAGGTGGTGTGCGGCGGCGAGCAGGTTGTCGAAATCCTCCATCGTGCCGAATTCCTTCATGATGGCGCGGTAGTCGGAGATGTCGTAGCCATTGTCATCGTTCGGCGAGGCGTAGATCGGCGAGAGCCAGATCACGTCGATGCCGAGCTCCGCGAGGTAGGGGAGGCGGCTCTCGATGCCCGCGAGGTCGCCGATGCCATCGCCGTTCGCGTCCATGAAGCTGCGCGGGTAAACCTGATAGATGACGGCCTCTTTCCACCAGGCGCGTTTTTCCGTTATTTCCGTTTGTCCTTGCATGATGGTTCCTCCCTTTTTCGTGGAATCTGTGTCTATGCTGTCAGTTCGTGCCGCCGAGCAGGATCAGCCGCAGGCCGAGCGCAAACATCGCGCAGGCGAGCAGGATCAGGATGACCTTCGATTTCGTCTTCTGCGAGATTTTCGCGCCGATCTGTGCACCGATGGCGGCGCCGATGGAGATGCAGATGGCCGGGATCCAGACGATGTGGTTCATCAGGAAGTGGCTGATGACGCCGAACAGCGACGAGCAGGCGAGCACGAAATGTGAGGTCGCGGTCGCGACGTGTACCGGGAACCCGAGCAGGTAGATCATGAGCGGCACGTGCACGACGCCGCCGCCGATGCCGAAGATGCTCGAGAGGAAGCCGACGAAGAAGCTCGCGCCGACACCGAGCCACATGTTGAAATGGAAGTCCGGGCCGACATCTGCGATATCCGTCCGCGGCTTATGCGTAGCGTTCCATCCCATGATGACGGCCATGAACAGCAGGAAAATCCCGAAGTACAGGTTGAGCATCGGCCCAGAGAACTTGTCGACGATGGAGGAGCCCATGATGGCGCCCGGAAGCGTCGCAAGGGCGAACGGCACGGCTGCGCGGAACAGCACGCGCTTCTGCCGGATATAGGCGAGCGTCCCGGACATCGCGTTCGCCATGACGATGACGAGAGAGGTGCCGGCAATCTGCGCCGCGGAGTGGAAGTACGGGTATACGCCGCCCTCGCTCATGAAAAGGATGAAGATCGGCACGCAGATGAGGCCGCCGCCGATGCCGACGAGCGTGCCGAACGTCCCGACGCCGACGCCGAGCACGAGGAAAAGCAGGATCTGAACAAGCATAAAATAAACGCTCCTTTGATGTGATATCGGATTATCCTTCCTGCATTATAGCACATTGCGGAACCGGTTAGGTTAAAAGAGCGAAAAAACGGTTGAACTGGGAATCCTGCACTTATTTACTGTAAACTTGTAAAGGGAAATCCTTCAAAATCATCGCGGTGGAATTGACAACGATTCTTGAATATAGTAACCTTATTATAATATAGGTTTGCGGGGAAGATGCAGTCCGGAATGCGTTTTTTTATACCGGAAACAGGACATGCGTCCTTGCAAAATCCAGTATCGTTGTTCTCATTTCAGCAAGAAAGAAGGGGTTACGTTGGCATTCTATTTTAAGGAACCATCGCACACGTTTGGAGAGTATCTGTTAGTCCCGGGGTATTCCTCGAGTGAATGTATCCCAGACCGCGTTTCCTTAAAGACACCGCTCGTGAAGTTCAAGAAAGGCGAGGAGCCGGCCATCTCGATGAACATCCCGATGACGTCGGCCATCATGCAGGCCGTCTCGAACGACACGATGGCTATCGCACTCGCGAAAGAGGGCGGCGTCTCCTTTATCTATGGTTCCCAGAGTGCCGAGGCTGAGGCAGCGATGGTCTCGCGCGTCAAGCATTACAAGTCCGGCTTTGTTACGAGTGATTCCAACATCACGCCGGAGACGACGCTCGGCGAAATCCTCGACCTGCTCGCGAAGACCGGCCATTCGACGATGGCGGTCACGGAGGACGGCACGGCGAACGGCAAGCTGCTCGGGATCGTCACGAGCCGTGATTACCGCCTTTCCCGCATGAGCCTCGACATGAAGGCTGGCACGTTCATGACGCCGTTCGAGAAGCTCGTCTGCGCGGATGCAGAGACGACGACGCTCCCGATGGCGAACGACCTGATCTGGGAGAACAAGCTGAACATGCTCCCGCTCGTGGACAAGGATCAGCATCTCCGCTATATGGTATTCCGCAAGGATTATACGGACAACAAAGAGAACGACCTCGAGCTCACCGATGAGAACAAGCGCTATATCGTCGGCGCCGGCATCAACACGCGCGACTATGCAGACCGCGTGCCGAAGCTACTCGAGGCAGGCGCAGACGTCCTCTGCATCGATTCCTCGGAGGGCTTCTCCGAGTGGCAGCGCATGACGCTCCAGTACATCCACAAGAACTTCCCAGATGCGAAGGTCGGCGCCGGCAACGTCGTCGACGGCGAGGGCTTCCGTTTCCTCGCGGACGCGGGCGCGGATTTCGTCAAAGTCGGTATCGGCGGCGGCTCCATCTGCATCACGCGTGAGACGAAGGGTATCGGCCGCGGCCAGGCGACGGCGCTGATCGATGTCTGCAAGGCGCGCGATGAGTACTACAAGGCGACGGGCGTCTACATCCCGGTCTGCTCGGACGGCGGCATCGTGCACGACTACCACATGACGCTGGCGCTCGCGATGGGCGCGGACTTCCTGATGCTCGGCCGCTATTTCTCCCGTTTCGACGAGAGCCCGACGAACAAGGTCAAGGTCAATGGTACCTACTACAAAGAGTATTGGGGCGAGGGTTCGAACCGTGCGCGCAATTGGCAGCGCTACGATCTCGGCGGCGCGCGCAAGCTGTCCTTCGAGGAAGGCGTCGATTCCTATGTCCCGTACGCTGGCCCGCTCAAGGACAACGTGCATACGTCGCTCGCGAAGATCCGCTCGACGATGTGCAACTGCGGCGCGCTGAGCCTGCCGGAGTTCCGCGAGAAAGCGAAGCTGACGCTGGTTTCCGCGACGAGCATCGTCGAGGGCGGCTCGCATGACGTCATCCTGAAGGATAAGTTCGGCCGCGACTGATCGGCTGGATCCGGAATGGCATTACCTGCGGCGGATTGGGGATTCCGTCGCAGCATAGAAACATTAAGAGAGTGGAGGTTCTTATCAGATGAAGGAGTACAAACCGTTCAAATCGGGCAAGGTGCGTGAGGTATACGATGCCGGTGACAGCATCATCATGGTCGCGACGGACCGCATTTCGGCCTTTGATCATATCTTGAAAAACAAGATCACGGACAAGGGCGCCGTACTGACGCAGATGTCGAAGTTCTGGTTCGACTACACGAAGGATATCGTGCCGAACCACATGATCAGCGTCGACAACGCGGATATGCCGGAGTTCTTCCAGCAGCCGCAGTTCCGCGGGAACAGCATGAAATGCCAGAAGCTCCGCATGATCCCGATGGAATGCATTGTACGCGGCTATATTACGGGCTCCGGCTGGGAGAGCTACAAGGAGAACGGCACGGCATGCGGCATCAAGCTGCCGGAGGGACTCAAAGAGTGCCAGCAGCTACCGGAACCGATCTTCACGCCGTCGACGAAGGCGGAGCTCGGCGACCACGATGAGAACGTTACGGTCGAGGAAGGCGCCGCCTACGTCGACAAGGTGTTCCCGGGCAAAGGCAAGGAATACGTCGAGAAGATCGCATCCTATACGATCGCGCTCTACAAGAAATGCGCGGAGTATGCAAAGAGCCGCGGCATCATCATCGCGGACACGAAATTCGAGTTCGGCCTCGATGAGGACGGCGAGATCGTCCTTGGCGACGAGATGCTGACGCCGGACAGCTCGCGTTTCTGGCCGCTCAAGGGCTATGAGGCTGGCAAGTCCCAGCCGTCGTACGACAAGCAGTTCGTGCGCGACTGGCTCAAGGCGAATCCGGACAGCGACTACCAGCTGCCGCAGGATGTCATCGACAAGACCATCGCAAAGTACAAAGAAGCGTATGAGATGCTGACGGGGGAGAAATTCCACCGCTAAGCTTCGCGCTTCCAGAAAAAGCTGCAGGGCATTCCAGACGGAAAGCCTTGCGGCTTTTTGATTTGGAAGTCTTGAAGCGGGAGAAAAAACGACCGACTTTGGAAAAGCCGTGAAAAGAAACGAACTTGACTAGACGCGGGCCGGTTTCTTGCGTTATAATAGTAAAGTGTCTGAACGATAACAAGGTTCCGTCGCGAACATCAGGAAGGATCTGCCAAATATGAAGAATACGAAGCCAATCTATGTCATCGGGCATCGGAATCCGGATACGGACTCCATCTGCTCGGCTATCGGTTATGCGCACCTGAAGCAGGCGCTTGGTGAGAACGCCGTGCCGGCGCGCGCCGGAAAGGTCAACAAAGAGACGAAGTACGCGCTCGACTATTTCCACGTCGAGCAGCCGCTGCTCCTCTCGGATCTCTACCCGCGCGTCGAGGACGTGGCTCTCGACTGCAAGATCGTCGTGCGCCAGCACGATACGCTGCGCCATCTCGGCGAGGTCATGCGCGAGCACGACCTGCGCTCAGTGCCGGTCACGGACAGCAAGGGTGAGCTCGTTGGCATCGTGACGGTTTCGGATCTGGCGAAGCGCTATTTCCAGGAACTCGGCATGCAGAAGCTCAAGGATATGCGCGTGCGCTACCGCGACATCATTGCGGCGACGGACAGCGAGATCCTCGTCGGCGGCGACGGCAGCTCGTTCATCGAGGGCAGCGTACGCATTGCGGCGGGCAGCGTCGAGACAATCTCGAAGGTCGTCGAGCCGAAGGACATCGTGCTCGTCGGTGACCGCCACAAAGAGACGCTTGCCGATATCCTCGACAAGAACATCGCCTGCCTGATCGTGACGGGCGGCGGCCATGTCGATGGCTCCATCGTCGAGAAGGCGCAGGATCGGAACATCTTCCTGCTTTCGACGCCGTACGATACCTATACGGTCGCGCGCCTCATCAACCAGTGCGTGCCGATCCGCCGCATCATGCATCCGGATCCGGTATGCTTCAAGCCTCTCGACCTGCTCTCCGATATCAAGGGCACGATGGACGGCACGAACTACCGCAACTATCCGGTCGTCGAGAACGGCCATCTCGTCGGCATCGTGAGCCGCGATGAGCTCACATTGCCGGAACGCGACCGCGTGATCCTTGTGGACCACAACGA
>Ga0310695_10005129_pt1 | contig 23159 bp, 25 predicted proteins | sample RumenRJG_04DNA_FD_203882 | JGI IMG/M metagenome (GOLD analysis project Ga0310695, IMG submission 203882) | Bovine rumen microbial communities from Lethbridge, Alberta, Canada - RJG_04 (v2) (version 2) | ecosystem: Host-associated > Mammals > Digestive system > Stomach > Rumen | place: Canada...
AGCCAGGTTTTATGCACTTTATTCAGTTGTCAAGGTACGCATTTTTATATGTAAATCATCCGTTTTTAGGATGTATCTACCCATGTAGTCTATTTCGAGTCAAGGCAGGTTTTCGGACGGTCTGCCCTATCCATCGTCTCACCATTATACAACACCATCGCGGCGGTCTCCATCTCTTATTTTCAGCACAGACTTCAATAGCAGCAAAGGTTCCAGATGCTTTGAGGCTCGTCGGAAACTCTTCTCGTAAAATCAGTTTCTCTCGATAAATGTGCATTTTGCGGATAGATCAAGTCAGGCTCGAGTACTTAAAAAAGCGATGCACCTCTTGGCACATCGCTCCATCTCTATTGACTATTCCTCTGTCATTGCTAAACTTGAATTCCGTGTGACCGCCTTACGGCGGATATTGCAAGCGCTCCGTATTTGCAAATTACAAACTTCGCCCGTTTAGATCAACGTCTTCGGCGAAGTGGGAGATCTCAGGTTTGAAAAGTCAGGATCCAAGATTTACCCACATAGCGGGCCGAACAGCTTCTTTGGCTTCGACACCCCACCCGCGGTCTGTGACGGAGCCGACATTCGTGACAAGAGCAGCGTTGCTATATTTGGAGCCGGGAGACCGCAGCCACCATGAGAAACTGCGATTTTCGTCTTTGTTGAAAGCCGGCAGGTTGCTGTCTATGACGGCAGCCCCACCGCCGAACTGATTTCTTAGCCAAACGCAGTATGCTGTTCCTTGGCACGTACGAGCATCATCCGAATTAAAACAACTGTTGTAAGCTTCCTTAATACTCAAAAGAAACACCTTATCCTTCGTGTCGTTCCCAGGAGAAGTGCCGTACGAAGGATTCATGCTGTCCGTTACTGCTGTGTTCTGGATCATTGCCTGTTCATCAGAACTAAATGCGTCATTTAAAAAGGTGTCATTCAGCCAAGTACGCAAAGAACATGTTTGCCAAGTAACATCTGTGCTTTTTGAGTTGTATGGCTGATAATCAAGTGCATATCGGCTGATCACCAGTACTTGATCTCCTTCTCTATCAAGTATCAGCCACTCTATGTCCTCTTTTCCGTTGGATGTATTATTATCCTGTTCATACGATCCGAAGAAAATAGAAGTCCCAACATCAGATTTTGAAGAACCCCCGGTAACACTCGAACTTATCCCGGTAAAGCCACATGAGCTGAACGCACACATCATCATAACGAAAAGCGCAAACGCTACACCACCTTTAATTTTTTTCATTTTATCCTCCTTGTCTATTTTTGTCTGAATTCACGGGTTCATTATACTATTTTTAACACACCCTTTGTATGTAGTAAGCGATATTATTTTTCTTTCGGCTTTCATCGGTCAGATCCAGATACATATTTATCAGATCTGCCACCCCACCTCGAAAGTATAAGCCGGAGTACCGGGCTTGAAACCGTACGCATTCATAACGTTAGAGTTCTCTACTAGCCAAAAAAAGCGATGCACCTCTTGGCACATCGCTCTATCTCTATTGACTATTCCTCTGTCATTGTCTGTTTGTCACATTATTACCTTGAATGGCATTTTTCATTGCCTTGTCATAGTATGTTGCCTGCTTAACAAAAACAAATATACATAAAACTCCACCCGCTAAAAGAGGAAGGGTTAATATCCATCCAGAGGAGTTGTTTTGCGCTATCGTAATGGTTAAGAATATAATTCCGAATAAAAGAAGGAAAATACCCCCTACAATCAAACCACCCTTGGGCTTTGTAACAACCATTCCAGGTCTGTTGTCAACGGTGACATTCGTAATATTCTGAGTATTCGTTGTGTTATTGATATGAGTAACCGACATCGGATCGCCGGAATACTCTACTTTTAGCCTCTGAACGGCACTATTCAAAATCTTTGTGCCGCAGAACTGACAAAACCCGAACTCGTTACTGTCATCAAGTGAAATATCAGCGCCGCATGAAGGACACTTCACAGGAACAAAAGCCATAATTTTCTCTCCTCCCTAAACCGCCTATAGAGCTTTGAAAACCGCATAAACGCAAGTCCAATTATATATATATATATATATATATTAAGTCAAATTATCTTCGTCACTCTGTGATATGTAAGAATCTCCGCGCCACGTCCTCCTGCCTATTAGATTCAGTATCTCTCGGATAAACGTGCATTTTCGGATAGATCAAGCCATCTACGACAGTCTCTCCGTCTGCGGTCATTGCGGGCCACATGGTAGAACCTACATCTACGCACTCGGAATAATTATCCCAGACTGACGGCATGCCCGTCATACAAAAAAATCAGCCCCCGAAGAGGCTGATAATAATGAAGCAATAAATTAGAATTTTAACTCGCCGGGTCTCGGTATATGATGCCCCTCCCCAAAGGTTTCTTCTGCCCCTTCATTCACACGATTCCACCGCTCCTGCGTATATCCTTCCGGCGCTTCTCCCCACTTCCCGACTTCTGCGTCTCCGCCTGCGTTCCCGGTATTCCCGTTATTCCCGCCGGACTGCTCGGTATTCGCCGCCTGCTTTGCTTCTTCAGCACGCCTTGCTGCCTCGGCCTGCCTTGCTTCCTCTGCCGCACGCTCCGCCTCGGCCTTCTGCTTCTCTTCAAGCTCCTTCTGCTCCTGTGCCTTGCGTGCCGCCTCTTCCTCGGCTGCCTTTGCAGCGGCTATCCTTGCTTCTTCCTCTGCTTTAAGCCTTGCCTCTTCAGCGGCTTTTGCAGCGGCCTGCATGGAGAGGGAAGCGGAGGTACTATTTTCGGCTGATATGGAAGATGCTTTTCTTGCCTCTTCAAGAGACTTATCGGAAGATGAAGAAGCCCTTGAAGATGAAGAGCTGGATGCAGCGCTTATTATCGCCTTGGGAGACTCATTTGAAGCCACCTGGCTCCTGTTATACGCATATACCCCGCCCACTACGGCAAGGGATGCGCCTGCCGCTATTACTACTCCTGCTATTACTTTACCTAATTTTTTCATAGTATCGCTCCTTTTCTTTAGCGATTGAGATAGCATGTATTATAGCCCTCTGGAAGTAGTATTTCAAATTTTACTCCCGGCAGCAGCGGCCTACCACCCTTATATTCTCATTCTTTCGACATTATTTCAAGCCGGAGAGCCTATCGTTAAAACATATCATCTGCATATCGAAAAGGCTCTTCCTTCACCCCTATCCGAATTACCATCAAATGAAAAAAGCCGAGAAAGCCTCTATATTTCAGTTACATTGTATTAAACCGAGGGTTCCGGCGTTCATCGTACCTACTACATTGATACAATCTAACGATAAGGGCATTTTGCACCTACGGGGCTGAAAGGCGCGTGAATGCTGCGTTTGAGAGAGCGCGAAAACAGGGAGTTTCGGGCGGTATAAAGCAAGAAAAAACCGCAGCTGCTTAAAAAGCAACTGCGGTAGGTTGGTTAGCCTATCGGAACTAAGAAATCCTTAATCTATAAGTATAGCGGGACGCACTCCGATACCGAAAAGGTTCTCAAGTTTGTCGCTCCTGCTGAGGGCGCCAGTCCAGTCCACAATCGTGACATCGTCCTGTTCATCGCCCGGCGACCACAGCCACCACCAACAGCAGCCCCTCGTATCGCCAGGATAATAGTCGCCTCTATTCGACCAAGTCTTTACTCCCCGTACCTCCGCGTAATCCGTGGGCCTGCAGAGAAGCTTCTGGTTGTAATTATTTACTCCAAGGGAAAGGTCATAAAGCTTCCCGTCAAAATAATCCCTCGCCTCGGTCCAGCTCAGAAGAAAGACCTTGTCATCCGTCGTGTTTCCGCCCTCGGCTCCGTACACGTAAGAATCATCATTCCATGGCTTGTACAGCTCATAGGAATCAGGATTCTCATTATGCGCAGTCACAATCCTTTTTTTGTCGGAGTCTGAGAATGCGATATTGTAAAAATCATTGTTGAGCCATGCCCTGAACATGCGGTTATCCCAGGTGGTGTCCATATATCTTTCTCCATATCTCTTACAGTCAAGGGCATATTTTGAAAGGAGTAATGTGTGCCCGTCCCGGGTACCTATCACCTGCCATTCTATAGGCTCAGCACCGTTTGAAAGATCATTGTCCTGCTCATAAGAACCCAGAACCACTGTATCTCCGGGAACATAAACATAATCTGAATCCGGAGGCGTGATACCGTACCAGCCAATCCCTTCATCTTTCCAGCCAAGTTCAATAAGAAAGTCCCGCTCTGATACATCAGCTGTAAAATGATATGCGCCGGCTTGAAGGGCATTTTTATTATATAGCCCGAAAACGGGTATGGTCTCATTCCCGTCGGAGTACCATCCTATCCCTTCATCGCTCCAGCCTTCCGCTATGAAGCCATCTCTTTTGTCTTCATCCATTGTATAGCGATGGGCCCCGGAATTTTTGTCATAAAACCTATAGACAGGGTTCAGCGAAAAATCCGGCGCGTTCCAGGCAACGCCCTCATAGCTCCAGCCGGCCTCTACAAGAAAGTCTTTTTCAGCGACGTTCCCTGTATAGAAATGCTCACCGGAATTGGAATTGTAGAGCCTGTGCATCTCTATTGCCTTAGGATCGACGGTATCTCCGGGAATGGTATCTTCAGGATCTGTAGGATCAGGTTCTATATACACATCCTCATCCGTCACCGTAAGCGTCAAGGGGATCGAATCAAAATCAGGTTCGGGAATGACTCTGATGCCTTCCCACATTATATCATATCTCAGCGAGCCTTTATAAACGCCCGGGGTTGCAGCGGCAAGTGCCCGCGGATCGACTTTCAGCGCCAGATCCCACGAACCGGTTGAAAGAAAGTAGTTATTTATACGACCACCTCCTTCATTATGATCTGCGGAGTATAAAGAATAGCCGATACAATTGAACCCATCCATCGACACCTCTCCGCTAGAAAACTGTAAATTAACCGTCCTAAAGTAGTCTGCATCCGGACCAAAGTCCAGCTTCGTAATATTGACAGTGAACAGCATCCATCCGTTTTCATCAAAGTCATCAGTGCTGAGATTGAGAGCCTTCGGAGTCAGAGAGAGCCTTTCCTCCAGCTTACATTTGGCGTACGTCCATTGGGCGGTACATGTGGTAGCCTGACTGCTAAGTGGAAAAACTCCACTTAAGTCCCAACCTTCAAATTCATAGCCTTCCGGTGCTGAAAAGCTGTCAGGGCAATAATTCGAATCCAGCTTGAATCCCATTCTGCCGTCATTCTCTCTGTAGAACTGAAGATTACCGGCACTGCGCCAGTCCAGGAAACTGTCCTGATATGCGGAACTATAAGTAATGGGCTCACCTGTGCCTTCGCCGGGATCGAGAGTGACGGTATATACCGTATCTGCCTTTACCGGTAGAGGTATGACCATCATCATTATGAAAACAGTGATAAATAATGCTGTTATCCTCTTTACTTTCATTTGGCGTTTCCTCCCCGTACAGAATGCTGTCGTATTCATATTATCCTTTGTTCTTCTAAAACTGAACCGTCCCCCTGACTTATTCTTCGGAAAGCGCCATGAAGAACTCCTTATTGCGCTGCGTATCCAGAACGCGGATCGGCTTGATCTGATCCGGCGCGGTCTTTTCAAGGAACATTCTGCGGTCGCGGTACAGCATGTGCGTTTCGGGTTCCAGGATCCTGACCTTCGCGGGGGAAATCGCGCAGCTTTCCCTTAAATTCCGGTAAGCGGGACACAACGAGGAAAGGATTTCATCCATGATCCTGCTCCGTTCCCCGGACACCGGAAAGCTCCTCTTCGTGTCAAAATTTTCCACCAGCACTGACACCCCGCCATCCTCACTGATCATGGCGCAGAAGTCGCGGATGTCCGCGCCGGTCTGCGCCTCGAAGTCCTCCACTGCCCTCTCCAGCATTCTTTCCGTGATCGTGAGCCCGCCCACCTGCAAACAGCCGTCCAGACGATACTCGAAGGTGAAGATGGGTACGCTGTTTTCCTTGCGCAGGATGCGGATCACGTCGCCCAGGCGATAGCGATAGAGGCCGGCCTGATTCGTAAGGATCACCTCATACTCCTCTCCCTCTGCCAGGCTCTCCGAGTCCACCGGCTCCTGCGCACCCGGCCTTAGGAATTCAAAGAAGGCATTATCGGTGAGCAAGGAGTATTCGTCGCTGCCATCGCCCATGGAACGGCCGATCACCGCCTCCGAGGCGGCATAGAAACCGTTGTTTATGGGGATTCCGCCGCTGTAGAGTTTCAGCTTGCGCGTGTAGATGGAGAATGCGCCGGTGCCCGCCGCGACGATCCGACGGCATTTGGGCCAGATGCGGGGAAGGATGCCTTCAAAGCCCTTTTCAAACTCCGCCCGAAGCACCGCAGCCCGCTCCGGAGACGCCGTCAGCTTGGCCTCCAGCTGCTTTCGCATGGCCTCCGGAAAGTCAAGATCGGCGCTGATCGTTCCGTTTTCCATGTCGTGCAGCAGGGCGGCGTGGTGCTTCTCAAGATACTGGATCGTATCCAGCACCGTCCACGTGAAGGGTGCCACGATCTGAGAGACGTCGGGATCCAGCAGCGCGAACAACAATCTCGGGTAGCGGGGATCGATGGTCTCTGAAGGGAAGAACAGCTCAATGGGACTCGTCATAACGCCCTGCTTGAACCGCTTGGCATAGGAGCACTCGGACAGCTCCATGCGGATCACGCTCAGCGCGGCGCCGATGATGGAGTCGAGACGGGTATGATCCACGTATTCCATTTCCTTCGGCAGGCTCTCCAGCAGAGCGAAAGTGGCCTCTCCGTCGAGCAGTATCTCGCGCATGCAGGCGGCATAGGCGACCAGATGGTCGGCTGTATAGGGAATGCGCTTCTGCCCGGCGGCAGTTCCGGAACTTAAGGAGTAGCCGACTAAGGGTTCGGCGCAGAAGATGTTGGTTTCGCCGATTCGGGTGGTCAGCTCGACCAGGGGCTCGTAAAAATCGTATTCCGTCAAGGGAACGCTCTTCTTAAACGCCTCGTAGGTATGAATCAGGTCAAAGCGGTGGTCCTGGCCGATATCCGTCCCTTTATTTTTTTCGAGGATTTCCCACAGGAGATTGACGTTCCTGTTGACCTCTTCGTTCCCGCCATCCTGCGCGAAGAAAGCCCGCGCCATCTGCATCATTCCGTCGGCCTGCTGCTGGGTATAGTCCTTGGCGTTGCCCTTCATGGGCGGGAGCTTATCGATCAATGGGGCGAATCTTTCCTTCCACTCTGCGACAAATTCCTTTGAAAGCCCCGGGATGCTCAGCATACTGGCGCTGCCGGCGGCTGCCGTCCATACGATATTGGATACGTCAAGCCCGGTCTGCACCGCCATTTCGATCCAATGGTAGAAATCGCTGACGAGGCTCGCGATTCCCTCCGGCGTTTTACTCATGGACTGGGCCAGCGATCCGGCATTCATAAAATACCCGTATCCGATACACTGCGGCAGGACGACGACCGTGTTCATGTATTTCATGCAATTCAGATTGAAGGTCACGTCCTCGCCGATCCTGATCTCATCGCTGAAGGAGATATCATTGTCCCGGAGTAGGCCGACGCGGTACATCTTATGGACGGTGCCGTTACGCTTATCCAGATATTTTGCAAGGTCGGGGCTGTCCCGGTGCAGTACGATCATCGGCTTGGTCTGATCCAGCAAAAACTTGAACCGCATCTGCTCGATGCGCTGGAGTCCTTCGGTTCCCACGATGGATTCTTCGCGGAAGGATCCGATGTCCCCCCGGTTCTCCTCCATCGCTTCTAAAAGCGTCTTCAGCGCATAGGGGAACAGGAAGTCGTCCGCGTCCAGAAAGAAGACGTACTTCCCGGTCACATGCTTCATGCACTCGTTCCTGGGGCTGGAGGCAGTGCGATTGTCATTGTAAAGCTCGTAGAGCTTGACGTTTTCATACCCATCGCACAGATTCCTGACCCCTTCCACATACGCAGGCTCCGAATTGTGAAGGGTGATGACCCACTCGATATTTTCAAATCCAAGCGTCTGTTTTTTCATAGAGTCCAGACACTTTTCAAAGAACGTCAGATTCGTATTATGAAATGGAGTTACGACTGAAAGAATGTATGTTTCCCCGGTGTTGTCCATATTTTCCCCCCTGGTTCCATGATCCCATGAAAGCATGCTCTTGAACGAAATGGCTTGCCGCTTCGTGAACGAACTCGCACAAGCTTGCAATTTTTTATAATACAACCTTTCGTTGATGTCAAATATGCGTAACGGCGTAAATTTACGGCTGAGAAACAACAAAACCGCCGCAGAAACCACCCAAGTTCGCGCAGCGGCCTTTTCACACCCTGACCTTGCTCCCGTCGATGAAAGAGAATTCTATCTCCTCGTAGAATACCGCCAGCTGATTCATTCCTCAACTGACGGTATCCAATCACTTATTATTTTTCACTGTCCCCTTGACGGGTAGCACACCACCGTCCCCAGGGCTCATTTTTGTGGTAATTTATAATCGAACAATTATTGAATCCTTTATTGGAAGCTCATTTCTCGTTGCTATCAGTACGGGCCTTGAGCCTTGTTTATCCAGCACATATGAAAGCGCCTTCTTTTGCAGATTATCATCCATTGAATAAAATGGTTCATCCAGGACTATAAAATCTGCCGGAACGCAAAGAGCCCGAACTATCTCCACACAGCGTTTCTCGGATCCGGTAAGCTCACTCATGGGAATTTTCAGCTTTTCCTCAGGCAGAAAAAAAGACAATTCCTCTATGGCACGACCGGTGGATACTGTGCGATGAGCCTTTTTTACATGCCACACGGCACTCTTCTTCTCACGGAACTGACTTTGCTGCGGTACATAAGCACTCTGCAGTGTAGGATATTTGTAATCTCCCATTCGGGATAATCGACCACTATCAGGCTTTACCTCTCCCAAAAATATCATTAATACAGTACTCTTGCCGGTGCCCGCCTCTCCAGTGATCTGGTATACTCTTTTGTCTTCCACGGATAAATTAAAATCCGAAATGACAGTCTTTGTGCCATATACCTTTGTGACGTTATCAAAAATGATAGTCATAGCAGCCCCTCACTTTGATCATAATATGCAACATCTTGTTATCTCGCGCGTATGGGTCAGGCCCCTGATTCTGATTTCTGTATCTATCATATCAGTTATGGCTATTCTGCCAGCCTTTCCTTCAATAAGCTATTCCGCTTCGTCACGGTCACATTTTTAACCGCGTAGGCAAGGGCTTTTTTTGTCCCTACGATCACAAGCACCTTCTTTGCCCTGGTGATACCCGTATATATAAGATTCCTCTGAAGCATCACGAAATGGTTCATCATGATCGGCATTACCACGATCGGATACTCCGAGCCCTGTGCCTTGTGTATCGTTGTGGCATAGGCATGAACCAGCTCATCAAGCTCCGTCACATCATATTCAATGCTCCTGCCGTCAAAATTGACCTTCAATGTCCTATCTGTCTCATTCACGGACTCTATGATCCCGATATCTCCGTTGAATACTTCCTTGTCATAATTATTTTTGATCTGCATCACCTTATCATCCGCACGGAAAGCATATCCGCTCCGGCGGAGACATTCCTTCGGCATAGTGACCTTGCCCCTGCCACGCATGAAAATATCATGTTCCGGCGGATTCAGTGCTTCCTGTAACGACAGGTTCAGGTTTGTCGCACCCACCACGCCTCTTTGCATAGGCGTAAGCACCTGTATCTGTGAAGGCTCCACATGATAATAATTGGGCAGATTCTCCTGTACAAGCTTCACTATCTGCGGAACCGAAGCTTCCGCATCCTCATTCTCCATAAAAAAGAAATCAGTGTTCTTCCCGTTGCTGATATCCGGCATCTTACCTTCATTAATGCGGTGCGCGTTCATAATGATACGGCTCGTCTGTGCCTGCCTGAATATCCTTGTAAGCCGAACAACAGGGAACGCCCCCGAATCAATAATATCTCTAAGTACATTTCCCGCGCCCACGCTTGGCAGCTGGTCTATGTCTCCCACCATGATAAGGCGCATGGCAGGCGGAATGGCCTTCAGAAGAGAGTTCATCAACACGATATCTATCATGGAGCACTCATCCACGATCAGCACATCACCTTCCAGCGGATTCTCTTCATTCTTCTTATATCCTTCCGGCGGTTTGCATTCAAGCAATCTGTGAATGGTCTTCGCTTCAAGGCCGGTAGCCTCCGTCATACGCTTTGCTGCACGCCCCGTCGGAGCCGCAAGCAATATCTTCAATCCGTAAGCCTTATATGCCGATATGATCCCGTGGGTTGTAGTCGTCTTTCCTGTTCCGGGCCCGCCTGTCAGGACCATTACCTTTGCAGTAGCCGCAGTCCTTATGGCAGCCGCCTGGATATCGTCATATTCCATATGAGTCTTACGCTGTATAGCTTCTATATCAACAGAAAGCGACTCGTTGCCGGAGCTTTTCCTCGCTTCCATGAGTCGTGTATAAAGCTTGTCACCGGCAGGTGAAGACGCCAGTTTCTTAAGCTTACCCGCAACCCCCACCTCAGCATAAAAAAATGGTGGCAGATATATGGCTGTAATCTTGTTTCCCTCCTCATCTGTACGGACTATATTCTTTTCAAGGATCAGCTCTTCTTTTTTCAGCATATCGTCCATAGTCATGATGACCGTCTCAGGCGATGCCTCCAATAATTCTGAAGCCTTATCGATAAGCTGCTGTTTCTCCGCAAACACATGGCCGTCATTTGAAAGCTCCGAGAGCGTGTACATAAGCCCGCTCCTAAGCCGTACATATGATTCCTTACCAAATCCCAGCTTCATGGCGATCTGGTCTGCGGTTTTAAATCCTATGCCCCAGATATCATCAGCCAGCCGGTAAGGATTCTGTTTCATCACGGAAATGCTGTCATTCCCGTACTGTTTGTATATCTTTGCGGCATAGGATGTAGATACCTGATGATCCTGCAAAAAGAGCATGATGTTCTTAACCTCTTTCTGCCGCTGCCAGGACTCGGCGATCATCTGAACACGCTTGCTGCCTATACCCTCTATTTCTATTAATATCCCAACATTGTCCTCAATTACGGCAAAGGTATCTACACCGTATTTCTGGACAATCTTCTTTGCAAATTTCGGTCCGACACCCTTGATAAGTCCGGAGCCGAGATATTTCTCCATCCCGTAAACCGTGGCAGGGAGTGTTTCTTCCCAGTTCTCGGCCACGAACTGTCTGCCGTATTTGGCATCGACCTTCCAGTTGCCTTCGCAGACCAGGACGGAACCCACATTTGCATCTATCATATTGCCGATGACCGGCACCAATTCACTGTAATCCTTCACCCGGCATTTAAGCACTGAATATCCGTTTTCCGGGTTCTGGTATGTGATCCTTTCAACCACGCATCGGATCTTCTGCACGATCTACCGCCTCCGATTCTCTATCCGGCAATTAGTTCTTCTCTGATCTCACGTACCAGTGCTTCCTGCGGTGTCTCTCCGGCTTCAATCTTTCCACCCGGAAACTCCCACCATCCTTTGTACTCTCCGTACCCTCTTGCAGTAGCAAAAATCCTCTTCTCTTCCTGACTGTCATCCACAATAACAGCGGCAACAACCCGAACATACTTTTTGTTTCCTGTTTAATGCTTTATCGTATTTTCTCAGATCCGCCGACAAACCCTGAAACAGTCCGATTCTCGAAATTCCTTTTGCATATTCCAGCAGACGACGAAGTAATTGTAATTCTTGGATTCTCTTTCCATTAGCAAGTTTTATTGAGGCCTCAGTGACTCGCTAGACACCACTGATCCATCTATATAAGCAGTTTCGAATCCTTTTCTTAATTCATCAAACATCTCTTTGGGATAACTCCATTTAGAATAGTATTCTTTCTTAAATCTCTAAATTATGTATATACCTACATTTCGGAGATGAGCTACACCCATAAAACTGACTTCCCGCATTTTCTCCTTTTTGGCAACTCTCAAGACAAGTTTACTCCTGCATTTGGGACATGTACGGTATGTTTTCGGATTGCTATATACGACTATATGTATTTATCTCTATCCTGAAGATTATGCAGAATACGGCGTACTTCCATAATCTTCTTTCCTCGTCCTTTGGGAATCACTACATAATAAATTGTGTATTCCTTAACATATATCCGATAATAAGGATACTTGCGTTCCTTCTTTGAATGGTATTTTTCAAATGACTCGGCATTGGGCAGCCTGTCCAATATAGCCTTTTCAACTGCATCCATCAGATCATTTGCTGCATCTGGATTAAGGAGTACATCTGATAGATATGCAACACGCTCTTCAAAATCATCGTAAAACAAGGGGAGATAGCTCAGTGTATATGTATCAGCCATTTACACGTCTCCTCAATTTGCCAAATACCTCTTCATGAGTCATGCGTTCTGCATTTGCCTCAGCATATGCATCAGCTTCATCCAAAGCCTGTTCCACATTCCGGTTCATCCGGGAGTATGTATCAATACTCATAACAACCATTGAACCGTAACCATTCTTAGTCAAAAAAACAGGCTCTCCTGTATTGACTGTCTTCTCGATATCTGTGAACTTATTTCTTAAGTCAGAAACAGGTCTTATAGCTATCATGCTAACATCCTCCAATCGAAATCTTTTCTTTTATATCATTACTTTATCATAATTATGATAGGCTATCAAGTGATCTTCAAGGGAATTTTATCGGACAGCTTGCTCTACCGGGGAGCCAGGAATCCCGGGTTCCCCGTACCTTATTTATAAAAAAATAAGTGCAGATGTCAGAGTTAATTACTCTCTAACAACTACACTTTTATGGTACTAAAAACCGGACAGTTTTCTGTCTGGTCTTCGCCCAAATCTTATTTGTTTACGCCTGATGATCCAGCACCCATTGGAGCAAGTCCTCATATTCCATACTGCCTGCCGCTACCGAGAGAACGGTCTCATAGAGTTCCTTCTGAGTATATTTCATCTCAATGCCATTTAATGCCAAAAATACCAACATTGCATGGGCTCCAATTCTTTTGTTTCCGTCAAGCATTGTATGGTTCTTTATCAGCCCATACCCAAATCTCGCTGCCTTTGCCTGAATAGTCGGATACAACTCTTCACCGGCAAAAGATTGAAATGGGGCTTCCAGCGCTGAATCCAATAGGTTGTAATCTCGCACTCCATCAGTTCCGCCAAACTCTTCGATCAGTTGAGTATGAAGCAGCAAGATCTGCTCTTTACTCAGTCTTCTCATTTAGCAAGCACCTCATACGCCTCTTTGTTCTGTGCCAATAATCTCTTCGAAATGGCTAACACGTCTTCATCAGATGCGGTTGCGCTTTCGTCTGCCTTGCTAAAATCGATAACAAGATATCTGGGAACATTATTCTTAAGGATAACCGCAGTTCCTCTTTCATCCACCAGTCTTGTGACTTTTGAGAAATTCTGGTTGGCTTCCGTGATAGAGATCATTGTGTTGGTATCTATGGTCATTAGAAACACCTCCATTCTATGCAGTGAGGAACAGCTACTTTTGCTTTGACTTCTTTGCCTCTAACTCATTGAAGGCTTTCATAAAAACCTGTGTTTTGGTTAGACCGAATCTCTCGGCATACGCATCAAGCCTGGCCTTTTCATCCGAAGTCAAACGAATATCCACCTTAACCGATCTGGGATTGTCTGATGCCGGTCTGCCTCTGCCTGCCATGCATACCTCCTTGCTAAATCTACGTTCTCTATTATATTTGTCGCCGTACAAAAAATCAATATATTCAGACAAGTTTTTCTAACTTCAAAACAAGAAGAAAAGAAATCTCCAAAAACACTCTCAGCATATGATTCAATAAACTGGGCTCTGCAAAACAGATTACCCTTTCCTATATCTATAGTCCGGATCTGTCCTGCCCAATCAAACATATCCTGGAAGATAAAATGGTGAATATCCTTGAGATGCTTGAAATCAAAATTACCTTCTATCGGATGCACCTGAAGGTATGCAAGGTTACCACCGGTAGATAACGCCTCAATCTCCCTTAATTTGTCCGCATCACGGCAATCAAACTTATTTATCAAAATGTTCGTATCAGGATAAACGTATTTATCAACACTCTTCATGAGTTTGATACTTCTCCTTCAGTTTCCTCTGGAATTCCTCACGAGATATATCGCCCTTTACCAGACTCTCTATCTCAGATAGCCCTTCTTCATTAAGCTGTAACTGCTCGATCGCTAATGTGGCTTTTGTCTGCCGAATTGCATCAATCTCAACAGGAGACAGATAGTTACTGATATACCCATCATTCTTCATTACACGAGAAATAAGAGCCACCAGATAATTAGGTGGCGTAGTAACTCCCTGCTCCCAGTGCTGAATATTAGCTACAGGGATTCCAAGATATGTTGCGAATCTATTTTGGCTCATCTGTGTAATATTTCTAAGTTCTTTAATTGCGTTCATAATGTGCCCTCCTGTATATTAATAGTATATACTTTTAATATACATAAGTCAATTTAATCGTTTTTTATCATCGTTGGCTGAAGGCTCACGCCGCTGAATCGGAAAAGTCTTCGGAGCATCGATAGTACGCTCTTTCCAGTTCAGCTCTTTCTTTATGAAATAGATCAGTTGTCCAATAAGCTTAATCATTTTTCTTAATCCTTCAGAAATCCTGCCAACACCTCAGCGTATCCATCATTGAACAATCGCCGCAGGTTACCAATGTTGAAGCCTGTATAAGCAGACACTATTTAATATCATCTATTTTTTTACAATAGTTATTATCTCTTTTGTATGAGCTCCAATTTTATTGTATCAATAAAGCATTGTATGGTTTTTAGCAGCCAAGTGATACCTCATCATTTCTGTGGTACTGGACCTGCCTTATCTCATTATCCGCCTATCTTTCTGACAGCTTCAGCAGTCTAAGCACGCGAAGTTCCCTTTTTATCATTATTTCATCAAAAAAATCATCACTTTTATAAATATCGTTAGCCTCTATAGCTGTATCTATATCAACGATCCTTAGGACAAATTCCGCATCCAGTTCATAATCATCCAACTTCTGGTCCACCAATCCATCCTGTACATCGCAAAAATAGTAATAGTTCTCCTGCTCGAAAACGGTATTCTCAGCCTTGTCGCTCTTTTGCCTGCGAAGTACGCTTCCAAATTCCCGAACGCTTTCCGGAACAACGATCATTCCGACTTCCTCTCTGACTTCGCGGATCAATGCTTCTTTTTTATCTTCATTACCGTTTATCCCGCCTCCGGGGAATTTATAGTATTTTTTCCTTTTACTGTACACAAGAGCTATCTTATCATCGCGAATAATAACAGCTCTGGCTGATGGTCTTCGAAAAACGGAATCCGTTTTCTTATAGTCTTTTAAATCTATTTCAAATAATCTTTTCATCTTCTCCGGCTCTAAAGGCAACGTTTTTGATCATTACCTTCTGTGATGCTGATTTGTCAGTCCATTCTCATCATTATCAATGCTAAATTATTTCAAAATCTATTATAGAAACGGCACCATATATACCGGAATATAGTAGATACCATTCTCCCACTTGTAATCTTTCGTATGAACAACGTATTTTTCGCCTATGCGGCTACTAAACTTTTTACAGAACATATCTAACGACTTGTGTCCCCGGTAATTTCCCGACTTCACCTCCATCGGACATATCTTGTTTCCCACAGATGTCAGAAAGTCTATCTCATACAAATGATTAGAGGAATCACTCTCCATCGTGTAATAGAATAGGTTATTTCCCTTTGCTACAAGCATCTGGGCAACGACATTTTCAAAGACATAACCTAAATTGGCTTCCAGTTTATCCGAAAGCAGCTTATTATATATCGTATTCTCGGTATAATTCTTGTCACGGAACGCAAGCGTCACAAATAATCCAACATCGGATGTAAACAATTTATATCTGCCCACATCCTTTTCCAGAGCCATTCCTATTCCGGGATTATTTGCATGATATGCAATATTAACCGTGTAAGAAGAAAGCATATCCGGCAACAGATCACGGACCTGCCCCGAGCGTGTACCTTCTCTCGCACTTGATAATACATATCGCGATGCATTACCGCTCAGATTTGCAGGTATTGCATCATATATGTTACCGGCCAGGCCGGAGGCATCAATCTTAGTAAAATCCTCTTCATAAAGATCTACTATATCCCTTTTGGTCTCATCTACAGCTTGCAGATTATTCTGCTCTAAATATGTCTCTATTGCCTGCGGCATTCCTCCGACCAACATATACAACCTGAACGTGCGCATAAGATTCCTGTGGATCGCATTTCCCGCCGGTCTCTTTTTCTCCAAAAGCATTTTGATCGTCCCGGCAGAAATCTTGTCGCCGATCGCCCACAAGAACTCCTCAAAATCCATGGGATACATGGATATTTTATGCTCTTCGCTCGGAATTAAAATATCCTTCGTGTTCTTCTTGATCGATATGAGCGATCCTGTTTCGATGTATTTATATCTCCCGTCAGCAACAAGGTATTTGATCGCCTGCCTTGCCTTAGGAAATAATTGTACTTCGTCAAAAATGATCACCGACTCGTTCACATATAATCTGATCCCGGTAAGCTGCTGTAACTGTAAAAAGAAAAATTCCAGATCATAAGTGTCATCAAATAAATCTTTGATCGCCTTACTGATGTGGGCAAAGTCGATCATAATATATGATCTGAACTCTCTTTTTGCGAAGTCTTCCACTATTGTGGATTTACCGACTCGTCTTGCTCCCTTGATCAACAAAGCGTATTTATCACTTCGATTTTCCTTCCAATCAAGAATCTCGTTATAGATCTTTCTTTCAAATACAGGCTTTCCCATGCTTAAAACCACCTTTCAAAGAGAGTATAACGCAAATCCCCATTCGAGTAAACGTCCAAATCGCGCAAATCCCCGTTCGTATAATCTGATTTTCTACCCGAATCCCCGTTCAATCGGTTGCCGGACATAGAACCGTCCCAATGTCATTTAGATTGTACTAGTCAATAAAAGTGGACACGAAAAAAATTTTTTTGTTGTTTTACACAAGGTTCTTCACAGAAATCAATGCATTTCCATGCACTTATATTATACCAAATATACGCCGAAAAGTAAGTGAAAATAGGGCATTTCGGCAAATTTATATGTTGCAAGCAGACACTAAATATTTTTTCCGCTGGAATTTTATGGCATGAAAAAAGCAGCTGACTCATTTCGAATCAACTGCTTAACATCTATATTTTTCTAAATACTTCTTAATATCAGCTATCCATTTAGCATCATCATTTTCAAAGAGATCCAGAAAACGGACAATATTAGACGTTCCTGCACACGAATCCATATACTCCTCTTGCACAAGCCTTGATTTCATTTCCGGATACGTTCGCTGAAAGATATGATTGCAGATTTCTGTTATCTGCTTCTCATGCCCATCGTATCCTGCCACTCCGGTAAGCTTCTCAATAATATCGGCATTTGTTTTTTTGCCCTGATTAGCCAGGCTGACATCTCCAAAATGGGACAGGATAATCTGCATTGAGCAAGGATTGGCCCATAAAATCAATTTCTGAGCCGCCAGTCTCTTGTCAAAGAAGTCATTAATCTTCTTTTTCACCTGAGAGTACTCCCTGTATGGGTACTTATCGGTATCACAGAAAATAAGAATTACCTCATAGCTGTCATTATTGTAGGCATCCTGAAATCTCGCGAATAAATTGGATTCACCTTTGGCATTTACAGGAATAAACTCATACTCACGGCTCCATACATTCAGTGATATAAGGCGTTGAAAATAGATGTGTTCTTCAAGTCCTTCACATATCACACAGACTTTATGTTTTCGAGAGATGGCGGGTAATCTAGACAACTGCACGCACCTCCTGCAATGACTTAAATAAATCCGGCTCCGGCAAAGCTCCAAACACGCCTGCCTTATATTTCTCAATCAGATCCGTTGTCTCCCTTACTCCATCTTTTCCTGCAGTAAATTCAGACAAAGAATATAGGTATACTCCCTCATTATCCTTATGTGCAAACCATATCTGCTCCTTGCGGAACAATTTCTTACAATCAAGCAGCGTCACATCATGCGCCGTGCATATAAGCTGTGCGTTTTGATTTAGCTCGTTATTGAATATAGCTATGATAGCTCTTGTAAGCTTTGAATGAAGACTATTATCTAATTCGTCCACAATAAGGATCCGGCCTTTTTCCAAAGCATCAATGATATAACTGGCAATGGATGCAATCTTCTTTGTGCCGGTGGAATCAAACAAAACACTCGGTACAGGAATTCCGTGATACACAGAACTCAAATGAAGCATTTCCATGATAGGCGCTGCAACATTCAAAGCATTTTCTTGAGGCTTAATTTCTTCCTCATTACCCATGCTCTGCAGATTAATCCTCATCTCATCATCATTAAGATATCTGAAATCCTCCATGGACAAATCAGCACTCAATACAAAATCTACGATTCGCTTCTGCGCCTCATTTGTCATCTTCATCATATCTATTGTTTTCTTGATCGGGATATTATTCATATCCACAATGTCCATTTTTGACGCAAACGTGGTTATGATACGCTTCACTTTGTCAAGCATCTCAAACTGCTTGGTGTCAAGCAGATAAAACAGAAGATTATTTCTTGCCATCGCTCCCATCAATTTCTTAAGCGATTCGTCTTCGCAGATATATTCCCCGGAAATATTGTCACGAACATACAGGATCTTTTCTTTTCTGTTCTTGTATTTATCATACGTCACCGTGCTCATACGCTCATACATATATTCCAGCGGCTGTAATCGCATTTTTACTTCAAAAGAATACTCACTATCATCATCCGTAAATTCAATGCAGAATCCGGATAATTCTTTATTAGAAAACAAGTTTTTTTCCAGACCAATGCCTTGATTCAAAAGTATCGCTCTAATACCGGCCAGACCACGAATGAAGTTTGTCTTTCCTGCGTTGTTGGGTCCAATAATCAGTGCTGATTTAACTGCATTCGCTCCACTGCCTGTAATAACATTCGAGGAAAACCTCTTTTGCCTCATATCAGCACGCATGGAAAATTCCACTTCATCATCGTAAATCAGACAATTGTTAAGCTTTACGGAGAGCAACATATCATGCACCTGCTTTCTCTGGAATGTATGATACATTATACTCGAACAACATTTTTTGTGCAATATTTTATCACAAAAAATAAGTTTTCTGCCGATGTCTTGCCGTGATAGTTGTTGTAAAAATCCTTTGGCAGGATGAGGACGCTTTTGTACTCTGGAAAATAGAAATCCACCGGGATCCCGATCAGCTCATCTGAATCACACATAACCTTGATGCCGCTATCCTCAATCCACTTCTTTACGGCTATCATACACCGCCACCTTCCCATAGACCTTCATTGGCTGCATTTACGATAGCATCCGTATCAAGCTTTGTTATTCCGATTTTCCTTATCTCTATCATACTCATAATCAGAGCCCTCTCGATTTATCGGGTCATTTTATTGGGTCACTTTGCAATTTATCGGGTCATTCCACGATAATCCACTCACCCTTTTTATTTGAACCTATCCGACGGATCAAATTCTTTGAAACCATGTTCTGTATCGCTCTTTTCACCGTAGATTCAGAGCATCCAAGGGCTTCCGCCATTTTGGCACGTGTGATTCCCGGCTCAGACCGCATAAGTTCTATGATCTTTCCTTCACGCTCATCCGTTTTTATCGGGTCATTTATCGGCTCATCCTCTATGACGAACTTACCACTCACATGCATCTCCCGGTTATGAAGTGCATTCTTCTCACCCTGAAGCAGGTTACGAAGGAATTTCTCCAGATACTCCGTAGTCTCATAGATGCCCTTTTTTATATTGTTGTAGTTTGCCCGAACCAGTGCGTTTCTGAAATACCACGAATGCTCTGCAAACAGGTCGTTATCAGCGTCAAATCCCAGATGCCTCAGATACTTAATGAAAAACACCGCCGTAGTGCGCGTATTACCTTCACCAAATATATGAATCTGCCACAGTCTGGATATAAACACCGCAAGGTGCTGGATGGTTTCCGTCATCGTAAGCCCATTGTACCGGAATGCCCTCTCCTGTGAGAAATCATAATCAATCGTTTCTCTCAGGTTCAGAGCACTGCCATAAGTAACAGTATCCCCTTCCAGAACCCATTCTTTTTTCGTTATGTTATAATCCCTGATCTTACCGGCGTGGGAATAAATCCCCTTAAACAGTTCCTTATGAATACTGATATACTGTGTCGGCGAAAAAACAAACGCCTTATCGGAAAGCAGTCTCGCAATTCTGGCTGAAACCTTATCCGCTTCTTCCGTTCCATGCTCTACTCTGCCTTCTTTGGTCTCATAGTAAGTATTGATCAGCTCATCAACCTTATCGATGGTAATCTCTCCGTCGATATTCTTTTTTGCCGTCTCGTACAGAAATTCAGACGGCTTCAGACCATCTACATCCTGCAGACCGATGGCCGCCGACCAAGCTTCTCCCATCTCCCTGCGGGTAGGCGGAAGATTCTTTATATACTCCTCAAACGGATCCTTTTTTATATCTTTCATAGTAGCCTCCAAATCCATTACTTGTCGCTATATACAGAATACTTATAATCCAGCCCAAATTTTTTGATATTAGCAACAGCTTCCTGTAGTTTTGAGCTCTCATCAATGATACGCGCAATTCTCTCATTAAGCTCAACAATCGCAAGTTCATAGGATCTGACATCCCTCTGACTGATTGATGTGAACACATCCTCTATATGACCTTTATCTGTTTTTGTTTTCCAAAACATCAGTCCGCTTACTAACAGAGCAACTCCCGCAATTGCCCATCCTACAGGACCAGCCAACGCCAAAAAAGCTTCTCCGGCAGCCATGCCACCGCCGCCTGCCGCAAGTGCTCCACCACCAAGCCATGCCAGAGCAGCATTCGTTGCCGCAGCACCGCTCAAAGTAGATATAACCGTTCCAGTGGAAGCCACCCGAATGTGGTTGCCTCCCCCATTGCGACGGTTGGCCCCATAGTTACAACAGCCACTCCCAGTCCGAAAAATACTCAACAGCGCCGACGCCTTTACAGCGGGATATCATAAAACTATACGGTTGTGTCAAAAGAGCAGAATTTCGCAATAGATGTCGCGATAACAGTATTGGCTTTTATCAACATGATCGATATCTTATTTCAAAAGATCTTCATTCAGAAGGAATTGCTCTATGCCTACATAAGTGATACCGTTCTCATCCTGCTGCGGTTTAAGATAATCCCTCACAACAACGATCTTTGCAAATGAATCGGGTATCCGCTTTAAGGATGCTATCTCCTGCTCCTTTTTCTCCGGATCAGCTATAGAAAGTGCTGACTGTATATAGAAGCGCTTATCACCCTTGTTCACTACAAAGTCTACCTCCAGCTGCTTTCGGATCTTCTTACCGTCGGCATCCTTGGTATTGTATTCCACCACACCTACGTCAACATTCATGCCTCTTCGGATGAGATCATTATACAGTATGTTTTCCATGATGTGAGTCTCCTCCAGTTGCCTGAACCCAAGCCTCGCATTTCGAAGCCCCAGGTCAGTGTAATAGTATTTGGCGGGAGTCCCGATATACTTTCTTCCCTTTACATCATAACGAACGGCTTTCTCTATGAGGAATGATTCCTCAAAATAACCGATATATTTTTCAATTGTTTCCGAGCCTATTCCGATCTGCCGTTCACTTTTAAACGTATTCGCCAGTTTAGACAATATCCTTTTCCTTCCGCTATTCTATTTTTGGGGGGTATTCTTTCTCATGTGGTACCAGGATATAAACCATCACAAGCAGTATCATCTTCGGGACGGGATTGGCCCTATTGTACGAAACCTAGTACAATGGACCCCCGATCCCGTCCCGGGAGTCCATCAAAAATAAATTTGACAATTTCATTCCAATTATTATAATATACTATCTTAAGAAACGAAGTTTACTACCGTACAGTCTTATGACTCAAGCGGCGTGCTCGTTTCTTTTTTTATTGTCACAATATCATACAAATACATTTTCCCATCCTCGTCACGTCTAACCAATATCCTGGCTCGAAAAATATTATATCTCTTTAATTCTCCGGATTCGTCATATACAGGAATTCCAAATCTAGTTGTATATCGATACCAACCATACTTAGCTTTGTTTCCATGTTTATTATTGTAATCAGGAAATCCAGTTTTATCAGCTGCTATTTCTATTAGGTTTTCAATTGCAGTAATAGCATTAGCCTTCGCTTTTTCATTAGCACCTTTAACTTCCTTTGTATCTTTTGAATGTGCAAACTCGTCAGGAAAATCAGTACCAATATAGACCTTATCTGAAGTTTCTAATATTTCAAAGCATTTTCCTACATATTGCTTAAGATAAGTTTCAATCTCGTTCCAATCAATACTTCTTCTCGATTTAAAGCGAATATCATTGATCAGTACAACCTTCTTCCCATCCGGATCGGTAATAATGCTGACATTGTCAGTTGATTTCTCTTTTAAGGCAAATATATACTCAAATCTAATCTGATATGCTATTAACCTCGGAATATACTCCGGCGGAGTCCTTCTTCCTGCCTCCCAATCTTCCAATGTGCGAACAGGGATACCCGTATGCTCTGAAAACTCTTTACGTGACATCCCTGTGCTTTCTCGTAATTCTTTTATAGTTTTTGCTGTATCCATATCATCACCTCGCATTGCGTGCTTATGGGCATATAATAACATAGTTCTGTAACGAGCGCAATGCGTGGTTTATTATATTTTCGGTGAGTTGTAGTTTTTGTACCTTTACCGAAAAATATGATGCGCAATGGTGCCTCACCTGTTATGGGAGCCTATTGTACGAATCCTAGTACAATGGACCCCTGACCCCCGTCCCGGAGGTCCAATTCTATATCTCATCCAGTCCCAAACTCTTCAGGTATTGATAGGTCCCGTCATAATACTCCGGCTTTCGCGTGCTGTCTTCCCAAAACCCGCCTATCGTTTTATGCGGATTTCCTTCCGGAACGCAGATGATTGTTAACTTCTCACGATTTTAGCACTCAAACCTCTTTTTATTTTGCTTCCACAAGTTCATCTGCTATCATTTTCGCTTTGTTCGGAATTGTTGATGGCGTGATTCCCAAGGCAGTCAAAATGACTTT
>Ga0310695_10005130_pt1 | contig 23154 bp, 25 predicted proteins | sample RumenRJG_04DNA_FD_203882 | JGI IMG/M metagenome (GOLD analysis project Ga0310695, IMG submission 203882) | Bovine rumen microbial communities from Lethbridge, Alberta, Canada - RJG_04 (v2) (version 2) | ecosystem: Host-associated > Mammals > Digestive system > Stomach > Rumen | place: Canada...
TTCATAAAAGGCATCCCAGGCTTTCATTGTTTCTTCAGGAGCCTTTGACATCGGAATGATCGCTCCGCCTAAGCCATTCTGGCCATGGGCATATTCCGCCGTATGCAGGTCGATTACCAGTGGCCTATCTGCACCAGGAAAAACTTTAACATCTTCCCTGCCGACAAGGCTCAAGACATTGCGGCAGTTGCGGAAGGCATTTTGCAGTGAAGTGTTGCCGGCAACCGCCGAAGCACCGACCAGTTCGATCTGCTTTAATGTGGAAGCCAGAACCAGGGCAACGGCATCATCGACACCGGTATCGGTATCGATCCAAACAGGTTTCTTATTCATATCAGATCTCCCATCCTTCAAAAGTGCCGCAGGCTTTCACAAGCTGTTCCACAAAGGCCTCCCGATCGAGACCGACAACACAGCGGCAATTCGGCTTCTTACCGCTTCTTCCTCTATAATCCGCCACTGTTGCCCCGCGGCAATAGCGGCCGCTCAATTCAATGTCAACATAGTAGTCGCGTATATCGAAGATCTCCGGATGTGCCAAAGACATGACGGCACAGGGATCATGGGTGCAGCACCCCTTCCAGCCAAGCGACTTCATATGAATAAAGAAGAAATCAAACCATTCGGCGACGATCTTTGCCACCGGATTATTCAAACTTCTTATCCTCTCCCAGTCTTGCGGATAGACGATGGCTTTTTCCGTCACATCCAGACCGCACATCTGCAAAGGCAGGCCCGAATGATATACGATATGCGCCGCTTCCGGATCGACCAGGATATTGAATTCGGCACCGGCTGTCCAGTTGCCGTTACGAAGTCCGCCGCCCATCGTTGAGATCATGCCAATCTTTTCCTTTAATTCCGGATGTGCCAGCAGCAAGGCGGCAACATTGGTCTGCGCACCGGTCGTAATGATCGTCACTTTTTCCTCGGATTCTCTTAAGACCTTGGCCATCAGTTCAACAGCCGAAAGATCGGAAAGTTCATTTTCCGGTTCGGGAAGGATCGGACCATCGAGTCCGCTCTGTCCGTGAAAGTTCGGTGCAATGATCAGATCCGAACATAAGGGCCGGTTTCGGCCTTTGGCCACCGGGACGTTCAGATGCAGCAAAGCGGCGATCCTTCTGGCATTGTATGTCACTTTTTCCAGGGTCTGGTTGCCGGCAACCGTCGTGATCGCCCGGATGTCAAAATCGGGAATCGTTGAAGCCAAAACCCAGCCGATCGCATCATCATGACCCGGATCACCGTCAAGAATGACCGGAATTTTCTTTTTTTCGCTCATAAATGATCCTTTCTTAATACGCCGTTTTTATTCTATCATAGGCAAAACATCGGCTATAATGATTTTGTAAGGATGGTAATTATAATATGAAATATTCATTCCCGAAAGTCGACCTTCATCTGCATCTGGACGGATCCTTCCGCCCTTCCACCATATGGGAGCTCGTTCAGAAACAAGGTGTACAGATGCCTGCCGATACCCTGGAGGGCTATGAGGCATGGATGGAAAAATGTTCCCGCTCCGGCAGTGTCAATGAATATCTGAAGATGTTCGATGCGCCATTGCAGGTCATGCAGGATCAGGAATCCCTGGCCAGGATCACCAAAGAGCTGATCGAAGACATCGCCAAACAAGGTGTAGCCTACGCCGAGATCCGCTTTGCGCCGCAGCTGCATACACTCAAGGGCCTCAGCCAGTCACAGGCGATCGAAGCCGTACTGGAAGGCAGAAGACAGGGTTTGGAAGAAAATCCGTCAATAAAGATCGGCATCATCTGCTGCATGATGTGCGTCGGAACCGAAGATCTCAACTGGGATGCCAATATGGAAACCGCCATGATCACCCACAAATACCTTGACAAGGGTGTCGTCTGCATGGATCTGGCCGGTGCTGAGGGCTTTGTCCCCCTCTCCAATTTTGCCCCGCTTTTCAAAACGGCGAAGGATCTGGGAACACCTTTGATCTGCCACGCCGGCGATTCACAGGACTGGCGCACCGTCAAAGATGCCATCGATATGGGGGCAGTCAGAATCGGTCACGGGCACCATGTCTATGAAAATCCTTATCTCAGCCGCTATGTCGCCGATCACGACATCGCCTTAGAGATCTGCCCGACTTCCAACGTCCATTGCCAGACCAGGGAATCCTATGAACTTCATCCGGCATACAATCTCTATTCCCTTGGTGTTCCGATCACCATCAACACCGACAACATGACGATGTCCAGAATCACTCTGGAAGATGAATACGATCACTGTCTCAATGAGATGGGCTTTGAATACGAAGACCTCATTTTGATGAATATCAATTCCGTCAAGCATTCCTTCTTAAAGGAAGAAGACAAGAAAGAGCTTCTGGAAAGACTTTCCATCGCCCTGGAAGAATGTCTGCAGGAAGCAGCAGCCTGATCAAAGCATAGAAAAAGATCCGCTTTACTTCACAAACGTGATCAGAAGGCGGATCTTTATTTGTTTTGTTTATCTGAGGACTTCCTTATAAACACGTAAGACGTTCTTGTAGAAGATCTTCTCCAGTTCCTCTTGCGTGAAATACGGCGTTAAGGCCTCATAGAGTTTCTGCATGCCCGAACAGTCTTTGATCTCCAGCGTTGAGCCGATGCCGTCAAAATCAGAACCCAGGCCGATGCAGTCGATGCCGCCCACCTTGGCGATATGGCGGACGTGTTCGACCATGGAAGCGATGGAAGTATAACCGGTATCGTTGTCATCGATGAAGGATGAACAGTAATTCAAACCGGTCACGCCGCCCTTTTCTGCCAGCAGGCGGATCATCTCATCCGTCAGGTTTCTGGCAACGCCACAGACGCTGCGGGCATTGGAATGGGAAGCCACAAACGGTTTGGTCGAATACTTGACCACATCGTAGAAGCCGGCATCGGAAAGATGGGAAACGTCGACGATCATGCCAAGCTCCTCCATCCTTCTGACATACTGGATACCAAAATCCGTCAGTCCGTCCTTCTGGTTGGTGATCCGAAGCATCTCCGGCCTTTCCATTCCTTCCACCGGAGTGAAGTTCGGGAAGCCGATTCCATTGGCGAAGTTCCAGGTCAAAGTGATCATGCGCACGCCCAGATTGTAGTAATCATCAAGCTTGGCCAGATCATTGTCGATGACCGCCCCTTCTTCCAATGTCAGAAGGCCGTTCATCAGACCGTTCGTTTCGTTTTTAATGATGTCGTCATAACAATATGCCGGAGCGATCAGGTCCTTGTTGGCATCCATCTGTTCATAATAATAATCGATGGCTGCTCTGGTAAAGGATGCGTCCTGTTTGGGCAGATAGGTAAAGATGGCGAAATTCTGTAAGAGACATTCGCCCTTTTTCATCTTGCCCAGATCAATGTGCATATCGTTTTCTCTGAGTGACCCCTTATTCCGGTAAAGACCGGTAATGGTGTCACAATGCATGTCTACATATTTCATAATTGTCCTATCTCCGGGATCGACATTGCCGCGCCTTTGCCGCCAACGGTGATCGATGAAGCTTTCGCCGCAAGTTCCAAAGCCTTTTTCACATCCTTGTCTTTCAGATAGGAGGCCAGGAAGAAACCGGTAAAGGTATCGCCGGCTGCCGTCGTATCCACCACGTCCACTTTATAGATCCCCTGTCTGACGATCTGTTCCCCGTGAATAAAACAGGAACCGTTCTCGCCCAAGGTCAAAACGATCTTCTTGTCAGGAAAGCGCTTTTGCAGCGCTTTAATGATCGTATCGCTCTCATCGCTGTCAATACCGGCCAGACCGGCACCTTCGATCTCGTTCACGATGAAGATATCGATCTTGTCCAGAGGATATTCAAAGACTCCGGCATCCATCGGTGCCGTATTGAAGGCGATGGTCATCCCTTTTTCGTGAGCTTTATCAATCAGATAAGGGAGGTCAGAGATCTCGTTCTGTATCAGAAGCAGATCATCATTGCCGAAATGACTTAACACTTCATCGACCAGGGCATCATCAACGGAACGGTTGGCACCGCCGTGTAGGATGATACGGTTCTGGCCCTTGCAGATCTCGATGATCGCATGACCCGTTGCCTCGTTGTCGTCCTTTTTCAGATAATCCGTTCTGACCCCGTATTTTTCAAGATAGTCGATGAAATCCTGTCCGTCGCTTCCGACTTTGCCGGCATGATAGACTTCCATTCCGGCCTTAGCCAAAGCGATCGACTGGTTCAAGCCCTTGCCGCCGAAATTGCGGATATAAGACAAAGAGGACTGCGTTTCTTTTGGTTCCGTGAAATGATCCATCTCATAGACATGGTCATAGTTCAGAGAACCGAAATTGAGCACTCTCATTATTCTGCCTCGACAGCCTCCAGAGCGATCTTGATCATGTCGACCAGCTTGGACTGTCTCTCTTCTGCTGTCGTCTCAACATGCGTAATGATGTTGTCGGAAACCGTCAGAATGCAGGCAGCCTTTTTGCCCAGATTCTTTGCGGTCGCAAACAGACCGAATGATTCCATTTCGGCAGCAATGAGGTTGTTGTCGATAGCCGTCTGCAAAGCACCCGGCAGCATCTTTTCATCATAGTAGAAGACATCCGATGACCAGATCAGGCCCTCACGGCAGCTGATGCCCAGCTTTTCTGCCGCTTTCTTCAGGTTCTCATTGAGTCCGGCATCCGGGTATTGGAAACTGTTTTCATCGCCGCACATGCATTTGGCGTAAGATGACTCGGAAAAGGAACCGGTGGCAATGATCGTCTCAAAGACATCGATGTCTTCCTTGTATGTACCGGTGGAACCGATACGAACGATGTTCTCGACGCCATAGAAGGCATAAAGCTCGTGCGCATACAAGCTGATGGAAGGGATGCCCATTCCGGAACCCATGACGGAAACTCTCTTTCCTTTATAGGTGCCGGTATAACCCAGCATGTTTCTTACCGAGTTGAACTCGACCGGATTCTCCAAAAAAGTCTCCGCAATAAATTTCGCTCTCAAAGGATCACCCGGCATAAGAACTGTCTTGGCGATCTGACCGGCACTGGCCGCATTATGTGGTGTTGCCATGATATTTCCTCCTATTATATTAATATTCTGTTATTCAAATTATAACATATCAAAAAAGCTCCCTACAGGAGCCCTTTGCGTTTATCAATGAGATACTGGTAACGGTCGATGACCGTATCGATCAGATCGTCCCAGGCAACCGGAATCGTCTCCTTTGCCTCCAGGCCGATCATTGCCGTCTTTTCCCGATCGGCAAAGGCCTTTTTGATGACCTGTGCAATACTTGCGGAATCGTCTTCGCAATAAAAGCCATTCACCATATCGTCGATGCCTTCCGCTGCCGAAGAGCCTCTTACGACGATCGAAGGAGTTCCCGCATTCGCCGCTTCCCTGACGACCATCGGACCGTTGTCGTAGATCGACGGGAAAACAAACAGGTCCGCCAGCATATACAAGCCATTCAGCAGATCTTCCCTCAAAACATGACCGACGATATAGGTGTCTTCTTCAATCCCCAGTTTCTTCACCTTGTCTTTGATCTCATCTTCATGCGGACCCTTGCCGGCCATGATCAGATTGAAAGCGATGCCTTCCTTTTTTAGGATCGAACAGGCTTCCAGAATTTTGAGAATATTCTTCTTCCAGTTCATCTGACCGACGAAAAGAAGACACGGATCATCATCAATGCCGAAATGTGCCTTTGCGCTGTCCATCCATTCCAGATTCAGTTCCCGGATCATCATGCCGTTGGGCATGACCTCCACTTTCCCGCTGTAGCCGTACTCCTTCAGTGTCTTGGCCGAGCTTTCGGAAACGGCCCAGACCTCATCGCACTGTTCATAGAACTTGACGATGATGTCCGTTCCCAGACCGGCAATATGTCTCGAGCCGGTGAGCTGCAGAAAATCATCGTAATACTTGGAATGGAAAGTGCCGACAAGCGGGATCTTATGATCCCTGGCGTAATGCACACCTTCGCTTCCGGCAATAAAAGGCGTATGAACATGGACGATATCGAAATCCGTCATCTTCAGACGGTTGTTGTAATGTAAATCGATCTTCGGAAGTCCGGCATCGTACTTGCTCATGAGCGGAACGCTGCGGGAATAGTAGTCGATGATCTCAAAAGGAAGACCGCCACGATAGCCGAAATTATCCATCGGAACGATGGCTGTACATTCGTGGCCTTTTCTGGCGATCGTATCGCAATAGTTATAAACGACCCTGCCTACACCATCAATAATGGGCAGAAAAGAGTCCGAAAATTCACCGATCTTCATAGTGTGATCCAATACCTTTCTATCATCTTATCTTCTGGCGGATAGAGGATCTTGTTTTCAAAGACACCGCCGTTGTTCATGATGATCCGCCTTGAACCCTCGTTGTCTTCAAGACAGGTGATCATGACTTTCTCCATGTGGAATTCGTTTTTGCAGACTTCCAATACATATTTTAACATCAGAGTACCGATTCCTGTCATCCTTCTGGAAGGACGGACACTGTAACCGATGTGTCCGCCAAAACGTTTCAGGTAAGGATGATTCATGGCGTCCGGCCGGATATTGACCATGCCGACGACCTCGTTGTCATGCAAAAAGACGTATTCAAATGCCAGAGAATAACCGGGCGGCAAAGTTTCCGGCCGTTCAAAAAGCAGGACATTCAGATGCCATTTTTCTATATCATTATATTTGTCCAGATTTGAGGTCCCATCAAAGCTGCTTTTGCTCTCGATCATTTCCCTTCTGTATGAGGCGATCGAATCGTAAAATTCAGCCGTGACCCTCTTCAAAGAAAAACCATCCACAACTTAATTATATACCTTGCGAAATAAAACGCTTTAAGATAAAATAAATAAGCGCATAGGGGAGTAGTATAGCGGTAGTATACCGGTCTCCAAAACCGTTGGTGTGGGTTCAACCCCTACCTCCCCTGCCATCAGAAACAAAAACACTGTCGGTCGACAGTGTTTTATTTTTGTATTAAAAAGTAAGGCCTAAGCCTTACTTAATTTTTCAACAAGTGTCTTCAAGATGTCGCCGTTGTAGCCTTCGATGTTTCCTTCATCGGCATCATTGGCCAGCTCCGGATCAAGCGGCAGTTTCGCAACAACTTCCAGGCCGTACTTTTCTGCCGTGGCAGCCGTTTCGTCATTGGCATAGATGCTGATCTCGTGGCCGCAGGCATCACATTTGACATAGGCCATGTTTTCAACTAAGCCGACGATCGGTTTGTTGACCTGCTTTGCCATATTGATTGCCTTGCCGACAACCATCGAAACCAGTTTCGAAGGTGTGGTAACCATGACAAACTGATCGACCGGGATCTGCTGGATGACCGAAATTGCGATATCGGATGTTCCAGGAGGCATATCGATCAGTAAATAATCCAGTTCTCCCCAATGGACTTCGGTGTAGAACTGCTTGATCAGACCGCCCAGGATCGGGCCTCTCCATAAGACAGCATCATCTTCGTTTTCCAGCATCATATTGATGGAAACGACCTTGATGCCAAGAGTTGAGACAGCCGGGAAGATACCGGCTTCATCACCGTAAAGCTGCTGGTGAAGACCAAACATCTTAGGAATGCTCGGACCGGTAATATCGGCATCCATGATACCGACATTGTAGCCCTGCTGTGCCAGTTCAACTGCCAGCAAAGATGAGACCATGGACTTGCCAACACCGCCCTTGCCGGAAAGAACACCGATAATGTGCTTTATTTTTGTATCTGCAGTAGGTACAACAGGTTCCTGTGCTCTGGAAGCGCAGTCCTGGCCGCAGCTGCTGCAGTCATGAGTGCATTCAGACATATAACTATTACCTCCATCAAATATGATAACATACGATATACTGAAAATATGAAAATTGCCCTCTCCGCCTGCCTTTACGGCAAAAACGTAAGATACGACGGCGGAAACAAGAAAAATCAGGAAATACTTGATCTTTTAGAAGGACACGAGATCCTTCTGTTTTGTCCGGAATTTGAAGCAGGACTGCCGCTGCCGCATGATCCGATCGAATTGAAAGACGGCAAAGCAGTCACCTCAAAAGGCGAGGATCTGAATGATCTGTTACAGAAGACTTCTTCCAGAGTCTATGAGCGGATCAAAGACTGCGACTTTGTCATACTCAAACAGAAATCCCCGACCTGCGGCAAGGGAAAGATCTATGATGGAACCTTCACTTCCACACTGATCGAAGGAAACGGGATCTTTGCCTCCCTGTGTCTTGTAAAAGGCATGAAAGCATTCACTGAAGAAGAAATCGATCAATTGAAAAAGGAACTCTAGTTCCTTTTCATTCAAACAGATTTTCGCTTTCGTCTTCCTTATTATATTCAGGCAGATCCGGCAGTTCATTGAGGGTGTACAGTTTGAAGGAATCCATGAATTCCTCGGTGACCTCGTACAAGATCGGCCTGCCGACCGCTTCCGAACGTCCGGCCTCCCGGATCAGATTGCGGGCCTGAAGTTTTCTTAACATCACATCGGCACTGACACCGCGCAGTTCCTCGATCTCCACTCTGGTGATCGGCTGCTTGTAGGCGATGATCGCCAATGTCTCCAGGGCAGCCTGCGATAGGGTGCTTTGCTTGGAAGCGCCGAACAGTTCCTGGGCATAAGGGTAGACATCCTTTTTGGTGATGAATTTATAGACCGAGCCATAGCAGACCAGTTCGATGCCAAACAGTTCGCTGGCATATTTGGCCTGGATGTTTTCCAGAATGATGCGGGTATCTTCAAGGGACTTGTCGATCGCTATGGCAAGCTGTTCGATCTTGACACCGTCTTCACCGACGATATACAGAAGGCCTTCAACGATCGCCTCCGGGTTGTCCGGCTGGCGCACATTCTCGCCATGCTGGAACTCATCCTTTTCTTCCGGCTGGTCGATCTCTTCTTCGCCGCCTTCTTCCTGACCTTCTTCGGCCATGTCGTTTTCAGCTGCATCACCGCTTTCAGGAAGTTCTTCCGTGCTTTCTTCCTCTGCCGTTTCCATTGCGGCAGTTTCAAGCTCATCTATTTCTTCTTGTGTTTCCACTACTGTCTTTTCTTCATTCATTGTTGCTACCTCTGCTGAACCATATGTTCTCGTTTTCATCGACGCTGAAGGTCAGATAGTGATCCTTCGCCATATCTAAGATGGCAATAAAAGTGATCACATATTCGTGAATGTTGTCACAGTCTTCGATCAGTGTTTCAAAGTTGAAAGTTTCCGGCAGATCCTTCAGACGGGACTTGATCTGTAAGATCCTGTCTTCCGTCGAAAGTTCCTTCTGGGTGAACTTGATATCCAGCGGTCTGGAAAGCTGCAGACGGCGAAGGACCTTGTTCATGGCCTTGAGAAGATCGTACGGATCCCCTTCCACCTTCTGATCGCTGTCACTGCTGAGTTTCACGACCTCTTCAAAGGAGACCGGTTTGGACAGCTGATCCTGTCTCTCCACAAAAGAATCGTAGAGGGTGCGGGATACTTCCTTGTATTTCTGATATTCCAGAAGTCTTCTGACCAGTTTGTCTTTCGGATCTTCCAGATCTTCCTCTTCCTCATCCGCTTTCTTCGGCAAAAGCTTCTTCGATTTATATTCGATCAGCGTTGCCAGCTCGACAAGATATTCGCTTTCCACTTCCAGATGAAGTTCTTCCATCGCATGGAGATATTCAATATACTGCTCGGTCAATACCGCCATATCCAGATCAAAAATATCCAGCTGCTGTTCGTGGATCAGATGCAGCATCAGATCGAGCGGTCCTTCAAATTTAAGTGTTTCAACTTCAAAACCCATACATATCATTATAGCATTAATTATGTTATTATTGATTTGAGGTTAAAAGTCTATGAAAGTCGGAATTTCCAATGATCATTCAGCTGTTGAATTGAAAAACAGCGTCATGTCCCACCTGAAAGAAAAAGGATACGAAGTCGTCAATTACGGTACAGATTCGACCGAATCCTATGATTATCCGCTGGCCGGATCGGTATTGGCCAAGGCCATCCAGAACAAGGAAGTCGACCTGGGCATTGCCATCTGCGGCACAGGCGTCGGCATCTCCATCGCCTGCAACAAGCACAAAGGCATCAGAGCCTGCTGCTGTTCGGAAGCAACTTCCGCCAGACTGACCAGAGAACACAACGATGCCAATATCATCTGTTTCGGTGCCAGAATCGTTTCCACCGAACTGGCCAATGACATCGTCGATACCTTCTTAACTACTCCTTTCTCCAATGGTGAAAGACACAAGAGGCGCATCGCTCAGATCCACGAGATCGAAGAATGAGACTGTTTCCAGTCTCTTTTTTCAGCCTGATTCTCTTTTTTTAAGAGCTATTGCATAAACCCGTTTTTTATGTTATTATTTTTAAGCGTTCACAAGTTGGGTGAACGTAGTTATTAGCCTGTGGAGAGGTAGCGAAGTGGCTAAACGCGGCTGACTGTAAATCAGCTCTCTACGAGTTCGACAGTTCGAATCTGCCCCTCTCCACCACTTTGGGATGTAGCCAAGTGGTAAGGCAACAGACTTTGACTCTGTCATTTCGCTGGTTCGATCCCAGCCATCCCAGCCAAGATCATGACTCGGTAGCTCAGGCGGTAGAGCATCTGACTTTTAATCAGAGGGTCCCGGGTTCGATTCCCGGTCGAGTCACCACTGACTGCAGGTGTAGTTCAATGGTAGAACTTCAGCCTTCCAAGCTGACTACGTGGGTTCGATTCCCATCACCTGCTCCATCAGCTTGTTAATAGATCCCCGCTAGTAAGCGGTTTTTTTATACCTAACGGTCGAAAACCGTCACGGTTTTGATCTTGTCCTTATAGTTTTCTTCCCAGATCTTATTGATCGCACTTTCTTCAAAAGAAGGCAAAGTGCCTTTTCTCATCTTGATCTTTATCATCATGTCATAGCGGTTCTTCAGCGGAAAAGAAGACAGGTAGACATCGGCTCTTGTGACGCCATCGATTTCCTTTGCCTTTTCAAAGAGTTTCTGGATTTCCGGAAATTCTTTTCGCGCATCGACATTTTCCTTGAATTTGATAATCAGATAGTGTTCCATATTCATACTTCCTTATTGATAATGTAATAATTGAGCGTATCCCAATAGCGGCCGTGATAGAACAGATCATCGATCTTTCTTCCCTCATATTTCATGCCGCATTTTTCCATCACTCTGCCTGAAGCGATATTCTCCGGTATATGGCAGGCATTCACCTTATGAACACCGCTTGCAAACAACAGATCGATCATCGCTTTCAATGCTTCCGACATATAGCCTTTATTCCAGTATTTCTTTCCGATCGCATAACCGACTTCGACCGTATTCATATAGCGGTTTGTGCCATTGCACTGCAGGATATTGCCGATGACTTCACCGCTTTCCTTCAACACGATGGCCAGAATGTATTTTCTTGTCTGCCTGAAGGCCTCGATCATCTTTTCAAGGCTGAAATTCTCAAAGTCCTCCACGTAATCGGTGACGTAGTATTTCAGAACTTCTTTGTCGTGATTGATGTTGTCAAAGATGGCCTTTGCGTCCCCTTCTTCAAGAAAACGCAGCAGCAGATGATCCGTTTCGATCCTGATGTTTTCATCAAACTCTTTCATATCTTTATAATATATAATTTATTTATGAAGAAGAACAGGATCCGAAAACTGGAGATCGTCATCGGTGTACTGTTTCTGGTTTTTGCGCTGATGATCGTCATCGGCGGGCTCATCAGAAACAACAAGGAGGAACCGGCTACAGAAGAACCGGCCGAGGAAAAAGGTCCCCAGATCGATTATTCAAAGATCGAATCCATTTCCGGCAAATACTATTACGAAGATGAGAACTTCACCAGCAGTTTCGGTATCGATGTCTCGGAATTTCAGGATGAGATCGACTGGAAAAAGGTCAAGGAAGATTCCGTTGAATTCGCCTACATCCGCATCGGCAGACGCGGGGCGACGACCGGCCTGCTCTATGAAGATGAGAAATTCCTGCAGAACTACAACGGCGCCAGGGAAAACGGTATCCTGACCGGTGTCTATTTCTTCTCACAGGCCAAAGATGAAAAAGAAGCGTTAGAAGAAGCCGAGTGGGTCAAAGAACATCTGAAAGATAAAAAAGTCGATCTGCCGATCGTCTATGACTGTGAAGAAGTTTTTCTGGAAGATGAAGAAAGCCGGCTGACCGGCATCGATAAGGTTCAGCTCACCGCCAACACCATCGCCTTCTTAGAAGAAATGAAGAAAAGCGGTTACGAGGTCATGGTCTATACCTACCAGTATTGGGCCGATACCTATTATGAGATGGATAAGATCGCTGCCTATCCGATCTGGTTCGCCCAATACGATACCGATTCACCGAAACTGGAATATCCGATCCGCATCTGGCAATACTCCAATCAGGGAACGATCTCCGGCATCAAAGAGCCGACAGATCTCAACATCATGTTTATACAAAAGAATGATCAACCTGAATAACACAGCGATAAGAAGGATCGATCTTTGAAACCTCTTCAAAGATCGATTTTTTTAATGTCTCATGATCGATCTTATCCTCAGCCGGGATCAGCACATCAAAGACCAGATTGGTATGGGTCACGCCTTTGACGATACGAAAGTCGTGAATATTATAGGAAGGATCAAGACGTTTGACAGCCTCTCTGACTTCTTCCCGCAGTTTCAGAACCTGTTCATCACTTGTATCGATCGGATCCATGTGGATGGTCGTCAGGATCTTATACTTGTTCAGGATTTCAACTTCAATGTTGTCGATCATATCATGCGTCTCCATGATCGGTACTGCAGCGTCGACCTCGCAATGCAAAGACATGAAACGATGTCCCGGTCCGTAATCGTGTAAGATCAGATCGTGAATACCCAAGACGCCTTCATGAGACCGTATGTCTTTTTCGATCTTTTCGATCAGCTGCTTATCCGGTGCTTTGCCAAGGATCGTATCCAGAACATCACGGAAAATGCCGATGCCGGCCTTCAATACAAAAACCGATACGATCAGTCCGATCCAGGCATCGCTGTTGATGCCGGTCAGCTTGAAGATCGCCAATGAAAGAAAAGCGGCAGACGTCATCAGGGCATCATTGCGCGAATCGGCAGCTGCCGCTGTGAGGGTCGGAGAATCGATCCTTTTGCCCGCTTTGTCATTGATATAGGCCATGAAGAGCTTGATGGCGATTGAGACAAGAAGGACGGCCATCGTAAGATATGAGAAATTCAGGGAAACAGGCTTCAGGATCTTGAAAACTGCATCCCGTATTGCCTCCAGGCCGACCAGAAGAATCAGGAATGAAACGATCATGCCGGAAACATACTCCATGCGTCCGTGGCCATAAGGATGATCGGCGTCCGCATGTTTTGCGGCCAGACGGAAGCCAAACAAGGTCGCCATATTGGAAGCGACATCCGACAGGTTATTGAGGGCATCGGCCCGAATGGCGATGGAATTGCTTATAACGGAAACGATCAGTTTAAAGATGACCATCAGGATGTTGCAGAAGATCGAAAGCAAAGAAAAAACAACGCCATAGGATTCTCTGACTTTTTCATCTTCGGTATTCTGATGATCCTTGATCAGGGTCTTGCACAGCCATTCAAACATTATCCCTATTATAGTTCAAAGAACGTATAATGGAAACATGGACGAGACAAAAGAAAAACTGACCCGATTCTATAACAAGTTCAATGAAAACAAGAGGCTGGATACCCGCCATGGTCAGGTCGAGTTTTTCACATCAATGAAATACATTCATGACTATCTAAAGCCGGGTGACCGCATTGCCGACATCGGCGCCGGACCGGGCAAGTATTCTCTTTTTCTGAAACAGGAAGGCTATGATGTGACAGCCGTCGAACTGGTCAGACCCAATATCGGCATGCTGCGGGCCAAGGACAAGGAGATCCGGATCATAGAAGCGGACGCCCGTGATCTGCACATGCTTAAGGACAAGGAATTTGATGCCGTCATCCTTTTCGGACCGATGTATCACCTTTACTCCTTTGAAGATCGCCTGCAGGCTTTGAAAGAAGCAGCCCGCATCTGCAAAAGAGTCCTCTTTGTCACCTACATCATGAACGAATATGCTCTGATTCAATACGCCTTCAAGGAAAACAATTATTCCCTGATCAGAGACAAGCTTGACAAGGACTTCCGGATCTGCGATCCTGACGGGATCTTCTTCCAGACCCGGATTGAAGAAATGGATGAACTCAATAAAGCCTGCGGTCTGAAACTGCTGAAGCGCTTTGCCGCCGACGGAGCGACCGACTACATGCGAAGCACCATCAACCAGATGAACGAAGAAACCTTCAAAGCTTATATCGATTTTCATATGGCAACCTGCGAAAGAATCGAACTGTTGGGAGCCTCTTCCCATGTCACAGACATCCTGGAAGCCGCAGAAGACTGATCGGATTTGTTTTACAGGATAACAATTTGTATTGTTTAACCGTTATTAAACTGCACATATTTTATAATAAAAGCAGAGATAACGGTTTTTTGTTGTACGACAATGATCGAAAGGAAGAAACAATATGGACAAGTACCTTCTTGGCATCGATAACGGCGGCAGTGATATCAAATGCGCTCTTTTCAATACCGAAGGCAGGCAGATCGCCGTGGCCTCCTGTTCCCTTGACATCGATTCACCGGAAACAGGCTTCAGTGAAAGAAACAGCGAAGAAGTCTGGCAGGCAAATGCCGGACTCATCAGGCAGATCCTTGAACAGAGTAAGATCGATCCCGCCGACATCCTTTCGATCGGCATCACTGCCTATGGCAACGGTCTGGTCTTTGTCGATGAGAATATCAGGGAAGTCTATCCGGCCATCGTATCGACGGACGGCCGGGCAAATGAACTTTGCCAGACCTTCAAGAATAACGGCACTGAGAGGACACTCTATCCCCTGACCAGGCAGACCATCTGGTCAGCCCAGCCGGCTGCCCTTTTGCCCTGGTTCAAAGCCAATCGGCCAGACATTCTCCGAAAAACCAGATACATTCTGTCCATGAAGGATTTCATCCGCTTTAAACTGACCGGGCAGCTCAACGGTGAACTCACGGAAGCTTCTTCCACCGGTTTAATGAACCTTGCAAGCCGGCAATACGATCCCTATATCTTCCATGTCTTAGGAATCGATGAGTGCCTCGACATGTTTCCGCCGGTCTTAAAAAGTACAGCCATCGCCGGAAGAATCAGTGAGGAAGCAGAAAAACAGACCGGTCTGAAACAAGGCACACCGGTCGCTGCCGGATATTTCGATATCGATGCCAATGCTTTGGCCAGCGGTATCCTCAACGACAGCGAACTGTGTCTCATTGCCGGGACCTGGTCAATCAATGAGTTTCTGGTCGGCTCGGTTACCGACAACTATGATAAGCGCACCAACATCGCGACCCTTTCCTATATGGAAAACCTCTATCTGATGGAAGATTCTGCGCCGACTTCCGCCGGCAATTTCGCCTGGTATATCCGGCGCATCATCAAACAATACGCACCGGATATCTCTGATGCGGAGATCTACCGCTTATGCAATGAACAGGTCAATATGAGAGGGCCGGAAGAGAGCGATGTCATCTTCATACCTTATATATATGGAAGTGCCACCCATCCTTTTGCCCGGGGTGCTTTCTTAAACATCAGTGCCAAAGACGATCATGTCTCACTCTTGCGGGCGATCTATGAAGGTGTTGTCTTTTCCAGCGTTCATCATGTCCGTAATCTGAAACGGCCGATCGAGTCCTATTCCATCGCCAAGCTTTCCGGCGGCCTGTCCAATTCGCCTGTCTGGTCACAGATGATGGCCGATGCCCTGCAGATACCGATCCAGACGATCGAAGGAAGCCAGATCGGTGCCCGAGGTGCGGCGATCGGCGCCGGTGTGGCATGCGGCGTCTTTGAAGATCTGAAACAAGGCGTCGAAGTCATGGTCCGTCCTTTCAAAACCTACATCCCGCGCAAGCGCTATGCGAAGATCTACGCCGAAAAATATGAGCGCTACGAAAAAGCCCTGCAAGCCCTTGATCAGCTGGCAGAATCATTACAGGAGGTCTGATATGTTTACCGTAAGTCCATCCATTTATTCCGCAGACCTGATGGATCTGCGCAATGTTCTGAAGAAATCAGAAGACTTCGAACATCTGCATCTGGATATCGATGACGGTCACTTCGTCAGGGGGATCAGCTTCGGCATGGATATGGTCGAACAGATCTGCCAATGTACGGATGTGGAACTTGATGCCCATCTGGAAGTAAACAATCCGATGGATTATGTCGAAGCCCTATGTTTGAGCAAGGTCGCCATGATCTCTGCCCATATCGAGACTCTGAATTATCCTTCGCTATTCTTCTCCACTGTTCATAAATACAATAAAAAAGCATCGATCGCGCTGAATCTGAAAACACCTTTGATCTATATAAAACCATATCTGGATCAGATCGATCATCTGCTTCTGGTATCGGTGGAAGCCGACGTTGAAGGACTGCCGTTTCGTAAATCGGTACTGGAAAAGATCACTGAAGCCAGACAGATGCTGGGCGACAGGATCCCGATCTGGGTCGACGGCGGCATCAATGATTCCAATCTGGAAGAGGTCGTAAGAGCCGGTGCCGATGGCGTGGTGATTGGGCGGGCGGTCTTTAAAGCTGATGATTTTAAGAAAGCCTACGATCATTTTCTTTCCATCGGAAGAACTTATGAGGCACAAAGATAAGGAGACAAGGATGTTATACGAAGAAAAACGAAAAGAACTGATCGAAACAGCCAGAAAAATGGAACGTTATGGTCTCATACACCTTTCCGGCGGCAATGTCTCTTTAAGGATCGATGATCACGTGCTGGTCACGCCGACAGCCATGTCCTATGACACGATGTTGCCTCAAGATATCGTCGTTCTTGATTTGAAGGGACAGGTCATCGATGGAAAGCGCAGACCGACAAGCGATCTGAAAGCCATCCTCTATATCCTGAACCATATGGATGTCAACGCCGTCATCCACACCCACCAGCCAAAAGCACTTGCCCTGTCTTTGGTTTGTGACGTATTGCCGATGATTTCCACAACGATGCTGGAAGAAGTCAAAGGCCAGGTAAACGTTGCACCTTTCACCATCAGTTCTGATGAAGGCATGGGTATCCAGACGGTAGAATATGCCGGTGACAGTTTGTGTGTCATTTTGAAAAACCACGGTGTCATGGCATATGGCAAAGGCCTCGATCAGGCCTTATCGGCAGCCCTTTATCTGGAAGAGAGCTGTGAGACCTATCTTCTGGCTTTGGGCACCCATAAGCCGATCACCGTACTAACGCAAGAACAGATCGAAGAAGAAGTCAAACCTCGCGGCTATTACGGTCAGCCTTAATAAAAAAACGGAAGTTATGCTTCCGTTTCTTCTTCTTTCTTCTCAGGAGCGTATTTGATGCAAAGGTGTCTCTTGTTTCCTTCGCCGACGGAAACCGTCGTAACGTTCTTGAAATCCTGCAGATACTGATGGATGACTTTTCTTTCATCGTTAGGCATCGGATCCAGTTCGCAGTCAACGTGCGTCTTGGCAACATTGATCGCTTCTCTTCTGGCGATGGCCTTAACCTTCTTGTATCTGTCTTCCTTATAGTGATTGACATCGACGATCAGGTTGATTCTCTTCTTGAAGGTCGCATTGACAGCAGCCTTAAGGACAGTAGAGATCGCTCTTAAGGTCTGACCGTTCTTGCCGATGATGATCGCATTGTTTTCGGCATCGAGGATGACTCTGTAAAGAAGTTCATCTTCTTTTTCTTTATCCTTTTCAACAATGATTTCGATTGCCACACCCTGATTTAATTCAGTGAAGTAGGCACCGAGATAATCAAAGATAAATTCCTTGACATCTTTCGAAGTGAAAGCTTCGATGGTGATCGACTTATGAAGACCGAAAATACCACCCTTTTCTTCTTCGAGCACATTGTAAGTTATATCCTGTACCTGGCAACCCTGCTCACTGGCAATGCTGTTGAGTACTTCATCTAATGTTCTTCCGGTATACTGTTTCATCCTTATGCCTCCTTGTGTGTCATCTGGTCAATTACAAGAGTCTTCGCAATGTTGACGATGGAAGAAATACAGTAATACAGCCCAACGGCGGACGGAATGGAGAACATCGCAACTGCGACCATTGCCAGCATGCCGTAGGTCATCGTCTGATTCTGATTTTCCGGCTTCTTGTAAGTCTTATGGTGCTTTTCAGCTTCTTCTCTGCCGCGCTTCTCGGCCAGCCACTGAGGAATCTTGATCGAAATGAACTGGCAGATGATCATCAGAACAAAGATGACCAGGTTGAGCCACTCTTTTGCCGGGATCGACTGTGACGGCGACAATGACAGGTTAGTGCCTAAGAAGGTCGCATGGGCAACCGCATCCGATCTTCTGACGGCATTGTACATACCGATCAAAAGCGGGAACTGGATGAATGTTGCAGCCAGAGAGCCAAGCGGGTTGATGCCGTACTTGTTGTAAACCTGCTGCATTTCCATTGCCATACGCTGCTGGGACATTTCGTCCTGTCTGCCTTCGTACTTGGCCTGGATCTTCTGTAATTCAGGCTGGATTTCCTGCATCTTCTGCATCGCAACACTGGACTTGAAAGTGAAGGCCAGAACGATGGCGTTGATGACGATGGTAACGATCGTGATCGCCAGGAAGATACCGGTACGCGGTGTCAGCCAGTTGATCGCCTGAGAAAGCGGATAGGTGATGAAGGCGGAAAGGAAACCGTCATTCATTGCCTCCGAGAATGTTGTATCTAATGTAATGAGCTCGGTTGAAGTAGAACAGCCGGTCAATACAAACGCCAAAGCTATGAGCGATAAAATCAGTTTTAAGCGTTTACTTTTCATAGAGTGCTCCTTATTCATACTGTTATATTATAGCCTTTTTAATCGCTATTTCCAAATCATTTTTATTGTCCGAAAAAGCCCTGTTTAAATAGGGTTTTCTGACAATTATGATGAGGTCTTTCGGGCAGTTTTCAAAGTCCACGATCGCCCTTGTCATCTCTCTGACCTGGCGCTTGATGCGGTTGCGTTCCACGGCATTGCCCAGCTTCTTGGAGACCGAGATGCCGACTCTGGCATTTTCTTCTTTTTTAGGAGAAGAATACACAACAAAAAAGGCATTCGCCGCCGAATGCTTCAAAGCGATGATCTTGGAAAACTCTTCGTTTTTTCTGACCCGATAGAGCTTTTTCATAATAAATGAAAAGTCACCTGAGTGACTTTATGCGGATAATACCTTTCTGCCTTTAGCACGACGTCTGGATAATACCTTACGACCGCCGACTGTCTTCATTCTGGCTCTGAAGCCGTGGACATTCTGGCGTCTTCTTTTACTAGGTTGATACGTTCTTTTTGCTGCCATAATAAGCCACCTTTCTCAAATACTATTCAATTTTAGTTCAAACTTGTAAGAAATGTCAATAATTGAAAAGTATTTCATACAGCAAAGTTTTAGGCAGTCTCTTTGATCAGCTTTTTGTTGATGCGTCTGGCAATCGCATTGCACGAAGTACCAAGTTCGAAAGTCAGACCGTTTCTGGTTTCCACGACCTTGCGGATACCGATATCCTGTATCTTCTCGTAATTGATCTTCTCCGGATCACGGATATAGACATTGAGCTTGAACAGGCCCGAACCGGCATTGATGATGTTTTCCGAACCGCCGGCGACACGGATGATGTCATCCACCAGGATCTCACCCTTGCCGGTCTTGACGAAGTCGAAAGCCAGGAAGCGGTAATAGAACATGGTGAGCACAAGCATGACGACAAAAGCGCACAGGCCGACGATCAGAATGGTGCGGATCGACGGGATCAGGGAAGAGTTGCGGATGTTGATGATGAAATCCGCGAAACTGCCCGGCATGGCGATGACCGTATTGCTGATGCGGCTGGAGAAGCCAAGGAAGGCTTCAAAGTTTACGAGAACACCGGAACAGATGCCGACGATGACAAGATAGAAGCACAATAAAGCGGGTGAGGTCATCAGCATCAATAATTCCGTCGGCAAAGGATTGCCGGCAATCACCGACAGCAGGATCACAAACAGGAACTCGACGATCAGTACGTTGCGGTCTGCCCGATCGCTCATTGAGAACAGAGTTCCCAAATAGTAAGCCGGGATGATAAACATGTTGATGATGTAGAACGGCGTAATGAAACGTCCGGCACCGACATAGGATGCGTTGGAGTCCTTGATGTAGGTCCAGATATTCACATCGCCCAAAACGCTCTGACCGGTCACCGTATTGGAGAAGGAACCGCCAACCGATGTATACCAGAACGGATAACGGATGGTGTTGCCTAAACCGAGGATCGATAAGACCCTGTCCAAAGCGGAATACAAGCCGATCCGCATCGGGTCAAGCAGGTCGGAGGCGATAAAAGTGATCCCTCTTTGCAAATACATATAAAAATAAGGAAACGTATAGGATACGACGATTCCCAAACCAAAGCAGAACAGGAAATTATAGATCAGTCCGGACGTATCACGGGCAAAGATATTGGAAAGGGAATAGCTGCCTCTGTGACGCGAGAAGATGAAGGCTGCTCTGGTCGCAAAAGCCACCAGGAAAGAGCCGATCATGCCGGTCTCCAGAGGAAGACGGGTGCCGGAAGGCATGTTGAAGACGGAATTGATGCCAAAACCGGTAGAATATGCTGTCGCATTGAGCGTCTGCGGCGAAAACAGCATCGTTGTCACCACAAAGGTAAAATAACCGACCAGAGCCATGACGACCGGCGCTGCATTATTCGCCTTCTTGCAGACGATATTCAGCATGAAGATCAGCGGAAGATTCATGATGGTGAATTCACCGATCTTCAAAAACAGTTCAGCAATAAACAGAATTATATTGGAACGGAAGGTATAGAAGACGTTGACGCTTTCGTTCTGAATAAGAAAGCCGATCGCCACCAGAATGAAACCGAAATAAGCGACCCGGATCGGTGTCTTGCAGCTTTCATAGAGATTCATCATTTTTTTCATATACTCATTCTACTACAAAAAAGACATATAATTGAATCAGAGGTGGAATTATGAAAGCAATGATCATCGTCAGCAACGGCTTGGAAGAATGCGAAGCACTCGTCACTTACGACCTGCTCTATCGGGCCGGCATCGATGTAAAACTGGTCGGTTTAAACAAAACCGTCGTCTCTTCTCACAATGTCAGCTTTGAAGCACACGAAACGATCGATGACATCGATCCTTCGGCCTATGACTGTCTCATCCTGCCGGGTGGTATGCCGGGGACAAAGAACCTGGAAAACGACCAACGAGTCCAGGATCTGATCGACTATTTCGTCAAGGAAGACCGCTATATCGCCGCGATTTGTGCTGCCCCTTCTCTGCTGATCCACAAGGGTCTTTTGGACAACCGAAAATTTGTCTGCTTCCCCGGTTTTGAATCCGGACTGACGCCGGAAAAAGAAAAAGCCGTCGTCGATGGAAAATTCATTACCGGCAAGGGTCTTGGTGCTGCCTTCGAATTTTCCTATCGGATCATCGAAGCTCTTCTTTCAAAAGAAAAGGCAAAAGAAGTCCTGGACAAGATCCAGTATTGAATAAGACGGAAACAAATTCTGCAAAGCATCGCTTCAAGCGGTGCTTTTTCTTTCATATCAATGCTGTTCTTGTGTTTTATAATGTAGGAAAAGGTGAAGACATATGAATAATAAAGAATTTACAGAAGAGTATTATATTGACCGAACGAAAAATCTTTCCGTCAAATGGCAGCGGGGCAAGAAGATGAACTGTCTGCCGATGTGGATCGCCGACATGGATTTCAAGATGGACCAGCGTCTCATCGATGCCCTGAATGACTTTATCGCCAAGGGCGATTTCGGCTACATGAATCTGCCGCAGGATTACTATGACGTCTTTACAGGCTGGCATCAAAAAAGACACAATGTCCAATACAAACAGGAATGGATCCGCTTCTCCCGAGGAGCGATCGACGCCATCCATCAGGTGGTCAATGCCCTGAGCGATGAAAAAGACGGCATCTTAATCACCACGCCGCTCTACCCGCCGTTTGCCTCCACCATCAAAAACAGCGGCCGCAGGCTCTATGAATCCAAGATGATCGACAATGACGGCTTCTTCACATTCGACTATAAGGACATTGAAAAGAAATTCAAAACCGGCAGGATCAAAATGTTCATGCTGTGCTCGCCGCACAATCCGCTCGGCCGGGTCTTCAAGAAAGGCGAACTGGAAGAACTGTTTGAATTGTGCAGAAAGTACAATGTGCTGATCTGCGCCGATGAAGTTCATTGCGACCTCATCATGCCGGATCAGGAATTCCTCCCAGCCTATTCTTTCAGCAAGTACCGCAACCGCATGGTCACCATTACGGCAGCAGCCAAGACCTTCTCGCTGGCTCTGTTCTCGCATTGCCACATCATCATAGCTGATCCGAAACTGCGTAAGAGATTTATCGCTTACCAGCAGAAGGCCCACAAGGGATCAGTCAACGTCTTCAATGCCCTTCCTACCTACTACAGCTATCAGTTTGGCGAAGAATGGCTTGATGCCTTCAATAACGTCGTCTTTGAAAACTACAGCTACATCCGCAAGGAACTGGGAAAGGATCTTGAGATCTGTACATTGGAAGGATCCTACCTGCTCTTCATCAATCTGGAAGGCTATTGCCAAGGCAAGACTGCTTTCGATACGCTGGTCAAAGACTGTTCCATTGTAGCCAATGCCGGCGAGACCTTTGCCAAGGGCTATGAAAGCTGGGCAAGACTCAATCTGGCAACCTCACTCAAAAACATCCGCAAAGCGGTGCGAAACATCAAGAAACTGATCAAAGAAAAACAGCAGTGATTCACATCTTCAGAAACACCGCTGCATTTTCCGTCAATACCGATACATTATAATAGAAGGCCGTATGATCGATCAGCCGAAACAAGGCGCAAACCGCATCGATCAGGTCTTCTTTTTTTCTGCGCTCCAGGCAATATACGATACATACCAGACGCAGCAGGCCGTAACAGATGCACAGCCCTCTGTAGGCGGCTGTCTTATCCGTCCGCTTGTCCACAAAGGGGAAACACTCATACATCATCGAATTGTTGATCATTCTGCCGAAAAAACCCCGATGATCCGAAAAGCGTTCTTCAAACTCCTTCTCATC
>Ga0310695_10005131_pt1 | contig 23151 bp, 23 predicted proteins | sample RumenRJG_04DNA_FD_203882 | JGI IMG/M metagenome (GOLD analysis project Ga0310695, IMG submission 203882) | Bovine rumen microbial communities from Lethbridge, Alberta, Canada - RJG_04 (v2) (version 2) | ecosystem: Host-associated > Mammals > Digestive system > Stomach > Rumen | place: Canada...
GGCGTATGGCCTTCTCCCTCTTCAAAAGGAACAAGCAACTGGTCTCCCTTGTAAAGGCGTAGCTCCTGTGGCTGGTCGGTAACCATATACTGGTTGGTCTTCTTTGCCGTAGAATTTAGCAGAGCCCTTTCCTGCAGCTTCTGGGGAACCTTGAACACACCAAAATAAAGGTAGGCAAGAATTCCGCCAAGAAGAACCACTGCACCGGAGACAATCAGCGGCACAAGGAATTTTGGCTTTGTCTTCCTAAGAAGAGCTTCCGGGGTTGGAGACTCCTGGATTTTCTTTGCATGGTACAGGCGTATCAAATCCTCGCTGGAAACGCCAAGGTAGTCGGCATAATTCTTTAAAAAACCGACCATGTAGGCACCGGCAGGGAACACGTCGTCCTTTTCATTTTCCAAGCCCGTAATATACTGGTAGGAAATAGAAGTGTCCTTTACGACCTGTTCAACAGTAAGGCCCTTTTCTTCCCTTTTTTCCTTTAGTATTGCACCATAGCTCTGCATATCGACTTACTCCGATAACAAGAAGTTGTTGTAGCTGTTAATATCCGGCGGCATTTCAAATTCAAAGCGGCGTAGCGGAACACCGGCATTGATAGACCAGCCTGTAAAGTCAAAGACATAAGTTCCGTTGTTCTGGGTATGCGCAACAATGCGGCGGATAAGCTTAGACTCAGGCAGAATGGAAATTGTCATAGTGGTAAATTCCTCTGCGGCAGAACGGCGGGTAAGCAAAAGCTTTATTACCTTTGTGGAGCTTCCCTCTTCCAGCGGAACCGGATCCTGACCAGATTCATAAGTAATAGTATAGTAGCGGCGCAAAAGCGAAAGTCCCTTTGCAGGAACAGCCTGTTCAGCATTCAAAACCTTCTGCTCCAGAACCGTGGCCTGTGAAGGAAGGTAAATAAAAAGCTCGTCACCGTCGTAAACAAAAGTCTGTCCACCCGGGTAAGAAAAGTTTATGCGCAAAAACTGAGGGCGGTGCCACATTGCGGTACCAGCCATCTTTTTTCCGTTTGCATCTATGTTAAGGGTAACAACATAATCCCTCATCTCTGCATAGTAATCGCTTACAGACTTAAAAAATTCGCCGGCAGTCTTAACCTGCGCAAAGGAAATTGCGGCTGAGCAACAAAGGGCAACAGCCAAAGCAACCAATTTCTTCATATTATATACTCCATAAAACTAGTTTGTCGAAGCACCCATCAGTTCAGCATATTTCTTTGCAAGACGCTTAGACTTAACAGCCGCAAGACCTCTGTAGCGGGCCGGGTCTTCAAAGAAATTAGACGGATTTTCCACGCCAAGCTTTTCCAGCTGGGCAGTAATCTTTGCATAAGCATCGGTGTGGGTCTTTAGCACTTCAAAGAATGTCTTTCCGGACTGTTCAGCCTCAAGGGTAATCTTTCTGATAACTTCGTGTCCGTCGTTAACACCAGCTTCACCAAGAAGAATGTATGCGGGTTCAGCAAGAACGCCACCCTTAACCTTTCCGCCTGCACCAGCCAAGTTGCGTGCCATAGACTCGCGGTCTGCCTGAAGCCCCGAAACAACAGCCTTCATTCTGGCAACAGCCATCGTAAAGCCTGCAACATAGTCGGAGATGAACCTCTGGCTTGCAGAATTTGTAAGGTCCCTCTGGTGTTCAGAAATCTGATCCATGTAGAAAGTAAGGACGCGGGGGCACATAGCCTTCCACAAAGACTTTACGTGCTCGCTGTTCCAAGGATTGCGCTTCTGTGGCATCGTGGAAGAACCAACCTGGGTAGAAGCAAAATACTCAAAGACTTCGCCAATCTCGCTCCTCTGAAGGTTGCGGAGGTCATCGGCAAGGTTTGCAATAATACCAAAGGCAACGTTCATCTCAAGCAAAAGGCGCAAGAGGTATTCAGGCTCAACAAGCTGGTTTGAATATTCGCTTGGTTCAAGGCCCAAAAAGTGCATGTAGGTAAGTTCAAGCTCTTCGGGATCCTTTACAATCATGCTGGGACCGTTGTAAGAACCAACAGGACCTGCAAGCTTACCCTTAAGCTGCTTGGAAAGCTCTTCTATGCGGAGGATTGACTTGCCAAGGCGGGAAACAAATTCCGCAATAGACCAGCCGAATGTTATTGGAACCGCATGCTGGCCATGGGTGCGGCCAACCTGTGGAGTTTCAGCCTCGCGGTCTGCAATAGCGCAAAGTGCCTTTTCCAGTTCCTTAAGCTCTGGGAGGACTACATTCTGAGTAACATCCCTCATGCGGCAGGAAAGGCCTGTGTCCAGAATGTCCACGCTGGTTGCCCCAAGGTGAACAAGCGGTGCCACTTCTGAAGGAACCTTTGTCTTAAAAACGTTAACAAGGGCACGGATATTGTGCTTTGTCTTTTCTTCTTCTTTATAGACTTCTTCCGGGTCAATTTCTTCTGCGGCCTTGTCCAGAGTTGCCTCCATGGCAGGAGTAAGCTGGCCGCGGAGCTTTAGGTGGGCCTTTACAAGAGCAGCCTCACACCTTGCGTTGCTGCGAACAGATGCTTCTTCTGAAATATATTTAGAGAGCCCTTCAAAAGCAGCGGCTTCTGAAAGTGAATACCTGTGGTCAATACAAGAAAGGTTTTCAAAAATATTACGAGTTTCCATAAATTACAGTATGCCCGAAAATCTAAAAATGTTCAACAGGTAGGCAAAAACATACTATAGATGGTGTTTTTTAGGACGGTAGCCCTAAACGCTCTACCATGCATTTTTTGGCTACAATCGGCTGCCATGCCAAATCGTCACCGCCTTCGCTTGAAACTTCGTTGCGAGAACCACCCTTCGCTAACGCTCATTGCCGCTTCGCGTCAACTGGCGGGGTTCCACGGCGGCGTAGGTTTCTTGGGAAAACTTGTTATGCGGACGCCCGCACTGGGGCGTATTAGATAAAAAATATATTTTCTTTACTGCAAAGTATTTGATTTTTTTTCCTCGGCAATGATGAACATATACAATCTCAATAAAAATAGTAGAAATGTAAATTACAGATTCTTATTTCCATCGCTTCTTTTATATTCTTCTGCACTTGCCCTGTGTTCTTCTCCCCAGCCGTAAAGTGCGTTCAGTGCAGGCATGAGCTTCTTCCCTAAATCAGTCAAATGGTAAGTAACGGACATGGGCATGGTCTTAGCATCGTGCCGTGTCAGGATTCCGTCTTTCTCTAGTTCATGCAAGGCTCTAGCAAGAGCTGTGTCGATAATTCCCTGCACTCTGCAAAGCCTCCCCGCGCCGCGCGGACGGACAAGGCGGAGCGTGCAGCGTTTCAGAAAAAGTGGCTTGACATCACGAGCGTCTGCACCGATGTTCCGACCACCGTTGCGACCGTCTGCACTGAAATTGTTGGCGTAAATCGCAACACGGTGAACAGCTGGTACAACGATTTCCGCCATAAAATAATGCTTCAAGTCCTTGCGGAAACAAGGACAGAGAGCGGGGAATTTGAGGTTGATGAATCTTATTTTGGCGCTCATCGGGTCCGTGGAGCTTCGCCAAATTCAACGGTTGTGATTCCGACAAATTTGTGATACATTTGATGGAGTGCGAGTGGCAATACAGTGTTGCCTCAAAAACTGAAGTTTTTAGAGACTCTCACTTTTTACTAAAGGAGAAAAAAATGAAGAAACTGAAAGCTTTTAGCACAATTTTGATATTTGCTTTTGGATTTTTTGTCGTTGGCTGTGAAAGTACAAAAAACTACGGTTACAAGAGAAAACATCCTGATTACCTTGTGTTGGTAAACAAGATGCACCCCATAAGTGTGGATTATGCAAAAAGCCTTGACCTTGTGACGGTGGATACCGTTTATGATGACGAAACTGCCGAAATCGAGAAAGCTACTTACGGAGCATACCTTTCGTTGAAATCTGCTCTTGAAAAACAGGGAATTGAAATTGGTATTGACTCGGCGTATCGTAGCGTGGAATATCAGGAGCGAATAATGCTCGATTTTACTGAAAAATACGGTGAAGAGTATGCCCGCAACACCGTGGCGGTTCCAGGAACGAGTGAGCATCATACAGGGCTTGCAATTGACATAGTGCCAAAGGTTAACGGAGAATGGAAGTGGGAGAATGAGGATATGATGCAGCTTCCTGAGCTTTTCTCTAGAATTCACAAGGAACTCCCCAATCACGGCTTTATCCTTAGGCTCTTAAAAGGCAAAGAAAAAATTACGGGGTATTCCTATGAACCGTGGCACATTCGTTATGTGGGGAGTGTAGAAGTTGCACAGGAAATTACCGATTCAGGACTTGTGCTTGAAGAGTATCTGGAGGAATTCAAATGAAAAAATCTATTATTTTTGCCACTGTTATAGCAATTGCTTTTTCGGTACTTTACGTATCATGTAAACAAAGCGATGTCGCACCGAAAGGCTTTGTCTATCTTGCAGAAGCTGTTCCCGATGCGATTCTTGAAATCCGCTACTATTCCACATACAACTTTGTTGGAGATCGCATTAACGGCTATGAAAAGCCTGTTGCACTTCTTACCACCGAAGCGGCAGAGGCTTTGAAAGCTGTGAGCGATGATGTAAAGGCTCAAGGCTACCGCCTCAAAATCTACGATGCATATCGACCTCAGCGTGCAGTAACGCATTTTATAAATTGGGCTAAAGATACTTCGGACACTAGGATGAAACAGTATTTCTATCCGAACCTTGATAAATCAGTGTTGTTTACTCAGGGCTACATTGCAGAAAAATCGGGGCACAGTCGTGGGAGTACGGTGGATTTGACATTGTTCGATATGGAGAGTGAAAAAGAGATTGATATGGGTGGCACTTTCGACTGGTTCGGAATTGAAAGCCATCCCGACTACATGCAAATTTCCGAGGAACAGTATGCAAACCGCATGATTCTTCGAGAAGCTATGCTCCGCCACGGTTTTAAGCCTCTCGAAGAGGAATGGTGGCACTTTACCCTCAAAGACGAGCCGTATCCCGACACTTACTTTGACTATCCTGTAAAATAGAAAAAACATAAGGAGAAATTTTCATGGAAACAGCGAAGAAAACATTTCGTTTTGCAATGTTAGTTTTACTCGCAACATTTGCATCATTTATTTTTGTTTCCTGTGCAAGTACTCCTCGCACAGGAAAAGGTGCGCTCTCACTTTGGAATGATGACGCGCCTGCAAAGAAGGCTCTCTTTTCTTATGTGTCTGCTGTCACCACCAGGAACTCTCCTGACTTTATCCCTGTTGAGCGCAGAATCGCTACGTTTGACCTTGACGGAACTCTTTTTTGCGAGACAAATCCCACTTACTTTGATTTCCAGCTCTTTATTCATCGCGTGCTTGACGATCCGAATTACACACCTTCGCAGGAGCAGCGTGCACTGGCTGAGGATTTCCGAAGGACGGGAAGAGTGCCTCCTTTAGGAGCGGAATACGAGCGGATGCTTGCAAGTGTGTACAAAGGCTTTACACTCAAAGAATTTGATTCCTATGTGCGCTCATTCATGCAGACTGATCAGCCTGGCTACAAGAATCTCAAGCGGGCGGACGCTTTCTATAAGCCGATGGTGGAAGTTGTGAACTATCTTGTGCAGAACGGATTCACTGTGTATGTCTCCAGTGGAACGAACCGCCTTATCCTTCGAGCCTTAGTATGCGATGCCCTTGGACTGCCGCCAAAGCAGGTTATAGGCTCCGATAACGTGCTTGTTGCTATGAATCAGGATGGAAAGGATGGGTTGGATTATACTTTCAGTAAAGATGACGACATTTTGCTTGGCGGTGTGAATATTATCAAGAACTTGCAGATGAACAAGGTTTCCACTATTGTAAAGGAAATCGGCTACCAACCGGTTCTTGCTTTTGGAAACAGCCTTACAGATGCTAGCATGGTGAACTACACCATTCACAACAACGAATACAAGTCGCTTGGCTTTATGCTCTGTTGCGACGACATTGAGCGTGAGTACGGCAATATAACCAAAGCCGACAAGATGCGATCGGACTGTGCTGCAAACGGATGGATCCCCATCTCCATGAAAAATGACTGGAAGACCATTTATGGCGTCGGCATCGAAAAAAAATGAAAAATCCCTGATACTGTGATATAATTTCAAAGAACTTCGAAAAAATATCATTTGTAAAGAGCAAATTCTTTTATGGAAGAATCAACTGTGATATAATTTCAAAGAACTTCGAAAAAATATCATTTGTAAAGAGCAAATTCTTTTATGGAAGAATCAATAAAAATCCGCGGATTTCATTCCATGCGGATAAGGATTTCCGTCCTCATTATTCTGGCTGCACTCATTCTTACAGTGGCAATTTCATTTGTTGCCCTAAGTCTTTTTACCCGGCACAATTAAAATCATAGAGGAAGACGCATTCTGGAGCAGCGGAAAACTTTCAAAAGTTACAATCGAAGAAGGCGTAAAAGAAATCGGTGCCAGTGCCTTTCTTGGAACCAGCATCAAAAAGCTAAAAGTCCCCGAAAGCATCGTAAAATTTGGCGAAAACATAACAGACAAAGATGTGGTGTGGGTTGTAAAAAAAGGCAGTCCCGCCCACGAGTATGCGGTAAAAAACAAGTACAAGGTGGAGTTTTTCTAAATGGTTACAAACGTATTTGAACGCTACTACAAAGCAAAGGCAGACTTCTCCGGCATAAAAAGAAACGGGGCGCTTGTCATGCTTATAAGCGACAGTGAAGCAGGCTTCATAACTTACAAAGCGGCGGTTACATTCTTTGCCCACAGGGATGCCGAAGATTTTTCCGTCTCCTACGATGCCTATTTTGAAAAAGAGCTCTACAGCGCAAAAGGCAGAAGGTCAAAGAAAAAAGAAGCGGCTTTTCTTGAGGAACTTGGCAAAGTCATAGACGGCATTGCTAAAGAGCATGATGCTTCTATTCTTTGGGACGAGCCTTTGACAGAAGAAAGAAGGGCATAGCAATCTACACTAATGCCCTTTCCTACAGGCTTATCGTGCCAATAACAGTCTCATCGTTGGAAGAAGACTTGCGCGCTTTTTCTGCTTTTTTTAAGAGGGAATGTTTTTTGCCAAAGAAAGATGATTTTTCTGGGGCAGAAGAGGAGTCGCTTTCAAGTTCCGTGTCGTCAAAGTTCTTTCTTGGGGCAGAGCGCTTTTTGGGGGAAACAAGAAAACCAAATAGGCTTCCGCAGATTCCACCGGCAAGGCTTATGAATGTAACGGCATTCTTTTTTAGGAAGAGGATGAATCCCTTGTTTGCAGTAAGGGAAAGGCGCACATCGTTTCCGCTATAAACAGAATAGAACTGGTATATTATATAGAAGAAAAATATAAATATCCAAGAAAAGCGGATGTGCTTTTTTGCAAGGTCCGTCATTCCGGTAAGGAAAATCATCGTAAAGATTACGCAGGAAGCGCCAAAGACGGGGGCTGGGGAAAGGCATGCGTTCAAGACGCCGGTAACAAGGGCAGAGACTGCAAGCATCAGGGCCAGTACAGGAGAGCCGTAGCGTTCTTCCAGTTCCGGGCCAAGCATTAGTACAAAGAGGCAGTTTATAAAGACGGCATTCCAGGAGGAAAATCCAAAGACATGCAAAAGAAGCTTTATGTAGTCGGCAGCGGACGAAAAATTAAAGCTGGGGCTGCTAAGCTTTCCGCCAGGGCAAGCAAGGATGGACGCAAGAAGCTTTCCCTTTAGCACAAAAGTGTCCAGTGCAAATGCCACCAATGCAAGAATGGCAAAACAAACGGTAACAGGAGAGTCATTGTAAACTTTTAATTTCTTAGCCATATTTTTATTATCGGGAATTAGGACTTGAATTTTTTAATATTTATTCGTGCGGCACTTTCTTTTGCAGTCCAAGCATCTTGTTTGCAAACCATCGTGCCTTGTGGGTGGCGCTTCCGGGGTTTCGGCATTCGCCTCCATTACCGCTTTGCGGTAACGCTTCGCGCCCCTACAGTGCCTGCCGCGCCTCTTTTTGCATACCATTCTTGCCACACTGAATGTAAAAGGCAAGTACAGATTTTCAATAATCGTAATGCAAAAAGCGGAACTTGACCAGTTATATTTTTACAGGTATATTTAAAGGAACTAGCACACAGGAGGTAAACATGAAGAATTTTATTACAAGAATCCTTGCTCTGGCTTTTATTATTTCCATTGGTTCAAGTGCATTTGCCCAGTACAGCGGTGACCTTCAGCTTGTTCTGGGGAATGATTACCAGTATCTTGCCATTGATGACGGCGACTACGGCTGGAATTCCAACAATTTTAACATAGGGCTAAAGTCTTTTAACACATTTGACGTGGTTAGCTTTTTGGGGGTTGGCTTTTTGGCAAGCTGCGACCTAGCCGTTGGCAAAAGCATTCACGCAAAGAATTCTGCCACTCCGGACATGGACTTTTTGCTTGACTTTGACGCATTCCTGGGACCGGCACTTACCATAAACATAATGGATGTGGTTGCCCTTCAGGGAGCGGTTGGTTTTGACTGGCATTACCTTGGAATTTCTGGCAAACCGGAGTTTACCCTTCTTGGCGGAAAGAAAGACTATTATGTTTACGGAAAAAGCACCGGCTTTGGTCTTGATGTTCAGGCAAAGCTTTTTCCGGCAGCACCACTTAGCGCCGTCTTTGGCATGAAGGCAATTTTCTGCGGAGCTGACCACTACAAGGTAGACATTGACGGCGACACTTCCACTGTAGACGACGACATAGACCTTAATTCATTTAAGTTCTATGCGGGTGGATCCTTTAACTTCTAAAAAGCGGACTATGAACAATACTGAATTTTTGCGCAATGAGATTTTTTTACGCTACGGTAACATAAAAAGGGCAAGGGGAAATTTTCTTTATACGGAAAAGGGAATCCGCCTTACCGACTTGTACCGAGAGGGCGGAAGGGCAATTCTTGGATGGGGCTCGGAAGGAAGCGGGGCATTTACTGTTTTTAAGGATGTCCTGCAGCGCGGGCTAACCGGCAGTTTTGCTACGGCTATGACTTACCGCTTGCAAAAGGCCATTAGCGAGCTTCTCTTTAGCGAAAGAAAGATTTTTGTTTTTGCTTCCCGGCAAGATGCCCTGCTTGGCGCGCAAAAATTCAGTACGGACATTTCTTTTTACAAGCCCTGGGCTTTGGCCAAAGATTCGTCTGCGGTTGACTTTTCTGCTACAGACTGTGTGATTGTTGAAGCCCCCTTTCCCTGGGCTGGCGAGACGGAATTGCTGGCTGTAAAAGAAGGGCTTTTGGCAAATGGAGCACCTTCTGGAGAAGGTCATTCTGTGGAAGAACCTGCTGAACTTAAGGGCTTACGCACAATATACCTTGCCCCTGCAATGGAAGCTGCCTTGGCCCGCTCAATCTACGACCTGATTGCGGCTATTCAAAGCTACAGCGAAAAGGACTTTTTTATCTACGACAAATACATTGCCCCATACTGGCTTAGAAAAGGCCCCTACCTCTTTCCAAAGGTGGCAAAGGAAAAATACGAAGACTTTGTAAAATTCTGCCTTGACTGCCAGCTTGTGCCCCCGCCTGCATACGAACAAAACGGAATAGTGCCATTCAAGGCGGACAAGGGCGTGTTTGCAAAGCTTAGCAAAAGCAATAGAAATTAATTTTCATAAAATATGATGGCAGGTAATCAAAAAAAAGAACAGTGAAAATTGGTTTCTTTTATTTTCCCTATGTTAACGAAACCGGAAAGCAATTTTGGGTGCAGCGGAAGGCAAATCCGTATGAAAACCCGCATTGGAGCGGAACGAACGAAGTGAGTTTAATTTCCTATTCCGCGACACAGCGGGTTTTCAGACGGATTTGCCTGGGAGCGGAACACAAAATTGCTTTCCGTGAGCAAAAGTAACTTCTCCTAAAAAAATTCAGATTTAGGATTTACAGACCCTGTGGTTCGACAAGCTCACCAACCAGTTCAGGGTGACGTAAATCGCATTTCCCTAAATTCGATTTTTACTTTGCCGATAAAATATGTAGGCAGGCAATTTTCCTAGGGTGGAGGTTGCCCGATGATTCATTTGGGAGGACGGCTTTATGGCGCAGTCAGAATTGATTCTTTACTTGCTTAAGCTAATTCTGGGAGGGCTGACTGCGTTTTTAGCCGTGCTTTTGTGGAGCAAAACCCGCGATTCCGCATGGATGAGCCTTGTTGCAGGAACAGTAATAGGCTACGCAGGCATTGTCTACAACTTGCTCTTGGATTTTGGTTTTGTCTTTACAGTTGACTTTGTTGTCTTTGGAATCCCCATTACAAGCCTTTTGTTTACGGTAATTCCTCTTCTTTTCTTTATACTTGCATTTTCCCTTATGCTAAGGCGCTTGCTCTAGGCTATTGCCCAAACGCTTGCCCACAAGCCTGACTCTTTCGCAGAGGCGTAGCCAAAAAATCTGTTATAAAAAGAAACTTTCTCTTTTACACGACCAGCCCTACCCCCGATTAGAAGGATAGTTGGTTAAAAATTGCATCCATGCAATTTTTAACCAGTAGTTTTCCTGCGGAAAACTACCAAATCTCTTTTGCTACGAAGCAACGCGCCCTCCATGGCGCTGCTTGTTTACAGCCAGAACCCTGGAAAGCGGGTTAGCAATTGCAAGCAGGTCCGTGGTTCGACAGGCCGCTGGAAGCTGCGCTGCGAGGCACCAACCGTGGTTCGATGAACTCACCAACCGTGGTTCGACAGGCTCACCAACCGGGGTGGTTACAGGGCGGAAAGCTTTTCGTTTACGAGCTTGGATGCAATCTTTGGATTAGCCTTGCCTTTGGATTCCTTCATTACCTGACCGGTAAGCCAGCCAATAACGTTGGTTTTTCCACCCTTAAAGTCTTCTACGGCCTTGGGGTTTGCGGCAATAACGCTGTCTACGATTGCTTCGATTGCGCCGTTGTCGGAAACAACTTCCATGCCAAGATCCTTTGCAATCTTTGCGGGCATATCGTTTGTCTCGAGCATCTTTGCAAAAACGGTCTTTCCCTGGGCACCAGAGATTTTTCCTTCCGCAATGATGTTTACAAGTTCCGTAATGTGGGCAGGCGTAATTGTTACGTCGTTGATTGTCTGCTTGTTTGCGTTCAAGACGGAAAGCAGCTCTGCCAAAATCCAGTTTGCAACCTTCTTTACGTCCTTGGCACCTTCGGCGGCCTTTTCAAACCATTCGGCAAGGTCGCGGGTAGAAGTAAGGGTCTCCACGTCAAAGTCGCTCAAGCCGTATTCCTTCTGCAACCTAACGCGCTTGGCTTCCGGCAGTTCACCAACACGGCTTTTTGCGCGGCTAAGCAAGTCATCGCCAACGCTAAAGGGCTTAATGTCCGGCTCTACAACAAAGCGGTAGTCAACAAAGCTGTTTTTTGTACGCTGAACAACTGTCTGTCCTTTTTCTTCGTCCCAACCCATAGTCACTTTGAATCCAGGGTTGAATTCCTGGCGGTCTTCCTGGAATTCCTTAAGCTGCCTCTGGGCTTCGTAAGTGCAGGCTTCCTTGATTGAACGGAAGGAGTTAAGGTTCTTGATTTCGCTGATTGGCGTGTGCCAGAGTTTGCCGTCTTCCCAGACATTCAGGTTGATGTTGGCGTCGCACCTCATGTTTCCTTCTTCCAAGTTACCGTTTGTTACCTTCATGTAGCGGAGGATTTCCTGAACGGTTTCCATAAAGAGGGCAGCTTCTTCCGGGCTAGACATATCGGGCTTGGTTACGATTTCTATAAGAGGCGTACCTGAGCGGTTGTAGTCAATGTAGGAGTGCTTTCCGGGAAGGTGGAGGGACTTACCTACGTCTTCCTCCAGGTGGATTCTTTCTACACGGACGCGGCGGTACTTTCCGTCTTCTATGATGCAGTCCTTTCCAATAAAATTCAGCGGACGGAATTTTTCGCCGCCCTTCTGCTGGTCCTTTGGAAGCTTTGCCATTGGAAGGTCAACGTGGCCGTCCGTACAAAGGGGAATGTCGTACTGGGTAATCTGGTAGCCTTTTGCAAGGTCGGGGTAAAAATAGTGCTTGCGGTCAAACTTTGTAAAGCGGGCAATGTTGCAGTTAAGCGCCATTCCGGCAACAGCACCAAGTTCCACGTAGCCCTTGGAAATGCGGGGCATTGCTCCGGGAAGGCCAAGGCATACCGGGCAAACGCGGGTGTTGGGCATTCCACCGTAGCGGTTTTCGCAGGCGCAGAAGGCCTTTGTGTTTGTTAAAAGCTGGGTGTGAATTTCGCAGCCGATTACTATTTCATATTTGTCTATCATTTTCGTTTCCTTAACCAATTGGTGGCTAGACTAGGGCAAGCAGCATAAATGCTAGCAACATAAATGCCAACAGCCTAAGTGTTAGTTACTTTCTCCAACAGGAGATCCGCAGCCGGGGTGCTCTTCTTCCCATGCCTGTGCAACGCTCAAAATCTTTGCCTCGCTGAACATGGGGCCTGCAAACTGTATGCCAACCGGCATTGAGTCGCTCTTACCGGTAAGGGCAGCCTTTGCAAAGGGGCCGTTTCCGCCAACCGTAATTCCGGCTTCCACCCCCTGGCCCTTTGTATGTCCGCAGGGAACGGAAATGCTTGGTATGCGGGCAAGGTTTACAAAAACCGTAAAGAGGTCGCTAAGGTACATCTCAAGCGGATCGTCAACCTTCTGGCCCAGCCTAAAGCTTGGAGTTGGGCAGGTTGGGCAAAGAATCAGGTCGTAGCTTTCAAAAAGCTTTGCAACTTCCCTCTGGATTCTTGCGCGTACGGCCATACCCTTCTTGTATGTGTTGCCGGAAAACTGCTCAGAAAGAACGTAGTTTCCGATTATGATTCTTCTCTTTACCTCAGGACCAAAACCTGCACTGCGGGTGTCTACATAAAGCTGGTCGTAACCGGCCTCATTGTCCACACGGTCACCGTAGCGGATTCCGTCAAAGCGGCTAAGGTTGGATGCAACTTCGCTAAAGGCAATAACATAATAGCTTGCAATGGAAGCATCCAAAACTGGAAGGTCAACAACGTCTATCTTGGCACCCTTCTGTTCAAACCATGCGCGTGTTTCTGCAAAGACCTTGCCAACATCCTCGTCCAAACCCTTGCTTTCCAAGAACTGCTTTGGAATTGCAATCTTTAGCTTGGCAAAGTCTGCGGAAGACATTGCGCTAAGATTTTTAAGTGAAGCGGCAGAAGGCAAATCGGCAGAAGTGTCGTCGTAAAAGTCTGCGCCGGCCATAACGCTAAGGGGAGTTGCTATGTCCTGCGGTGTGTGGCCAAGAATACCAACCTGGTCAAGGGATGAACCGTATGCAACAACACCCCAGCGGCTTAAAACGCCATAAGTTGGCTTTAGACCGTAGACCCCGCAGTAGGAAGCAGGCAAGCGTACAGAGCCACCGGTTTCCGTACCAAGTGCAAAAAGCGCCTGGTTTGCAGCAACAGCCGCAGTTGAACCGCCGGAAGAACCGCCGGAAACATAGTCGCGGTTAATCGGGTTGCGCGTTGGGCCGTAGGATGAATACTCTGTGGAAGAACCCATGGCAAATTCATCTTGGTTGCAGCGGCCAAGCGGAATTGCACCTGCATTCTTTAGGCGGCCAATTACGGTTGCGTTGTAGGGCGCAACATAGCCCTTTAGAATCTTAGAAGAACAGGTAAGGCGCTTTCCCTGAACCGAAATATTGTCCTTGTTTGCAAAGGGAAGACCCAAAAGAGGCTTCTCTTCAAACAAAGCATCAAGCTTACCAGATGCGCGGGCCTCTGCAATCTCTTCGTCCGCTTTTTTTGCAAGTTCCAGTGCATCATCGTAGAGTTCAATAAATGCGTTAAGCGGCTTTTCAGACTTCTGGTCGGCCGTAAAAGTGTCTATTGACTTTTGCACCAGTTGCTCGCTGGTTACCGTGCCACCCTTTAGGGCAGCAATTGTTTCTTTTATAGTATTCATAACAATTCCTTTGCAATTAAAAGAATAATAATATTCAAGGTGGGGGAAGTCTCCCCCTGCGGTCGCACTTCGTTGCGCCCTACCCCCTCTGCGGGCTCAAACGCCGCCCGCAACGCCTGCTCAAAAAAAACAGGTGTCACATATATGCCTTGCGAGTTTCGAAGAAACCCGTTAGCAACAGGAGGCTGCGGCCAACGCCAGCTTAAGCTCCCTCGCCAAGAACCTTTGGAACCTGGAAATAGCCGTCCATAAAATTAGCCGCATTGATTTTCTTTACGTCGCTCATTTCAAGACCGGGAACAACAGTGTCATCGCGAAGTTTTTCCGCATCAGTTGAAGGGTAAGCATCGTATGGATTTTCACTGTCATCGTACTTGGAAAGAATGTCAAAATAACCAACGATGTCATCCACCTGCTTCTTAAGGGTTGCCATGTCCGTACTTTCCGGGGACAGGCGAGAAAGATACAAAAGTTTTTCCAAAGTGTCCTCAGACACCTCTTTATGTGTAGTAGTAGCCATGCCGTGAATTATAGCAAATAGCGCTATTTTATGGAAGAGATTGGCAATTCTTTGGCTATAGCACATGCCTTATACAAATTCCAATACCACCCAGGTATTAGCATGCATTACCATAAAACTTTTACAGCATATTGAGGGATTATAGTGTCACTTGTAATTATAGTTAGTTTTCTTTTTATTGCCTGAGAAATTATTAGCCGGTCAAAAGGATCTTTATGTATCATAGGCAAGACTTTTACCCCTTCTATTTCCTCTGAAAGGATAGGAATAATTTCAATACTTCTGTTCTTGCAGATTTTTTCTATATCCGGGATAGTTGTTTGTATTGCCAGTTTTCCAAGAGTCTGTTTTATTGCAATTTCCCAGAAAGAAGCTATGCTTACGCACAACTCTTTTTCAGTGGTAATAATTTGGATTGCTTGTTTTGTAAGTCCACTCGGATTACAAAGAGTATAGATAAGAGCATTTGTATCAAGAATATATTTCACATATACTCCTTAAAACATTCAGGAGTTTCGTCAAAGTCTGGTGCCATATAAAAGCCTTCTTCCAGACCGCCAAGTTCGCGGGTGAACGGAGTTTGTTTAGCATTCGTTTTCTGGGAAAGCAAAAATTTTACCTTCTCAAAAATCTGTGTCAATTCTGGAACACCAAGATTGTCAAGTTCGGTATTAAAATAGTTAAATGCAAAATCACTCATATCACACCTCCTTCTTCTATAAATATAACACTTTTTTGCCAATCTGCAAAGCAAAAGAAGATTCTTGCCAGCCGGCATAAAGCCTACGAAGAGCGAAGCATTAGAAACCTACGCGGGATTGGAGGGGCCGTTGGTTAAAAATTGCATCCGTGCAATTTTTAACCATGAGTTTTCTACGAAAACTCACCTGTTTTTTTCGCTAACAAATGACGCGCCCTCCTTGGCGCTGCTTGTTTGCAGGTAAAAAATGGCAAGTGTCGATTTTAGAGGAGAAATGGATGGTAGAGCGGAAAAAAGTACCGTCCAAATTTAAAAAAAATTCAATGGAAAGAATCTATTGCAAGAGAGGGCTGGCAACGGTAGAATTGCCTTATGAAATTGATGATTGCGAGCGACATTCATGGATCGGCGGCTTTTTGTGCAAAGATGGCGGAGCGCTTTAGGGAAGAGAATGCGGACAGGCTACTGCTCTTGGGGGACCTGCTTTACCACGGGCCGCGCAATGACCTGCCTGAGGAATACGCACCCAAAAAAGTGATAGAAATTCTGAACAGCCTGGGAGAACGCATTTTTTGTATCCGGGGAAACTGCGATGCAGACGTTGACCAGATGGTGCTTAAGTTTCCGATTTGCGCAGAGTATGCTGTTTTTGCCGCAGGAAGCCGCCTTGTTTATGCAAGCCACGGACACATTTTTAATGACGAAAATCCGCCACCACTTTGCGATGGTGACATTCTTCTTTGTGGGCACACTCATGTTCCTGCCAAAAAGTCTTGCGGAAATTTTACCTATCTGAATCCGGGTTCAGTTTCTATTCCAAAGGAAAATAGCGTACACTCCTACATGGTTTACGAGGACGGTCTTTTTGTATGGAAAAATATTCTGGACGGAAAGGCTTATGATGAGTTTAGCATTTAACTTACCACAATTCCTGCTTAGCAAATAATTGTGCACAGAAGAAAACGGAAATCAGTTTTGTGCGTAACGGGAAGCGAAATATGGCTGAAAATCCATTTGCGAGGTGCGAATAAAGTGAGTCAGATTACTGCCTCCTGTTTAGCAAATAAGTGTGCACAGAAGTAGGCGGAAGAGCGTATTGGCATGGCGCGACTTTGCATCCTGTTTGCTGTTTACCAAAGAAATGTGCGTAGAAGCAAACGGAAATCAGTTTTGTGCGTAGCGGGAAGCGAAATATGGCTGAAAATCCATTTGCGAGGTGCGAACGAAGTGAGTCCGATTCCTATTACCTCGCATCATGGATTTTCAGACAGATTTCGCTGGTAGCGGAGCACAAAACTGATTTCCGTGTAATTGCCAAAGAAGAATTTGAAACGCATGCCAGTTTGTGGTAAGATAAAGGCGCTTTATGACTGCTTTGGATGAAATCAAGAGACTTGCGCAAAAAGAATTTCCTCTTTTTATAAAATACATTTGTGACGGCCTTACCGGGGCCCTTGTTCAGAACACGCATTTTTTTCCAATGCCGGTGCGCGTGAACTTTGCAAAGGAAGCGGAAAACCCCGAGGAAAAGGCACAGATTCTTAGCAAGCTTTACGAGAACAGCAAGAATGTTTGCGGTACAGGCTACACGCTGGAGATTGAACTTGTAAGCACACGCAGCAAGGGCAACCGCAAGGTTCTAAAGCGGATATGCTTTTTGACGGAAGATGACTACTTGGCATTTTTAATAAAGAGCAATGCTGTGGAGAATGCGGAAGGCTCAGCAGGGGGTGCAGCAACAGGTGCGGGTGCAAGTGCAAGCGCAAGCGCAAATGCAAATGCGGGTGCAGGCGCAACAGATGCTTCCGAATACGAAACAGAGGGCTTTAACGAGGCAATCTTTGCAATCATAGAGTCAGGCCTTTTGCTTGCTGAAGAACTTCCCACATGGGCATTCAAGCACCTGGCTGAACTTGGCCGCTACCACGAAGACGAGCATTTCTGGCAGAACATCTGCAAAGTGGCGCGCTGGCTAAAGAGCAACAAGAACTGCAACCTCTACATAAGGGAGCTACCCTTTATAAATTCCATTCCGCCCAAATTTATAGAAGACAACAAGAACCTCATACATTCGCTTGTTACCCAGAAGGCGATAAAGATTTCCTTTGAGGCAGACCACGGGCTTTTGGGCAAGCAGACAACCGTAAGATTCCGCTCGCTTTGCAAAGAAGTACCCCTTATGCTGGGACAAATGGAGCTAAAGGAGCTTACGGTTCCAATAGAAGACTTCTGCATGCTTCCCAAAAGCGGCATACTGCAGGGCATAGAAAATGTTTTCATCGTGGAAACGGAGATGGTCTACCTGACTTTTCCCGAATGCCCAAAAAGCCTTTGCATACTGGCACAGGGCTACAACGCAAACGTCCTAAAGCTCTGCGACTGGCTAAAGGAATTTCCCCTCTACTATTTTGGCAATTGCTCTGAAAATTCATTCAGCATGCTTTCCAGCCTAAGGGGCTACTTTGAAAACTTAAAGTCCTTCTGCATGGATATGGCAACCATCAATGCTTACAAGGACTGCCTGCAAAAAGGGGACAATTCATTTGTTCAGACCATTCCGCCAAACCTTGACTACGCGGAAAACCAGGCCTATCTTTTCCTGCACGATTCAGCGGAAAAAAATTGCCTTAGCCAGGACAACATTTCAATAGAATATATTCAAAAAGCCCTTGCACAACTTTTCCATGATTGTTAAAATTAGTCTTAATGAAGTCGGTTCGGATTTTTAGGTTGTCATTTTTTCTAGCTGCAATTTCACTTTCCCTTGCAAGGGTGGCAGCTTCTGATTTTTCTATAAAACAGGCGTTAATTTCCAAACCGCTTCCAGAAGATTTAAAAATCTTTCAAAAGGCCTACCCCGACCTTATTTTTTTTGTAAGCTACGACCCAAACATTGACGACTGGAACATAACAGTGCGCTTTCCCCCGGACCCAGACCGCGGTGGCCATTACGAAAGCGCTGAATTCTACTGGGCAGAAGGAAAGCTTTTGCCCAAGGAAGAGCTTGAAAACAAAAAGAATTACACGGAAATTCTCTATAAATACCCCGAGCTTTCTTGCGCACCAGAAAAGCTTACCAAAGCGGAGCGTCAAAAGATAAAGGCTGAATATTCCGCCGCAAACAGAAAGACCGCACCCGGAACTTCCATGTTCTTCTTTGACGCAATGTATTCAGCCACCAACAAGGTAGACATGGAGTCCCACCTGGTAAGAACCACCTTTCTTGGCCACCCCACAAGGATTCATGAACGTATATACTATCAGTTCAAAGAAGCCGAAAAGAAAATAAAGAGCGCGGCTGCAAAGGACAAGGAACTTCAGGCCTTTGTAAAAAGCATAAAATCTTCCGCCGCCTTCAACTGGAGGGTCATAGCCGGAACCAACAGACTTTCCCTTCACAGCTACGGAATAGCAATAGACGTTCTGCCCAAAAAGCTTAAGGGCAAGTCTATTTTCTGGCAATACGAAACCGGCAGGAATCCAAACGACTGGATGGCAATTCCAAATTCCAAGCGCTGGATGCCGCCCAAAAAATTTATTGATATTTTTGAAAAGGAAGGATTCATCTGGGGTGGCAATTGGGTAAACTTTGACAACATGCACTTTGAATACCGCCCGGAACTCCTTTACTTTAACGGCATAGAGGTGGAAAAATGAGACTTGAGCAGGCAATAAAAATAGTAAGCGAGCAGATTGATGCTCTTTTATGTACAAAGGAAAAAATCATTGTAGCCATAGACGGCATTTCCGCCTCCGACAAATCAATGCTGGCCCATGTGCTCCACAGGATTTACATTCCAGACACGACCATTTTCCGCACGGATGACTTTTCGCTCAGGAAGGAGCAGCGTGACCCCAAGCGCATTGCAAAACCCGGCTACAACTTTGACTGGGAACGCTTTGAGCAGCAGGTTCTAATCCCCCTCTCAAACGGAAAGCCCGTAATCTACCAGAGGTTCAACTTTTCTACGGAAGAGCTGGAACCGTCAATCACCGTAATGCCGGCAAAAATAAACATTGTTGAAGGAACTTTCTGCATGAACGAAAATTTGCAGAAATACTACGACTATTCAGTTCTGGTAAGAATGCTTCCCTCCGCTTTGGAAGAAAGGCTCAGGAACCGCTCTTCTGCAAAGAATTCCATTTTTGCATCAAGGCAGCCTTTGGAAGAAATCTACTTTGAAAAAACAGACGTGGCCTCCAAGTGTTCTCTCGTTGTGGATTTGGAATAATGAAGGTTTCAAAACGCTTCTTGCTTCTGGCACTTGCAAACACCTTGGCGGCATTTCTACTGGCAGCAGGAATTGTCCTTTACGAAAGGCATGTTTTTAGTGGCCTTAACAAGCTTTCCTACACCCGCTTGTGGTGCGACGGATGCTTTGTTTCCGCAGTCATTTTTTTGGGTTCAGGGATTCTTGTGGCAGTAAGCAGGAACGGTGGCTTTGATTCAATCAGCTACGCTTTTTCCCGGCTGGCAAAAAGATTCATTCCTTCATCACGCAAATCACAGTATTCAGGCAAAGCTCAGGATTCAGGTAAAGATCAGTGCGCAAAAAATCAAAGCTATCTTGAATACGTAAAAGAAAGGCACGCAGACGGTAAAAAAAGCCCCCACCCCCTGCTAATGGTAGCAGGAAGCGTAATGCTTTTGGCATCTTTTATACTTCTTGTATTGGCATAATCTTATTCTTTCTAAGCCGCATGTAAAATAAAAGCGAAAAGGTAACGGACACAACCTCCGCAATCAGAAAAGAAAACCAGACGTTGCGTATGTTACCGGTAAGAGACAAAAGGTAGGCCACCGGCAAAAGAATCACAAGCTGGCGCATAAAGGCAACAATCATACTGTAAACCGCAGAACTAAAGGCTTGGAAGACGGAAGAAAGCGTTATGGAAATTGCAGCCCCAATAAAGCTTGGCGCAATTATCCTTATTGCAGGAATGCCAATCCTAAGCATTTCGTCCGTTGCAGAAAAGAGCCTTAGCAAAGGGCCAGGAATCAGCTCAAAAAGCAAGAGGCCAAAGCCCATTATTGTAAGTGCAAACAAAAGCCCCGTGTGAACAGCCTTAAAGATGCGCTTCTTTTTGCAAGCCCCGTAGTTGTAGGCAATTATTGGAACAAGGCCGCTGTTAAGGCCAAAGACCGGCATAAAGACAAAACTGTTCAGCTTAAAGTAAACGCCGTAAACCGCAATCGCCGTAGTGCTGAATATTCCAAGAATCAGCTGCAAAAGATAGGTTGTTATGGAAGTTGCACCGTTAAAGAGAATCGTTGGAATAGCCACAAGATAAATCTGCCTGATGGTTGCAAAGTCCGGCTTAAAATTCCTAAACTTAAACTGAATGTCATGGTTAAAGGCAAGGTTAAAGACCAGCGAAAGAACCATGCTAAGGCACTGGCCAATAACCGTAGCAATGGCAGCCCCCGCAACCCCCAGCTTTGGAAAAGGCCCAAGTCCAAAGATAAGGCAAAAGTCAAGCACCACGTTGCAAAGGGCACCGGATATCTGCGAAATCATCGTAAAAAGAGTCCGCCCCGTAGCCTGCAAAAGCCTGTCCAGCATAACAACGCCAAACAAACCAAACGAAGCCTTCATTACAATGTTCATGTAGTCTTCGCCGTAAGAAACAATCTGGGCAACCCCCTTGGCAGAAGAAACAAAATATGGGCGCAAAATAAAAAATGAAAGCAAAAGAAAAAAGATGTAGTTGCAAAAGGCAAGAAAGAGACCGTTCATGGCAGCCTTGTTCACATCCTCTGCCTTCTTCTGGCCAAGCTTTGTGGAAAGCAGGGCATTAACACCAACCGCCGTACCCACACCAAAAGCAATCATAAGGTTCTGCAGGGGAAAGGCAAGCGAAAGTGCCGTAAGCGCATTCTCGTTTATGCGGCCAACCAGCGCTGAATCCACAATATTGTAAAGTGCCTGAATCATCATAGAAATCATCATCGGCAGGGAAATGTTCACGATAAGCAGGGGAACGCTCATAGTCCCCATTTTGTTTTCTTTAACTTGCGGCATGTGCACAATAATATTGATATTCCTGAAATGTGTCAAACCACAAGCGTTTATTTTTTTGAACCTTATTCTTCTGGACGGAACCTTTATCCGCTCTACCATTCATTCCATATCTAACTCGACAGCCATTTCTTTTCGTCACCGCCGTTCCGGGGTTCCGCCTTTCGGCTCCATTCTCTGCGAGAACGCTGCGCGCCCCTCCATGGCGGCGTAGGCTTTTGCAGATTGACAAGCAACAAACCAATTTTCGTGCATTAGAAAAAATTTCATCAGGAAAATTTTGGGTAGTGTACACTACCCAAAGGACTTGCAAAAGTCCTTTTTGCGAAATCTCGCTTTGCTCGATTCCGCAAAAAAAATCGAAAGTAGAATCTAGGAGGATTTTATGAAAAAACTTATTTTCTTGGTAGCTGCAGCACTCTTATCCGCAACAGCATTTTGTGCAGAACACACCCTCGGTCTTGGAATTACATTTCCTGTTTCGTCCTTGAACTTCAAAGATTCAGATGACGAGTTTGATGAAGACATAACACAAACTGGTGTAGGCGTAGACCTTACATATCTTTTTATTAGTGATAGTGGATTTACAGGTAAAGCAGATTTTGCATTTGAAAAAATATCAGCAAGCGATTTTGAGGAAAATCCAGATGAAGGTTTGAATTGGGTATTTGATTTTGGAATAGGCTATACATTTTTAAGGGATGAAAAGTTTTCTCTTAGTGCACTCGGAATGTTTGGTTTTAGTCTTGGTGCTTATAACTGGTATGATGACCCAGTAACAGAATCGTTGCTTATGAAAACACTCGATTTCGGTGTTGATGTTGTTGGAAAATTTAAATTTACCAATCATCTCGGGGCTTTCGCAAATTTAGGACTTCGCTATTCGATTGACGCAGGAAGTAAATACGAAGTGGAATTTAGAGCGTCTGCACACGAAGAAGACTTTGATATCGGCTTGAAAACACAAGGCTTCCGCTTTATACCGACACTTGGTGTAAGCTGGACATTCTAGTTTCTAACCACCAAGTAAAAAATGTTTCCGTCGGGTATTTATCCTAAGGTCTGCTTCCAAAGGATATACCCGCCCTTCCAATCGGGGCTAGGTTTTGTTTCAAGTACCCCTTCAACAGGCAGTTTCAAAACCTAACTGTACAGGTCTCTGAACACAACAAAAACAACGGTGGTTCTTTACAAAAAGACCAGCTTCCAAATTTTCAGTGAGCAGGAGTCTCCGTTTGTCCCAGGCGGATTATCTCCTGCACTTCGGCTTCGCTTTTGCCAACGAACGAGGCTATTAACTCTACGGGAATGTTCTTTTCATACGCACCAAGGATGTTGCGCCTCGTTGCCTGTTCCACCCCGAGACTTATTCCAGTTGCAATTCCTTCGGCACGGCCCATCTCCCTACCATGGTAGATTGCGTCGTTTATGTAGATGTTCTGCATCATGTACTGCCTCCTGAATTTGTTGGAGCCCTTCACTTCCTTGGAAAGTTCCTCCAGCCTACGCGTGAATGCGCTCGTGGCATCCCCGCTGTCTATGTAGCGGAGCAGGCTCCTTCTCTCGCCGTCACAGTCAGACTCCCACGCACTTACATTATAGAATATCTTTTGGCTTTTGTCGCCAAGTTTCAGCGAGGAATCCTCAAGGCATACGTTCTCAAAGGTGTAGGCGGGAAGATTCCTGTCAAAGGGGTCTGCCCTGCAGATGAAGATGACGTAGCCCTGGCACAGGTCCCCGTAGTCCTGCCCCTTCATCAGCAGGTCCATGTCCAGGAGCCCCTGGTAGTAGCGCATCCTGAGCGGAAGGGATGCATGGGCTACAGTCTGCATCTCTATGTTGTAGAGCGTCTTCCCGTCACGGGCAAGCACGTCAAGCCTTATCCCCTTTGAGTCGTAGAAGGGGCTTATTACCTTCTGAAGCTCGGGGTAGGTTATCTTCCCCGCCCTTATGGCCAAAAGCCTTTCTATTACGCCCTTGCAGACCTCCCTGCGGTACATCAGTGCGCCGAAGAGGAAGTCGTCCGCAAAGGTCAG
>Ga0310695_10005133_pt1 | contig 23149 bp, 15 predicted proteins | sample RumenRJG_04DNA_FD_203882 | JGI IMG/M metagenome (GOLD analysis project Ga0310695, IMG submission 203882) | Bovine rumen microbial communities from Lethbridge, Alberta, Canada - RJG_04 (v2) (version 2) | ecosystem: Host-associated > Mammals > Digestive system > Stomach > Rumen | place: Canada...
TGCAAGCGACTCTACCAACGTCATTGCGAACCCCGAAGGGGTGAAGCAATCTACAGCGGCTGATTCCGCAGCGACTACTCCGGTAGACACGACTGCTGCTCCCGCAAACTGATTTTAGAAATGGAGAAAAAGGATGAACGTCTTGAAAGTTATCGGAAAGGTCTTGGTCATCTTGGCGTTGATTGCCTTGATTGGCCTTGGAATCATTACCTTGCAGAAGTTCGCCACTGAACCGCGCGATGCCTATTTGCAAGGCCAGATGGAAGCTCGCCGAGTACTTGTGGCGGGTAAGGTTCCCGGTCGCGTAGAACAGCTGTTCTTCCGCGAAGGCGACATGGTCGAAAAGGACGCCATTGTGGCGATCATCAGCAGCCCCGAAATCGAAGCTAAAAAGATTCAGGCGCAGGGTGCTTTAGGAGCCGCTCGCGCCCAGGCGAACAAGGCAAAGAACGGTGCCCGCTCCGAAGACATTACGGCCCTCAAGGCGATGGCCTCGCGCGCCCAGGATGCCGCGAACCTCGCGAAGAACACTTACGACCGTGTGCAGAAGCTTTATAACGAAGGTGTGTTGCCGCTCCAGAAGCGCGATGAAGCCGAAACCCAGATGAAGGCTTCTCAGTCTGCCGCCGACGCCGCCAAGGCCCAGTACGAACAGGCCCTCGCCGGCGCCCGCAGCGAAGACAAGGCTGCCGCAAACGCACTCGTGATGCAGGCGAAGGGCGCCAACGCCGAGGTCGACGCCTACCTCGAAGAAACCAAAATCCGCGCCCCCATCGCAGGCGAGGTCTCCGTGAAACTGGTCGAAGAGGGCGAAGTCGTGGGTTCCGGCATGCCGGTTGTCGCTATTACCGACCTCGACGATTCCTGGGCGGTATTCCACCTGCGCGAAGACTTGCTCAAAAATGTGTCCAAGGGCAAGACCTTCAGCATGTTCATTCCGGCACTCGACAAGAACGTGGAAATGGAAGTCAGCTACATTGCGTCTGTAGGCGATTACGCCACCTGGCGCAGCTCCAAGGAAAGCGGCGGCTTTGACCTCAAGAGTTTTGAAGTGCGCCTGCGTCCGAAGGCAAAAATCGAAAATCTGCGCCCTGGCATGAGCGTGCTTTTCCCGATGGAACAGGTGCAATAAGGTCGTAATCGTGTTCCTTGATGTTTTAAGGGCGATTCGCAAAATCTATATCAGTCACAATATCGTGTTGTGGCTGGTGCTCCTGATTTTGCCGGTGGTGATATCGGTCTTTATGGTGAATTTCTTTTCGGCCGAAATCATTCAGCATGTGCCGATTGGCCTTTTAAAGCAAGACCGTTCGCAGCTGGCCGATAAAGTCGAAATGGCGTTGCGTGCAGACCCCGTGCTCGAAGTCGCGGTGGAATGCCATGACCGTAGCGAATGCGAACATGCGGTGATTCGCGGTGACTTGCAGGCGTTTATCGTGCTCCCGTACGACATGGAACGCCGCGCGCTACGGCTTGAAACGCCCGTGATTCCGGTGTATTCGAGCGGCCAGAATTACCTCACGAACACGTTTGCGGTCAAGGAAATCCGCTCGGTGATTTCGGCGATTGGCGCCGACTTGTTTACCAAGCAGATGGACGACCCGATTCATGTGGAGCTCAAGTCGGTCAGCAACAACAGCGGTAACTACCAGGGCTTTTTGGGGCTCGGGCTGGTGACGGCGATTTTCCATCTGGCAGGAATTTTAGCGGCGGTGTACCTGTTCAGTTTCCCGTTCCGCGATCACCGAGTCCGCGAATTTTTGCAGGCGGCGGGCGGCTCGCGCGTGGTGCTTGGCGCTGCGACAGTTTTGCCGCTGGTCGTGATTCAGTGGCTATCTATGGTGGCGGTGTATGCGTATGCTCGCCGTGCGCTTACCCCGATGACGTTCGATGAATTCGTGGTGGTGTCGGCGGGGCAGTTGGCGATGATTCTCGCTTGCTCTGGAGCGGGGGCCGCCTTTGTGGGCATTACGGGCAACATGCGTATGTCTTCGAGCGTGGCGGGCGTTATCGCCGGCCCCGCGTTTGCATTTGCAGGCCAGACATTCCCGGTGATGGCAATGCCACTTGTTGTGCGCGGTTTTGCATTCCTGCTTCCGCTCACGCATGTTTTAAAGGTGCAGTCTACCATGCTCTTGGGCTCGGTCGGCAAGGCGCATGCCTGGGAATCAATCGTGGTACTTTTGTTCATGGCGTTGTTCTGGCATTTGCTCGCTGCCAAGCTTTTGATGTTGCGTTGGAAAGTCGCCGAAGAAAAAGAGGCGGACTGGGAAGCCCGCGAAAAGTTGCACCTGAAGGATAAACTGAAAAATATTGCCGGTGCCGTATATTCGGATTTGAGTATTCGCAAGGCGGTCGCATCTGACAAAGCCTTGAAGGGGGAACAACATGATTGACCTCTTTAAACGACTTTTCAAGGTGGCGTTTGCCGAATGGAAACTGTTCTACACCGATCCTGCAGCCGTGTTGTTGCTGGTGGTGGCGGGCGTACTTTACGCTTTCTATTATCCGACGCCTTACATGAACCAGACGGCGACCAAGGTGCCCGTAGCCGTGGTGGATTTGGATCGTACGGTCATGTCGCGCGAACTCACGCAGATGTCTGCCGCAGCCCAACAGATTGATGTACGCTACGTGTTTTCGGATATCCGCGAAGCGGAGCAGGCCATGGCCGAAGAAAAAATATATGGCTTCATGGTGATTCCCAAAGACATGGAAAAAACGCTCCGCAACGGCGGCAAGACGAATGTGAACGTGTTCACGCACGGTGCCTACGTGATGCTCCACGGCAACATCGGAACGGCGTTTACTACATGCGCATTGACTGTTGGGGCAACTACCAAAGTCAAGCGGATTGCTTTAGGTAAAAAGGTCCCGGCAGCCAAGGCAATCGCCATGCGTGACCCGATTCCCATCAGTGTGCAAACCATGTACAACAATACGGGCAGCTATTCGAACTATGTGGTGCCGAGTGTGTTGGTGCTGATTTTGCAGCAGACGCTGGTGATTGGCATTTGCATTCTTGGTGGTGCCCGTGCTCACCGCAAGTTCCGCAAATTGCAGCGCGATAGTTCAGTGGAAAATGAGCTTATGCCTTACCGCTACTTTGGGCGTTCGCTAGCATACTTCTTGCATTACTGCAGCTTTATCTTGTTCTACCACTTTGTAGTGTACAACGTGTTCGAATTTCCGCGCCGCGGCGAAATTTTGCCTATGGTGGCTTTTGCAATCGTGTTCCTGTTTTCGGTCATCAATTTCGGGATGGTGCTTTCGCAGGTGTTCTTGCGTCGCGAAACGAGCATGCAGCTGTTCCTGTACATGAGCATCCCGATTCTGTTCCTTTCGAACTTTAGCTGGCCCACCGAACTCATTCCGGCGTGGATGAAGGGATTCTCTTGCCTGCTACCTTCGACGTTTGCCATTCCGGCATGGCTTGCGATTGAACAGCGTGGCGCCGACATTTACGATGCGGCATCGCTTCTGTTGCCGCTCGCTATGCAGGCGGTATTCTACCTGTTGCTCGGGCTCGTGCTAACAAACCTCCGCGATGGCAGCAAGCTGAAAACCGGCGATATGTAGGTATGAGGTTTTGAGCTCGGTGCTACGCACCTTTGAGGTTTATTACCGTCTACTTTTGTATATTATAACAGGAAAATAAACCCTGTCTACTAATAACTGCGCCGGAGGCGCCTATGATGTTCGATCCTTTATACATGATGATTCTCCTGGTGACGCTCGCTTTGTCTGGTAGCGTTTCCTGGATGGTCAAGTCCCGTTTTAACGCTGGCCAAAAAGTCGGCATTTCGAGCGGCCTTACCGGTGCCGATGTGGCGAAGGCAATTCTCATGGATGCGGGCATTACCGACGTGAAGGTGCTGCAGCATCACGGATTCTTGTCGGACCATTACAATCCGCTGAACAAGACTCTGAACTTGTCGCCCGAAGTTTATAACGGTCGCAATGCATCTGCCGCGGGCGTTGCCGCTCACGAAGTGGGCCACGCCATTCAGCATGCGCAGGGGTATTTCCCGCTGTGGCTACGTTCGTTCATTGTGCCGGCCGCAAACCTCGGCTCGAATCTCGGTCCGTGGCTTGTGATTTTGGGCATCATCCTGATGAGTGCGGGCCGTGCGCTGGGCTATTCTCTCGCCGTGGCGGGCGTGGTACTGTTCGGTATCGCGACACTCTTTACGCTGGTGACCGTGCCGGTGGAATTCGACGCGTCTTCCCGCGCCAAAAAGGTGCTTGCTCGTCTCGACATCGTGGCGCAGGGCCGCGAATACAATACGGTTTCGGGAGTGTTGTTTGCCGCAGGGCTTACCTACGTGGCAGCTGCTATCGGTTCCATTATGCAGTTGCTTTATTGGGCTTACCGCGCCGGTCTCATTGGCGGTCGGCGAGATTAATCGTTTGAGTGGACTTCGATTGACGGGAATTCGTCATCGTCGTCAGAATTTTCAGAAGCCTGGGTGTCATAGAACGCCTGGGCTTTTTTCATGAATGCTTCGAATTCTTCGTCCGTCATGTTGTCAGCGGGCTGCGGCTCTTCAGAGGAGATTTCTTCTGCAGGCTCGATCGAGACGTCGACAGGTTCTTCGCTCACGTCATTGCGAGCCTCTGGCGAAGCAATCCAATCCTCATTTGCTTCCGCAGGAGTTTCTTCAACGGGAGCTTCTTCAACCGGAGTTTCTTCGACAGGTTCTGCAGCAGCCTCGGCACTTTCTGCGGGTGCGCTAGCTTCTACCGGCGTATTTGTTTCTGCAGCCGGAGCACCTTCCGTCGGGGCCTGGGCGTTCTCCGTCGCCTCGTCTTCCTTCATCATCTCGGCGAACGGATTTTCCTGCACTTCGCTCAAGTCTTCGCGACCTTCGAGCATGGCGTTCAAATCGTCTTCGCTCACGTTCCGTCCGCGTTCCGTCCACAGCACGGCTTCGCGCATCACTGCGGCCAAGTCGCCCACGGTCTGTTCCTTGGAGCGAGCAATCGCCTGGTTGCGAATCGCTTCTACAAGGCCCGGCTTCACGTCCGGATCCTTGCTGAAGAACACGGTCTCGTGCGCCATTTCTTCGGCGTAGTCGGCGTTGTTCTTCTTGCGGTAAATCCAAATTGGGCCAAACAGTTCGCTCTGGCGGAATACGATTTCGTCTGTCTTGATCATCTCGAGCATGGCCATGAAGGTCACCGCTGCCACAATCGGGTGTGAATCGTTGTCGAGCAAGTCTTCGAACAGGGCGCGGCCATTCACCGACAGGTAATTGTTGATCGCCTGTTGACGGTCCTGAATGGTCACGTAGTCAAGTTCAATATGGTGAATCGTTTCCGAAATCTTGGTCTTCAGGCTTTTCTGGTAAGCGCGGAAAAGCTGCCAGATGTTTGCGTCGGCCAAAGTCTCTTCGTCGGTCTGCGTTTTTTCCAAGCGACCGCGTGAATACGTACCGAAGTTCGCGCCTTCCATTTCCTGGAGTCCGCTTGCGACTTGCTTAAAGCGCTGGTATTCCAGCATTTCCTTCATGAGCTGTTCGCGGTCTTCGTTGTATTCCGCTTCCATCTCGGGGTCGCGCTGTTCGGCCGGCAAAAGTTCCTGCACCTTGAGGGCCATCAAGCGGCTTGCCATGTACAAGAAATCGCCCGCCTTCGACAGGTCGGTGCCCTCGTACTCGTTCACCCACTTTAAAAACTGGTCCGCAATTTCGGCAATCGAAATCTGTTCGAGCGGAACTTCCTTCTTCTGAACAAGATACACCAACAAGTCCATCGGGCCATTGAACGCCCCGATGCGTACTTCGTATTCTTCCTGTTCTTCGACTTCGGTCATTTGAGCTAAATGTAGTTAATTTCTTGTATGACGGGGATGTTTTCCCGTACCTAAAACTTTGTGGTCATGTCTAAAATGATTTTACAAAGAAAATAGGACTAAAATCAGACACTTTTCTCAAAAATGGCGTGTTATATAGAGGAGTCTTGTAAAACTTTTTGGATTCCGTAAAATACAAACCCTATTGACTTGTAACCAAAAAATGGTTATATTGAGAATAGAGGTTTATTATGCTGGCAGTCGTGAATCAGCCCCGTATGCGAAACACTGAGCCTGTTTCTTTTAAGGTCGTTGGTAAAAATATTCCGAAGTTTGTGCTGATATTCCTTGAATCGGCATTTCCTCAATCTGTTCAGGTTGAGCTGGATGAAGACGATAACGGCAGTACTAAACTCGAAGATTGGGATTGGTATAAAAATATCAATGCGTCTATGACTCCAGGAGATGCCGTTAAGGCTGATCGGGGACTTCGTGCATGGACACAGAAACAACTGGCTGAAAAATTGGGAGTCTCCGTTCAAAACGTATCTGAAATTGAACGGAATGTTCGCCCGGTATCGCGGAAGATGGCTGTGAAGCTGGGTAAGGTTTTCAAAACCGACCCTTCTGCGTATTTCGATTTCGGAAAAGAGTAAAACGAATCCGCTTATTCCACGGTCACGCTCTTCGCTAAGTTGCGCGGCTGGTCCACGTCGTTTCCGCGGAGCACGGCGATGTGATAGGCGAGTAGCTGGAGCGGCACGCATGTCACGATCGGCATGAGCATCGGGATAGTCTTCGGGACTGTAATCAGGTGGTCTGCGATTTCGTCGAGCGGGTGACAATCTGCGGTCGAGATGGCAATTACCTTGCCGCCGCGGGCCTTGATTTCGCGTACGTTGCTGATCACCTTGTCGAACAGGGCGTCCTTCGGGGCAATCACCACGACCGGCATGTTTTCGTCGATCAAGGCAATGGGCCCATGCTTCATTTCGGCGGCGGGGTAGCCTTCGGCGTGAATGTAGCTGATTTCTTTGAGCTTGAGTGCGCCTTCCATGGCGACGGGGTAGTTGAAGTGACGACCCAGGTACAAGAAGTTGTTTGCCTTCACGTACTTGTTGGCGATACCTGCAATCTGGTCCGAAAGCTTGAGGGTTTGTTCCACAAGTTCCGGGAGTTCCTGCATGGCCTTCACGATGTCGGAGCCTGCTTCAAAAGAAAGTCTGCGCTGGCGGCCAAGCAAAAGGGCAATCATCGCAAGCACTGTCACCTGGCTGGTGAACGCCTTGGTGCTGGCTACACCGATTTCGGGGCCTGCGTGCAGGTAAACGCCGCCGTCGCTGGTGCGGGCGATGGTCGATCCCACACCGTTACAGATGGCAAGAGCTGTTGCTCCCTTCTGTTGGGCTTCTTTAAGGGCGGCAAGCGTGTCGGCTGTTTCGCCGGACTGGCTAATGGCAAGTACGAGCGTACCCGGCTTGATAATCGGGTTGCGGTAACGGAATTCCGAGGCGTATTCGACTTCGACCGGGACGCCGGCCAAGTCTTCGATCATGTATTCGCCGACCATACCGGCATAGTAGCTGGTACCGCAGGCGGTAATAATGATACGGTTGATATTGCGGAGTTCCTTGATGTTGGTGTCGAGGCCTGCAAGCTTGGCATTGCCTTCGGCATACAGCAGGCGACCGCGCATGGTGTTGCGGAGCACTTCGGGCTGTTCAAAAATTTCCTTGAGCATGAAGTGGGCAAATCCACCCTTCGCAATGGCGTCGGCATCGAATTCCACGTCCTGCACTTCGTGCTGTACCGGCTGGCTGTGCGTATTCAACAGGTTGTAGCCGTCTTCCTTGATTTCGACGATGTCGTTATCGTCGAGGTAAACGACTTTCTGCGTATGCATGATGATTGCAGAAACGTCTGAGGCTAGGTAGAATTCGTTCTGGCCGATACCCAGAATAAGCGGAGAACCGCGGCGGGCTCCAATCAAAGTTCCCGGTTCGTCCTTGCAAATGACGGCGAGACCGAAGGTTCCTTCAATTTTTGAAATGGCCTTGAGAACGGCCTCTTTCAAGTTGCCCTTGTAGTAGCGGGCAATCAAGTGTGCCACGACTTCGGTGTCGGTTTCAGACTTGAATTCGACACCTTCGGCCTGGAGTTTCTTCTTTAAAATGGCGTAGTTTTCGATAATGCCGTTGTGGACAATCGAAATCTTGCCGTCAAAGCTTTGGTGGGGGTGAGCGTTCTGTTCGGTGGGTGCACCGTGGGTGGCCCAGCGGGTGTGGGCGATGCCGACATGGCCATGGAGAGGCTTGTTTTTGAGTTTGTCTTCAAGGGCGGCAATCTTGCCGGAAGCACGAACGGTCTCGATTTTGCCGTCTTCGATGAGGGCAACGCCCGAGCTGTCGTAGCCACGGTATTCCAGTTTCTTGAGTCCACCAATCAAGACGGGTAAAGCTTCGTTTTGGCCGATATAGCCTACAATTCCGCACATAGTAAGGGCACCTTCTTTTGTTTACGAAACGCAATATACCAATTTCTTTTGGTAAAAATGAGTTACAAATGGTCTTTTGTTGTAAGATTTTGTTATTTTTTCCCCTGTCTAACCAAAAGAGGAATAAATGAACAAAAAATTTCTTATTGCTGCAGGCGCTCTCGCCTTTGCTTTGACCGGTTGCGACCAGTTGTGCCAGGGTCCCAAGACCAAGACTGCCTTGGTGACCGAAAAGGACAAGTATAGCTATGCTCTCGGTGCTCATTTCGGCAACCAGGCTCGCTTCCAGCTGGTGACTCGCGATTCTATCGATCTGGATCTCGACCTTTTCATTCAGGCTTTCAAGGAACGCTATAACGAAGATTCCGCTCATTTCTTGATGAATGATTCTACCATCTTCCAGACCTTGACCGACCTTTCTCAGGCCCGTCAGGCTGAAAAGAACAAGAAGGACAGCCTCGCTGCCGAAGCCAACAAGGCTGCTGGCGAAGCATTCCTTGCCAAGAACAAGACTGCCGAAGGCGTCGTGACCACCGAATCTGGCCTCCAGTACAAGGTGATTACCGAAGGTACGGGTGCAACGCCTGCCGATGGCGACATCGTGAAGGTTCACTACACCGGTACGCTCCTCGACGGCACCAAGTTCGACAGCTCTGTCGACCGTGGCGAACCGCTTGAATTCCCGATCGGCGCCGTGATTCCGGGCTGGACCGAAATGCTCAAGCTCATGAAGGTGGGCGGCAAGGTCACCGCTTGGATCCCGAGCGACCTCGCTTACGGTCCGCGTGGCCGTGGCCCGCAGATTCCGGGTAACAGCCTCCTCGTTTTCGAAATGGAACTCATCGACACCCATTCTGCCGAACAGCCCGCTGCTGAACCGGCCAAGCCCGAAGTGAAGAAGGCTGCTGCTAAGCCGGCTGCCGCTCCTAAGGCTGCCCCGAAGGCTGAAGCCAAGCCGGCCGCTGAAGCAAAGCCTGCTGAAGCCGCCAAGCCCGCTGCTGAAGCTCCGAAGGCCGAAGCTAAGCCTGCTGCCGCTGCCCCGGCTGCTGCACCCGCTGCTGCTCCTGCCGCTCCGGCCGCCGCTCAGTAATCGGTTCGTTTAAAGCTTTGAAAAATCCCGCGCTTAATGAGTGCGGGATTTTTTTATATTATGCAATCATTCTGAGGTTTTCGTGAAATTTATTCTGTCGATTGCGTTGTCTGCTTTTTTTGCATTTTCGCTACTTGGCTGTAACGAAGAAAAGAAAATTCAAGGTTTGAAAGATGAAGGCGACCGCTTACGTGCGCAAATTGATTCCCTTACGAATGAAATTGAGCAGCTGCAAATGCAACCCGGCAACTGGACTGTGCATAACGATACCGTCCGTGCGGGCGATGGCTTGTTCCAGGTGCTTGTGCGCATGCAGATTAACGAGCGCGAACGTGGCAAGATTGTGCTTGCCCTCCAGGATAGCGTAGAACTTTCCAAGCTCCGAGTGGGGCAGGTCTTTTATGCGGCCATTGATTCTGCTGGTAGCGTTCAGCGTTTTCGTTATGCTCCGAACCCGGCAACTGTGCACATGCTCAGCCGCACCGAAAACGGGTATGTCTATAGTCTGATCCAGAAGCCGGTAACTCGCCGTCAGTCTATTTTCGAAGGAGCCCTTACCGAAGGCAGTACCTTGAATGGAACTCTCTTTAAGGTGGGGATTCCCGGTCGCATGGTGGGCATCGTGAGTGGTGTGCTTCAGTGCAAGGTGGCTTTCCCCTTGGCCCGCGCCGGCGACAAGTTCCGCATTCTGCTCGAAGAGACCTTCTACCAGGATTCTATCTGGATTGACGGTCGGGTCGTTTATGCCGAATTTGACGGCCGTATCGTGGGCCACCATGAAGCCTTCCGTTACGAAGACCCGGATCCGAAAAGTTCCTTTAATGCCCACTATACCGAAAAAGGCGAAGCTTTGGTTTTTGACGGGCTCCGTTACCCGCTGGATCGTCTGCACGTTACAAGTCCCTTCGGTAGCCGCATTCACCCCATTACGGGCCAGCGCAAGACTCATTACGGTATTGACTATGGTAGCCCCACAGGTACGCCGGTTTATGCCGTTGCCGAGGGCATCGTGACGGTTTCTGGATTTGACCCGTTTAGCGGCAACAAGATTGCCATTCGTCACAGGGACCGCTCCGAAAGCTGGTACATGCACCTGTCTGTTCGCGGCGTAAAGGTGGGGTCCAAGGTGGCTGCGCGCCAGTGCATTGGCCGCGTAGGTTCTACGGGCCGCAGCACCGGCCCGCACCTGCATCTGGGTTTCAAGAACGAAAAGGGCGCCTGGATCAATCCGGCCTCCAAGACCATGATTGCCGCCCCCAAGCTTGAAGGGCAGCGGCTTGCTCGCCTGAAGGACCAAGTGGCTGAAATCCGCAAACAAATAGAGGCGACTCTCGCCGCCCCCGCCGTAAAAGCAAACGATACCACCGATGTGATGGTGCGTATGCGTAGTTTGTAATACTTTATTTCTTAAAGATCTTATATCTCGTCTTCAGGTCCCTGAGGGTCGGGATTTGCTTGCCTGTAGAGGATTCTTCGCGGGCTTTTGAAAAATGATTCAGTTTTTCGGTGCCATAGCCTGCTGTACGTATAAAGGTTCCTTCTTTGGCGAGTTCTACCGCTTTAGCCATCTGTTGGGCCGGGTCGAAAATTTGGAAGTCGGGGACGATACCTAAGTCATGGTAACTCTCGCCGTTCTTGTCGACACCCTGCAATGCGGTAATGAGCGCCAAACCTTGGATGCCTTCTTTCTTTGACAATACAGCCTGACCGATGCCTTTGCCGTAAGAGGTGATGCCGACAATCGGGGTTTTCTTGTTTACAGAAACCGCAGACAAGAAGGTTTCTGCGCAGCTAGCCGAGGAGTCGCTGGCCATAAGGATGTAATAACGATCTTTGCCGATTCCGTCATGATCGTTTATATAGGTGATTGTATCGAATGCCTGGAAAACTTTCTTACGCCCGTCGATTACCGCAGTATCTACGATTGACTGTACGTCTATAATGATTGTATCTCCGGCTGACAGAAGAGCCCCGGACACCTTATTGCATTGGTCAACGTCGCCACCGGGGTTTTGGCGCAAATCGATGATTGTGGAACTGTATCCTTCCGTTTTTTTCAGGGCTTCCAGAAATTCGCCGTAGGTCCCGTCCTTGTTGGATGTTGTTGCGGAAAATTGCAGAATTTCGATTACAGGGATGGAGTCTTCGTAATGGAGCTTTACTGAGGGGGCGTGGTATTGGTCAAGTTTCGCGGTGATGTTTAGGGTTTCTTCGCCACGGCGGACTACAATCTGGATGGTGCTTCCTATTTCGCCGGAACAAAGCTTCTCAAAGTTTTCAGGTTTGGTAATGGGTATTCCGTCTACGGATACAATGATGTCGCCTTCTTGAAGTCCTGCGATTGCACTAGGCGAATTAGGGTAAATCTGGGTGACTACTAGATAAGAGGATTCTGCGTCTGTGACGGTTTCGGCTTCTGCGCCAATACCTACGACTTCATCGGTTTCCATGACGCTCTTATAAACGACTTCTGCAACATTGGGATCGAAGTACTGGGTAAACGGGTCGGCCATCTGGTTGTACATGTAACATACATCGTAATAGTCTTGTTTACAGTAGCCCTTGACGGAGTTTACGCTGGAGGTTCCCTTGCCCAAGTAAATACGGTAGTTATCGCCAATTTCGTTGCGGGTATGGCCATATAGGTAGGCTAGGTCAAGATAGATGAAGTTGTTGTAAACTTCCAATTGAAACTCGTCTTCGACATCGTCTATGGGGTATGTGTTATACATGACGTCGTCTTCAAAGGTTTCGTCTGGATCGCTGCTATTGCTGTCGCATCCGCAGAAAAACAGCATGGCTGCCATGCCTAAAGAAATAAATGAGTGCTTTAAAATCAAGAGACCTCCTTATAAATTCTCTTTTTCCCCATCGATAAAGGCGCCTCCTTCAAGGTTGCTCTGGGTGCGTTGAAGGGGTCTGACCAGATAGCCGGGAATATGTGTCTTGGTGACTTTCTTTCCGTAATGCTTTTGAATGGCCTCTAGCCCGCAAATAATCGAGGGTGATTTGCAATAGTATTTGGGAGCGATTCCTTTTTTATTGTAGGAGTTGCCATTGGGTGTCAGGAATTCAAGATTTGTAATAATGGCAAGCCCTCCATTCAGGGTGTTCCAGGTACTTTGCCCGATTCCCTTACCATAGGTGGTATCGCCAGCGACAGGAATTTTAGCGCCTTCTTGGAGAGCTGCCGCAAAGATTTCTGCGCAACTTGCGCTGTTCCTATTTACAAGGAGCATAAACTTTTTGCCTTCGCCAGCATCGCCCTGTTTTGCCATTTCGTCGGCGGTGTTATAGGTGGGGGTGCCGTCGCCTGCAAAACCTCGCCAGGAACGGGTGGATAAAATTCCATCTTTGATAAATAGGTCTGCCATGGCGGTGCAGTGCTTTACGTGTCCGCCGGGATTGTTGCGCAAGTCAATGAGCCTTGGGGCGGTTGTATTTCTTGTGGCGTTTAAGTAGGTTGTCAGCTCGCCTAGGGTGCCGTTTTCCTTGTCGACGGTATTGAGCTTGAATGATGTGATGGTGATGACTTCGGTGCCGTTTAAGGTGTCGATGAAAACGGTGGGGGCGTAGACATCTTCTTTCGTGATGTTGTATGTTACCGTATCGCCTTGATGGGCGACTTTTATAGCTAGGTTCCTGTTGAAGGTGAGAACGGAATCGTAGATGGCCTTTGCGCGTTCGCCCACGATTTCTACGCCGTTTACGTTCAGGATGTTTCCATAGCGTGGAATCCCTGCTCGGCCTGCGGGGCTTTCGGTGTACACGCGGTAAATAACGAGCGGATGTTCACTCTGCAGGAATGCGCTATATTCCATTCCCACATCGCCAGGCACAATGCTTGTGTTGATCTGGTTCTTGGTGGCCTCGCTTTTTGCTGGCGGAACGTAACGAGTGAAAGGGTCTGACAGCTTATTATAGAGTTCACTGACAGAATCTCCCTGCTCATCCAGCAGAGGCAGTTCGTCTTCGAATAGGTAGGTCCTTTGCAATAGCCAATAGTTATAAGTGTATTCTGTCGGGGCAGGAGTGCTGTCAACCGGCTCGAAAAAGTCGCTACAGGCCGTGAGGAAAAAGGCGGTGAGCACGCTCGCTGTGCTCGCTTTGAGCCATGAGCGTGGGTGCATTCGCCCTTTTTGCTTTTTTATTTCAAATATCAAAGCGAAACTCCTCTCAAACCTCAAAGCGCAGCGACCTCATAGCTCAGCGGCGCTCTGCGCCGACCTACTGATCGATGCTCAGACCCTTCTTGTCCAGGAGCACGCGGGGGATTCCGCCTTCGAGCGGGTTTTCCACCACGGAAATCGTTTCGAGGCTTTCGCATTCGGCGAGGCTTTCGGGGAGAGTGGCGAGCTGGTTGGCGTCGAGCACCAGTTCCTTGAGCTTTTTCAGGTTCGAAAATTCAGAGGGAATGGCGCCCAGGTTGTTACCCGACACCATCAGGACTTCCAGAGATTCCAGGTGGCCGAGGGTGGCCGGAATGGAGGTCAGGTCGTTGTTGTCGAGGTAGAGCTTGCGGAGCTTTTTCAGCTTACCGAGGGTAGGAGGCACTTCGGAAAGCATGTTGTCGTGCAGAGAAATCTTGGTGACGTTTACCCATTTGCCGACTTCGAGAGTCAGATCCAAAAGCTGGTTCTTGGCGATGTTCACCGTCTGGAGCTTTTTGAGGTTGCCCACGGAATCCGGAAGTTCCGAAAGGCTGTTGTAACCCAGGTACAGGTGTTCAAGATTTGTAAGTTCGCCGATGGTTTCGGGGAGTTCCATCAGGTCGTTTTCGCTCACGGAAAGCTTTTTCAGTTTCTTGAGCTTGGAAATGTCATCGGGGAGTTCCACGAGCATGTTGCGGTCGAGGATGAGCTCTTCGAGGTCTTCCAATTCGAAAAGTTCCTGAGGAAGGATTCTCAGTTCTTTTTGGGAAAGGTCTAACGAGGTGGCTTTTTCGGCCTTGGCTTTATTAATGATATCTAGCAAATTCATGGGAACATCTCCTATAGTGTAAATCATAGCATTTTTGCCCCGAAAAGATGAATCTTTATCCAAAAAAAGTAAAAAAGTATGATTTTTGCACAAATGTTCACTGCAAATGGGGGTGCTTTTGAAAAAAAATGAAAAAAATGTATGCTTTTTATCCACAAAGCGGCATTTTGAAACTATTTTTAAGGTGCAAAATACGATATTAAGGGTAAGGTGCTGCAATTGCACCCGACTTTTGCTATTGTAAAGATAACAGAACTGAGGAAAAAATGGAACTAACCAAATCGCAGGAACGCCGTCTAGCATTTGTGGCTAGCCTCTTGAGTCTCAATCCGAACGATCCTACTGACAGAATTAAGGCACTCCGGCATCTAAACCTTGATGAAAACGGCTGCTTCCATGGTTTCCAATATTCCCAAGGCTTTATGGAATTCTTCATCTTCCTCGATGAAGATACTCCGCTCGAAAAGGTCGTTTCTCACCTGAATTCCGACCTGAAGCAGCTCCAGATTGCCGTTTTCCGCACCAGCGACCCTCCTAATCCGTTCTTTATGTCGCTCCGCGAAGAAGCAGATCCTTGGGCTGTTAATAAGATTTCTGACGACGAAGAAGAGGAAGATTCCGATTCCCCGGCAAGTCGCCCCTACATGGAAACGCTCGAAATTACGGTGCTCCGTACTCGTGCGACCCGCGACATTACCGACTCCGAACTGGAACGTACCCTCAAGGACATGCGCCGCAAGCTCGGCATCTGGAAGAACGAAGTCAAGGCAAAGCTCGAAATCATTGCCGAACATGACGACTTGACCCGCGACTTCCGCAGCGCCGACGACAAGCTTGAAATCGTGATGGATTCCGATCCGCTCCACCTGACCTCTGATCACGGAGAACTGTTCCTCGGTTTCTGCCCGATTCGTACGATTTTTGACTACCACGTGAACCTGGGTAAGCGCCTCAAGACGAAGCACAACATGGCTATCGTCTCCAGTAACATCCGTACTTACCTCGGTAACCTCACTCACACGAACGCTGCTTTGATCGATGCCTTCCAGACCATGGAACGTAACGACGACCAGAACGTGAATGTGGATGACTTCCCGTTCCTGCACAACGGTATGACCCTTACCGGTGATGACCTGCGCCTCAAGGAACGCGATGGCAAGAAGGTGCTCTATATTGAACGCCCGAAGATTATTAACGGTGCCCAGTCTCTGTTCACCTATGAGCAGTACGCCAAGAAGAGCAAGAAGCCGGTGAACCCGCAGGTGCTCGTGAAGGTCGTGGTGCCGTATCCTGGTGCCGACAACTTCCTGAACCAGGTGACCATGGCTAACAACCGCCAGAACCCGGTGTTCAGCTACCACCTGCGTGCTGCTGACGACCTGCAGTTCTTTATTTGGCAGCGTTATCAGGAAGAAGGCTTTACCTACGTTTATAAGGACGGTGTCCGCCTGAAGGCCCGTACCCGTAAGCTCGAAGTGCGTATGCGCCCCGAACTTGCCAAGACCCTCTTCATGATGGATGGCAAGCTCAGCGAATGCCGCTCTAGCGACTGCATCTTTGATAAGGAAACTCTGTACCAGCGTTGCTTCGGCGCGTTTGTCCGCGTTTCTCCTGAAAAGGAAAAGGATTTCGTCCGCAAGACGATCGCTTTCACCAAGGCTTGGCAGCTCCTTAGCCGCTTGCCCATCAAGATCCGCCGCGTGACTCCGGGTAAGGGTGTTTCTATCGAAGCGAACGATGACAACCCGCTGACCCGTATCACCTGGAATGGCCGCCTCGAAGACAAGTTTATCTTCCGTAGCGCCGTGAAGGACCTGGTGGTGGCCCTTGCCCTTAAGCATTGGCTCATTTACGGCGATCCGATTCAGGACTTCGAATGGCTGGTTGAAAACGAACTCAACTTCAATGATTCTATCCTCAAGTATGCTTCCAAGATCTATACGGAAGACCTGAAGGGAATCCTGATTTCTGAATTCAAGGACAATCCGTCTTACTACGACACCATTACCACTATCGACAAGGATAGCGGCGAATCCGTGGAACGTCGCCTGTGGAAGGGCTTCAGCAACACCGCTACTTACGACAAGATGATGGATCTTCTGTGCAAGAAGAACTCCACTTGGGAAAAGTGCCGCGGCGGTATCGAAGTGTTCCTCTAATGCTTCGTTTATAAGAATTACAGAGGCGGGTTTTTACCCGCCTTTTTTAGTTTGTCTCCTCGGCTATCACTACAAACTTCTTCTATCTTGCTTATTTAAACAAAAAGAAACAAAAGCCGTTGACTAGCTCAACGGCTTTTTCTAATTTTGGCTACGAAAATCTTACAAGTACAGGAGTTCTTTACATTATGTGGAACGAAAAGTATATCGCCAAGCTGGATAACTACCTGGCCCAGGCCCAGGCGGCTGGTGGCGCTGCTCGTGTCGATAAGCAGCACCAGTCCGGAAAGTGCACTGCCCGCGAACGCATGGAAATGCTGTTCGACGAAGGTACGTTTGTTGAAGTCGGTGCACTCCGCAAGTCGAGCAACCGCGTGCTCAAGGAAAGCAAAGTCGTCTTGGGTGACGGCGTCGTGACCGGTTACGGCAAGGTGAATGGCCGTCTGGTGTTTGCATCTTCCCAGGACTTTACGGTGGGTGGCGGCTCCTTGGGTCAGTGCCACGCCGAAAAGATTTGCCGCGTGATGGACATGGCTGTTGAAGCCGGTGCTCCGTTTGTCGCTATGAACGATAGCGGTGGAGCCCGTATTGACGAAGGCGTGTTCTCGCTCGCTGGCTATAGCGCCATCATGGCCCGCAACGTTTGGGCTTCTGGCGTGATTCCGCAGATTGCCGTAATCATGGGCCCCTGCGCTGGTGGCGCCTGCTACTCTCCGGCTCTCAGCGACTTCATTTTCATGACCCAGAACACCAGCCAGATGTTCTTGACTGGCCCGGCTGTCGTGAAGCAGGTGATGGGTGAAAACATCACCGCTGCTGACCTCGGTGGCGCTCCGGTGCATACCTCCAAGTCCGGTGTGGCTCACTTCATGTACGAAGACGACAAGAAGTGCCTTGAAGGTGTCCGCAAGCTCCTCAGCTACTTGCCGCAGAGCAACCGCAAGGAATCTGCCGAATGCAACTGCAAGATTGCCGAAGCTGCCAAGAATGACGAAGGCTTCTTCAAGAAGCTGTTCTCCAAGTCCGAATCGAACGAAGTGGCCGCTTCCTTCGACAACAGCGCCTCTATCCAGGATATCGTTCCGGATAACTACAAGCAGGCTTACGACGTGAAGTCCGTGATTGCCGCCTTTGCCGATGCCGACAGCTTCTTTGAAGTGCAGAGCGATTGGGGCAAGAACGTGGTGATCGGCTTTGCCCGCTTGAACGGCGAAGCGATCGGTATCGTGGCTAACCAGCCGAAGGTGCTCGCCGGTTCCTTGGACGTGGACGGTTCCGACAAGGCTGGCCGCTTTGTGCGCTTCTGCGACGCGTTCAACATTCCGCTGCTCGCCCTCGCAGACGTTCCGGGTTACATGCCGGGTTCCAAGCAGGAATACTCGGGCATTATCCGCCACGGTGCAAAGCTCCTTTACGCCTTTGCCGAAGCAACCGTACCGAAGGTGACGCTCATTCTGCGTAAGGCTTTCGGTGGTGCTTACATCGCCATGAACAGCAAGGACGTGGGTGCCGACTACGTGTTCGCCCTCCCGATTGCCCAGGTGGCCGTGATGGGTGCCGAAGGTGCAGTGGAAATCATCAACAAGAAGGAAATCGCTGCTGCTCCGGATCCGGTGGCCGCCCGTGCCCAGTGCATCGCCAAGTACGAAGAAGAACTGATGAACCCCTACGTTGCCGCCTCTATGGGCGTGGTCGACGAAGTGATTCACCCGGCCGATGTTCGCAAGCGCCTAATTACCGCTTTCGATGCCTTGAAGACCAAGGATCAGAAGCGTCACTGGAAGAAGCACGCGAACATACCGCTGTAGTAGAGTTTTGTCATCCTGAGCCGCCCCTGAACGCTTAAGAGGGGGCGTGCCGAAAGATCTCTACGAAACATTGAAACTCCCCGGTGAAAACCGGGGAATTTTTTTTAAGAAGAAATGACGAATCTCGATTGATTCTATCGCAATGCTCCAGAATGACAGCAGCGATAGGGGCCAGAATGACTGGGTATGACAAAAACAAGAACGACAAAATGTTCTAATTTGTCAGTACACGGAAAAAGGAGGATTTATGAAAAAAGCATCGTTATTCGCCGTACTATTTAGCCTATCCATATTGTTGGGCTGCAATGATTCGGTTTCTTCATCAAACGAACCGGAAGGAGATTCTTCTAGTAGTTTGGCTGACTCTTCTAGCAGCGATTTATCTAAAGATGTTTCATCTAGCAGCATCGAATCAAGCGCAGAATCTTTAAGCAGCGAAGCATCGAGTAGTTCCGTTGCCATAAGGTCTTCGAGCAGCTATCAGCTAGACTGGAGCCGGGATACTCTGTTCAACCCAAACATTTCGTACGGAATAATGACTGACCCCCGCGATGGAAGAACCTACAGGACGGTGGAAGTCATAAGACCAGGTTGGATATCTCCCGCATCAGCAAATGGTAAAGCTTATCGGGTAAAGCAAACCTGGATGGCGGAGAACTTGAATTTCTCGGACTCCGTTGCATATCCGATCCTGAAAGGAAACACTCGCTGTTACAACGATGAAGAAGCAAATTGCGAACGGTACGGCCGCTACTATAGGTATGTAGCAGCAGTAAACGGAGCACCCGATTGTGCAGAAAACCTGATTTCATGCGACGTGGATCCGAATCAACAAGTCCAGGGAATTTGCCCAGACGGATGGCATATTCCGTCAAAAGGAAATGATTTCGTCGAGCATTATCTTTCAGACATCGATTCCCTGAAGGCTTCGAAATTATTGAGATCCATGTACGGGTGGAGCGCAAAAGATGCTGTCATTGAACCGGGTCTCGATTACTACGGACTATCCTTTATTGGAGCAGGGTTCTTTACTCTAGAATTCGGTGGCTTTTTTGAAAATGTTGGTTGGACAGAATTGATGTGGATTTACAATCTTACAAAAAAATATAGCTACGTCTTTATTTCTGCAAAATCTGAAACCGCCAAAATAGGTTATCACGATTCAGACCTCCTTTTTCATACAGTCCGTTGTATAGCGGATAAATCAGAATATATCGAGTTACACCACGACGACTAAGCTAAAAAATTGCTAATTTCGCACAAATTGCGGGAAAAACCCATATTATAGGTGGTTTTGCGATGTGCAAATTCAGTATTTTATGGAAACCTGTATAGAAGATAATTGTGTTTTTTGAAGGTCTAAAACGCTTGTGGCCGGTGGCGACAATCGCCCTTGCCGTAGGAATCGCCTGGTCCCAGAGCGACTCTGTTTCGGTTGTGTCTGCAAGCGATTCCGAGACTTCTGAGCCGGATCCGGCTGAGACCGAATGGCAGCCCACTTACCAGTACATTTCCCTCCCTCCTTCGGTAACACCGCTTAATGGGCTTCTGCCCTTCGGCGGTATTGGTGCTTCGCCGACGCTCATGAGTACCAGCAAGGGGCAGGTCTTTAGTCACGATATCGATGTGTCGACTCGTGAAATGGACGTGAGCGAAAAACGCGTGAACTCCGTTTCTCGCGATACCACCACTTTGTGGACTGCGCATTACCCCGAACTGGCAGACTACGTGTCGGACATGTACAGCATTGGCCAGAAGAGTCTGTGGCTGAACGACTTGGTGGGTAAGGCCAATGACGGTTACGAGACTCCCGAGACCGGTTCGGTGTTCGACATTACGATTCCAGTAACGATGCCTGCATGGATGCGCGACTTTGGCCTGGACAAGCCGAAGTTGATGCTTCAGGGTACCATGGACATTCGCTTGAAGGGCTACGGTGAAAAGGATGATGCCGAAGGTAGTACTCAAACGAGTCTCTGGCCCAGTCCCACTTTGAACTACACGCCGAACTTCATGGTGAAGGGTAAAATCGGTCCTTATATCACGGTTGAAATCAACAACGTGGAAGAAGGCCTCGGTGCCCGTAACCAGGTCCGCGTGGTTTACGAAGAATCTTACAAGGATGAATTTGAAGACTACATTCTGCAGCGCGTAGAAGCCGGTACCACGAACCTTGCTTTGACGGGTACAGAACTCACGGGTTACTCCGAGAACCACCAGGGCTTGTTCGGTATCAAGGCGGACTGGAAACTGGGCGACTGGCGCTTGACCACCATTGCATCGCAGGATGGTGGCGACCAGGAAGAATACAGCCTGAAGGCCAATGAATCGACGACGGAATTCCAGATTCTGGATAAGCAGTTTGTTGCATACCGTTATTTCTTCTTGAACTATGCTACGAGAGATTCATACGTCAGAGATGTTTCGCAAACAGGTAAAAGGTCCAAGATTTATAAGGCAACGGACTTGAAACTCTTTAAGCGCGGATCCACGAACTCGAAAGACGTAATTGAGGACGTGTATGTTAAATACGTGACACCTAGCGGCAAACCGATCGTTAAAAAGGTGGAACGTCTTGCTCCCATTGAAGACTTTGATTACGATGAAAAGATGGGCGTCGTGAAAGTGAATGGTATAAGCCGTAACACCTTGCTTGCTGCAAGCTGGTCTGAAAATCGTGGTAAGTCGTCTGTGAAAAAAGGGGATACGGTTGCCCTTATTCAGTGGGATGCGACTCTTTCGGAACTTGTGGATATTGACAAGCTGATGTTGCGTAACGTGTATTCCATCGGCATTTCGGATGCAAGCTCTTCGAACTTTGTGCTGCGCATGAAAAATAAGTCCGGTATTGCTGGGGACTTCCTCAAGAAACTTGGACTTGTGGACACTACCACGGGTACTCCGCTGGTAAATGACGCTACCATCTTTAAGAAGGATGCTTCGGGTAATTACACGGGTGAAATGTGGCTCCCTTGTAAATCAAGAGACGATGCTGTCTATGCCAATAAATCCAACAAAGACAAAGACGAGCTGGCCAAGCAGAACTGCTTGGAACCATTGCGTAACTTGGATTCGTCGGCGGCTATGGCGCAGCTCTATACGCTCCCTGTTTACAACCTTTCTCGCTACACGAACCGTTTCTATTTCGAATCTGTGGGTAAGCGCCGCAGTTCTACATTGAGCGTTCGTGACCCCAGTTCCAGTTATTCTGTGAGCGGTAGTTCCTGTATGGATATTTCGCCGGGTACAGAAAAGGTGACGGCGGGTTCTACGACCCTTATTCGCGGTACCGACTACGAAGTGAACTACGAATTGGGTCAGATTGAACTTTTGAGTGAACGAGCCCTTGACCCGAATAAGGAAATCAAGGTCACTTACGAATGCGAACCCCTGTTTGAAATCGACAATAAACTGTTGCTGGGTGCCCGCGCCGAACTTCCGCTGGACCTGTACGGTATGGGCGCGGGATCCGTGTTCGGTATCACCGCCCTTTACAAGAGCCAGAGTACTACGGCTAAAACGCCGACTCTAGGAAACGAACCTTACTCCAGCGTGCTGTGGGGCATGAACCTGCGCTTGCAAGATACGATCCCGGCTTTGACGGAACTGGTGAACTTGATTCCGGGAATCAATACGACTGCCCAGTCTTCTTGGCGTTATGAAGCTGAATTCGCAGCTAGTCGCCATAATGCAAATACTAGCGACGAACAGTCTGCCCTTGTTGAAGATTTTGAAGCTACCACCTCTGGGCTGATCTATCCTCTTTCCCGTCTTTCCTGGTACCAGGCTTCGCCCCCGGGAGGCGTGGAACCCTCTGGGGTCGGTGGCGATATGAATGCCTTGACTTATATCGAAAACCAGGATTATAGGCACAAGGGTGAATTCATTTGGCATAGCAACAACACTGAACTGTACAAGAACATTTATACGCCGGTGGGAAATTCCGATGTGGACAACCAGCATCTGACTGTGCTCAAGATGACCTTGCGTGCAAATGACAATCTGTCCGGAAATTCCTGGGGTGGTGTCATGCGCCCGAACAGCGAGTATTACCATGACCTGAGCGATATGAAGTACATCGAGGTGGTGGCGCGCGGAAATGTGGGCTCGCTCTACTTGGATTTGGGCCTTATCAGTGAAGACCTTTCTATTAACGGTACTGCTCCTAATGGCCAATATAACGGTGAAAATGATATTGGCTCCACTACGGCACTTCATGACAAGGGCCTTGACGGCTTGACGGGTCTCGACGAATTTGACTCGGTGTGGGATTGCCGTACCAGCCCCTGTAAAGGTACTGAGCGGAGTATACGCATGGGTAATGTGGATGCTTCTACAAACGATATTGCCCGTGACAATTATGATGACGATTTGGAAGACGAAAGCGATCCGCCCAGACAGATTAACGGAACCGAAAACAACGCTGGTGAACGTACCTACGATACCGAAGATATCAACAAGAATGGGTCTTTGGATCAGGACATCAGCTTTGTCCGTTATCGTATCGACTTGTCCGACACCAACAAGATGAATTTTGAGGAATTGAGGAATGGTTGGCGCAGGTGGCGTATTCCGCTGTACCAGTACGATACGATTGTTTCTCCTTCTACAAATGATTATTTGACGATTCTGTCTGAAGCCCAGTTCAGTAGGCTTTGGATGGGCAAGCTGAATAACGGTGTCGCCGAAGCCAAGGTCCAGATTGTAAGTCTTGGCGTCATCGGTAACGCCTGGGAAGAAACGACGGTGGCCGATTTGTACAGGACCAGTTCTACGGAACAATCTCAGATTGTGGAAGTGAACGGGGTGGAAACCAAGGCCTCT
>Ga0310695_10005134_pt1 | contig 23148 bp, 17 predicted proteins | sample RumenRJG_04DNA_FD_203882 | JGI IMG/M metagenome (GOLD analysis project Ga0310695, IMG submission 203882) | Bovine rumen microbial communities from Lethbridge, Alberta, Canada - RJG_04 (v2) (version 2) | ecosystem: Host-associated > Mammals > Digestive system > Stomach > Rumen | place: Canada...
GATCATATCCTCGGCTCTAATAGTAGGAAAAGGGCTACCAAGCGTGGCCTGATAACCCTCATTTGATTTTACAGATTTGCTCACCATTTAGCAGACGAGCACGCTTTTTATATAACCTTTTATACCATCGTGTGATGGTTTTTTCAGTGAAGTACTTTTATTCACTGAATGTTCATACTAATTTATTCTTGAATTTGCTTTTGGAAATTGTGAGTTTTTTATTAGTAAATAAAAGCACGAATTATTGAAAATAATGAAAGTTTACATTAATCTTCCTCAATATCTACTAGTTCTCCATTAACGGTATTATATACACCATCAATATCGAAATGATCTGAATTTCCATCAGACATAAATAATGTGTCAACAAAAGTAATTTTGTTGTTAGAGCAAGTAGAAGTAAAATTAATTCCATTACCCCTATATGCTGGCTTTTCTTTAGTATAATTACTATATAAAGTTGTTTCTGCAATATTAAATTCGCAATTATTAATATATTGACACTCAATACAGTTAGCACCCTTTAGATAACTATTTTCAATATTTACTTCTGTGTTTTCAACATAAAGCAATTTTACAGGATAAGTATAATCATCTTTTGCCATATCAACTTTTACATTAGAAATATTGATTTTAGCACCACTTAATTGATAAGCAACGATACCTCTAGGTTCTTTATTATTTATGGCTACAGAGCCTGTATAACTAGAAACAATATTTATATTTTTAATAGTGACATTATATGATTTATAAACACCATCAGGTACTCCGTTAATTGCAATAATACGAGAATTTTTATTTGAGTTAGTATATGTATATCCATTACCATCAATAGTAATATCTTTTGTGATATTTATCATTGGTTCAGATGTAGTCTCATTATTCATCATTATGATGGTATCGCCAGAATTTGCCTCAGCAACAGCTTTAGCAAGAGAGGCATAATTCTGTTTCGTTGTCTTATTATAAGCAATGGCAGTAACTTCTGTCTTTGTTACTTCACCTGTCTCTGGATTTGTTTCAGTAACTTTATCACTTAAAACAATAACATTTTCTGTTGCTGGATTAGGAATACTATTATTACCACCCTTATTATCTGCTGCTTCTTTTACATAATCTCTTAAAATAATTGGAACTTTTGGTTCCTTGCTGTTATCTGCAGAAACTGTAACAGTTCCAGCAGTAATTGCTTCTGCTGTTGCATCAACATAAACTGCATTTGCCTTTGCACCCTCTTCAACAACAACTCTACCATTATTAAGTGTAACATTTCCAAGAACATCACCATGTTCATGATATGATAAACAAGCAACTGCAATAACATCAACCTTATTTGCTTTTCCATAATGCTTTACAACATCACTTGGAGCATTAACTGTTAATACTGTGTTGTAATTATTTGTACGAATAACTACGTCGTTTTTGGCGGCGCCGGTGTTTTTGTAGCTAACGGCGTCGATAAGATACTCGCCGCAGTCTACGCCCACGGCCACCTCGTTGCTAGCCACATAGTCGGCGGCCGCTTGGCTGGCCACGTAGATGGAGTAGCCCTCGCCGTCTGTTGGCGCTTTGTTGTAGATCTTCCACAATCTGTAGTCGCCGGCCTCTAACTTCTTGCCGTCCTTCACGCTGTCGGGCAAATATTCCACTTTGCCGTCGTTCAGGTAGCAGAACACGTCGTTGGCGCTGTCCCACAATATCTCGTTGTCCTTGGCTTTGGCGTTGAGATTGGTCACCAAGTAGCCATAGTCCTCGGCCACCGCCAATACGTCGGTCATGGTGTTGTGCTCGTTGTTGACGCCGTCCTCGGCCAATGCGATGTTGAGGTTGCGCACCAGTTGGGTGTCCGTGCTTACTCTGGATTTGCGTATGAGGCCCACAAAGGTGGGGATCAGCACGCCCGCCAAAATGGCGATAACTGCAATTACGATTACCAACTCGACGATGGTAAACGCTTTTTTGTTCAATTTTTTCATATAATATCTCCTATTAAAATAATATGTTGCGTTGCCGCATATAGGCGGCAAAATGAGGGTGGTCGATCGCCTTGCCATTATGGCAAAGTACTATTTCACTCAACACAACATGGAGCAATAGGACAAATAAATTTTTTCTTCATATCCCACGTGTACGTTGGGCGTATGAAGCATGATCTTTGCGCGCATCGCTTTTTTGTACTCGCCGTTGCGCTTGCTATGGCAAAACGCGACGATGGTCTCCGCCGTAGACAAAACGACGATGATAGTAGATACCAGCAGTAGCAACTCCACCGCCATAAACGGCTCGTACGCGGTGGCGGTATATAGGGACAAAAAGCGGAATACAAGCTCGAAGCGCCGGGCCCCCATCAGCACGCGTATGCCGTCGCTAACGTAGGGGATCTCCTGCGTAAACAAGACAAAAGTCGCCAGCACCATAACGCCCAACGCATAGCACAAAGCGGCCGCATACCACCTCTTTTTGGCAAAGTACACGATAAAGAATACGCTGAGTAGTATCGCTAACAACAATGGCATTTTCGACCTCGGCACCGTATATGCGGCGCACCTTTCTTTGAATACCAATCATTATAGCACAATATATTTGTTTTTTCAACAAAAAAAACGCTTGCGCGCAAGTGTGTGTTGAGCGCGTGTACGATGATACTAAAAAGTTTTACCCCAAATGCTCAAAATCCGCAAATTTGCCGTTTACTTCCACCAAAACTCCGTCTATATATATTCTTGCCGAGTTGCCGAGGCATCACGGCGCACCCGCACCAAGGGAAAACGGCGCGCCGCAAACCCTCGACGGCATGGGACAAACCGACACAAGCAAGGAGGAAACGACAATGAAACAAACCATGCAAGAAGCAATCAAACTGACCGAACAGATCTGCGCTTCCCGCTACTACACCGAGCGCGGTCGCGCCGCGTTGATCGATGCCGTTGCCGCCGGTATGTTTTTGTCCGACGAGGACAAACGGGCCTTGCTTGCGGCGCAACAACCCCAATACATACGCTTGCAAGAGGTGCGCAACGCTTTGCTCCTATTGTGCGGCGACCAAGTCGAATTGCGCGAGGCGGTGCTCAACGCTCGCGCCGAGGTATTGGCGCAGCAAACCGAGCGCTATGCGCTGCAAACCGCGGGCTACAGCGACCGCAGTAGCTGGCTGATGCATATGCATCAGATCGCCACCAGCCGCGACGAAGCCGACCAATTCGAGGTGGCGTGCTTCCGCCTGGCCACCGGCAAATGGCAAGAAGCCTATGACAAATTCGTGCATCTCGGCACGCGCGGCAACTTGTCCGCGTTGTGGCTGGCGCTGGGCGTCGCACGCATACAAAACAACCAAGCCGACGAGTTGCAACGCATAGTGGAACTGCTGGATCTCTACGAGCAAGGCCTCATCGACTGTGTGCCCGACGAAATATGGGCGCGCCGCAACGAATTGCAGGCCAACGGCTATGCCGCTCAGTCCAATCGGGACTTCTGCGGCACCAAAATAGGGTTCTGACCCAAAGGAGGAAATATGAAAACCTTTCAAGACGAAGTCTACGAAGCAACCAAATTGCACAACCGCGATTTTTGCGAGGATAGTCGTTTGCTTACCATCGACGACGAGGACGAATCGTTGAAGCAGGTGGATCCCTCCCGCCCCTATAGCACGGGCGGCGGAGTGGCGGTGGCCAACTTTGTGCGCGACGGAGCGCGCCGCATCTTGGTGGCGGAGCCCTCGCACACCTTGTTGGTAGGCTCCACCGGTTCGGGCAAAACGCAGTCCTTCTTTATGCCGCAGGTCGAGTTTTTTGCCCGCAGTACGGACAAGCCCTCTATGCTCATTATGGACAGCAAGCACGAGATCTACCGCGAAAAAGCAAAACTGTTGCAGGAGCAAGGCTACCGCGTCATCGTTTTGGACGGCAGCAGCCCCTTCATCAGCGACAAATACAATCCGTTGGGGCTGATTTGGCGCTCGTTCCACCGTGCCGAGGACGCCAAGCGCGTGCTCGAGCGCAACGAAACGCCCTACCAATTCAACGGCAAGGATTACGGCGACGACTACGCAAGCTGGAAAACCGACCTCGCGTGCTTTATCAACAAGGAAGAGGACTTTTACAACACCCTCATTCCTGCGTTGGTCGAAACGCTTATCCCCATTCCGCCCACCGTGCGAGACCCCTCGTGGGACTATGGCTCGCGCGAGATCACCACGCTCACCATCATGGCTATGCTGGAGGACAGTTTGGTGGAAGGCCGCGGCATGACAGAGGAAAAGTTTTCGCTCTACAATTTGGTGAACATCATCAACAGCCGCCAAGAAGACTGCGAGAGTTTGATCAAATACGTGCGTTTGCACGAGCACAATTCGCCCGTGCGCCGCTTGGAAAACTACGTGGACAGCAAGGCCAAAATCACCCGAGACAGCTTTTTGATGTGTACCATCAACCACCTCAACCGCGCGGTCAACCACTCGTGCAACTATCTCACCTGCGGCAATGATATTTGCATCGAAGACGTGGTGCACAACCTCGACAAACCCACCGCCATCTTCCTCATCGTGGACAGCACCAACGAGGCCACGCACATGGTATGCAACTTGTTTTTGCGCCAACTGATGGCCGAGTTGCAACACGTGGGCGACGAAAATCCGCAGTACGACTTCCACGTGCTGTGGGACGAGTTTGCCACCAGCGGTATGACCGTGCCCAGCATCGGCAACTGGATCACCACCATGCGGTCACGCCGCGTGTGGTTGCATTTGGGCGTGCAATCCTACCAACAGTTGGACGCCTTGTACACCGAGTCGGTGCGCATCAACATATCGGGCAACGCCAAGCTCATCTTCTGCGGCTCCAACGACACCAAAACGCTGGAGGCCGTGTCGCAGTCCTTCGGCCACACCATCGGCGCAGGGGCGGCGTACGGCATATCCAACACGGGCGACATCAATATGTCGCTCACCGCGGGCAACGTCCCCTTGGTGCGCATTTCCGATTTGGCGCAACTGCACTTGGGCGAGGCCTACGTGCGTATGTTCGGCCAAAGCGGCAACAAACAACTGCGCACCGTGCTCGAGCCCAACTTCCGTTGTCCCGACTTTGCGCGCGGCAATGCCAAACCCACTGTCAGCACGGCCTATCTCGACTTCGACGTGCGCAGCACATTCTACGATATCGACGAAGTGATCCGAAACGAAAAGGACGACGACGACGATGACGATTCGCGCTGGGATTTCTTCTGATCCCTACGCGGCAAACGTCAAGGCACCGCCACAGCGCGGTGCCTTTTTTGCGCCCGACAGGCGGTGCTCGGCGGCGGCTGTCGCCTCGTGGTAGCGCCCCCGGTTTGCCAAAGCCAAATGGCGCGCCCGCAGGCTGCTTCAGGTCATTTTTTCGCCTCCCGTCCGCCCGTTTTCTCTTGCGTTTGTCGTTGGTTCGCCGCAAAATTACACTTTTTGCGGTACGTATTCGCCGTTGGCTCGCCAACCAACGCACGACGTGCCCCGCGCAAAAAATAATCCAAAATCCTCTTGCCACCGCCGCGCTTTTGCGATACAATAATACTGGCCTCTTGTGCGAACATAGCCAATAGGCACGGCGGCAGTCCCCATTGCGCTTGACGGCAAGCGACCGTCTCGGCGCAAGCCCGCGGCAAACGATATGCTTCGGCGCCGTATATAGCGCCAACACTACTGCCAACGCAAGATACGGCTGAGATGCGATCTCTGCCAATCGGTCCGGGCGCGAAGAAAGCATCGCGCAACGGTCACAAGATGAAATTCAACCAAACACTTCTCCCGCATACGTCCGGAGAGTTTTGAAAAACGATATGGAGATATGTCCGAGCGGTCGAAGGAGGCGCGCTTGAAACGCGTTAATGGGCAACCATTCGTGGGTTCGAATCCTACTATCTCCGCCAATTGGGATAAATAGTGACCCCACTATTTATCCCGATTTCGTTTTAAGGGACACGTTGTACTTAAAACCGTGCCAATTTAGGCAAAACGGGGTTCGTACAGCGTTTTCTTTATATCTCCACCGTGGCGTGCATTTCGCTCTCAAAATACTGCATTGCATTTTTTATTGGTTTTGCAAAACCAATCGTGGGTCATTATTAATCTCACTTTATTCGCCACATCGCGCGGGGTAGGGACGGCTACGAAGGAAGCGAGTAGCCCATCTCTAAGCGCAAAATGGGATGATGGAAAATTATCCATCCATTTGACAAGGGGCGTCTATTTGCGAGAGAAGTAATAGGGAAAAGCAACGGGCAGTTGCTTGAAAAACCGAACGAAACGTAGTAGAATAATGATGGAGGTTGCGCTATGGACACGAAGGACATCCTATACGAATTGAGGACAAAAATGGGTTGGTCGCAAGACGAACTGGCAGAAAAACTGTTTGTGACGCGGCAGGCTGTGTCTCGATGGGAAAACGGCGATACTGTGCCTAACACCGACTCGCTCATCTTGCTTTCCAAACTCTACGACGTATCCATCAATACGCTACTGGGCTCCCCGCACAAGCTTATCTGTCAATGTTGTGGCATGCCCCTCGAGGACGACTCGATTTTGGGCCGTGATAGTGACGGCGCCCTCAACGAGGAGTATTGCAAGTGGTGCTATGCCGACGGCACGTTTACCTATGACGATATGGACGACCTCATCGACGTGTGCGTCGAGCACATGGCGGGCGAGGGGTTTCCGCAAGAGGAGGCACGCACGTATATCAAGGGTGTGCTCCCCAATCTCAAATATTGGAAAAATCACAAGGCACTGGGGGACAACGGGCGTTTCGGGGCGCTCAAGAAGCAACTGATCGAGGAGATTAACGCCTTGCATATCGAGGGCATGCCCACGGTAGACAAACTGCACGCTTTGGTGGGTGCCTATGTCAACATGGAGTATACTCTGCCCAGTGGCGCCAAGGTCAAATTCCTCGACGACAACATCACCTATCTTGGCACCCAACTGGTGTCGCTTGGAGACGCCAAGCGGTGCTTTGGCGTTTTGGCCAACGTGGAATTTATCCTCATCTGTACCTATGGCGAGAATGGCGCCGACCCCGAACTTGTACTCTACAAAAAGAGATAACGCAAGCCGTTTGTTGGGCTTACGACCAAAGCATTATAAATCCCATTTTCCCCGCCATGAAAGGAACCTGATTTGTCTACCAAATCAGGTTTCTTTCAGTTATATTCGCTTCGCGAGTGATATTGCGCTTCGCGCAGTTTCGGGGGGTGTATGAGAAAGCGGCACAATTTGTGGAAAGAGGAACTCATGCGACGTTTTTTGGCAAAAGCGGAATGTAGTCATTTTTCTCAAAAAGTTATCTTGCGCTAACGCCTTTTTGACTAAGCAAAGACTCACGTCGTCGACCACCCCGCCTATATTTATATGAAATATCTTTCACATTCGCTTGACGTCGGGTGCGGCAGCGGTGCATTGAGCATAGCCGTCGCCAAACGCAACCCGCATTGCACCGTAGTGGGCGTTGACCGTTGGGACAAAGAGTACGCCTCGTTTTCTCAAAAATTATGTGAACAAAACGCCAAAGCCGAGGGCGTAACAAATACCGCTTTTGCACAAGGGGACGCGACGGCACTACCCTTCGCGGACGAAACCTTTGACGCGGTGTGCAGCAACTACGTCTACCACAACATACCGAGCAAAAACAGACAAGCGATCCTGCTCGAAACGTTGCGCACCCTCAAAAAGGGCGGATCGTTTGCCATTCACGACCTATTTACCACAAGCAAATACGGCGATATGGCGGCGTTTGTCGCCGAGCTGAAAGCGCTGGGGTATAGAGATGTGAAACTGATAGATACCGACAACGGCAAGTTTATGAGCAGACGGGAGGCCGTGCGGTTGCGTCTAGGAGGCTCCAAGCTGTTGGTCGGAACCAAATGACTTCTCCGTCCGCCAACGTCATTCGTTGGGATCGGCCGTGGCTCCCATATGCTCCTTGATGATTTGCACCATCGCGATGCCCTTCTTTTCCCACGTCTTTTCGCCCAGCCCTTTGATCGCCACGTATTCGGCCATCGTTTGCGGCTTGTACGTCGCCAAGGCCACAAGTTGCGCGTTAGAATAAATAAAATAGAGCGGGCAGTTGTAGAACTCGGCCAATTCTCGCCGTGCTTGGCGCAGTTTTTCAAACAGTACCGCATCCGTTTGGATTCGACCGTTTTCGTCGACGATAAAGTCGGCGGTGCCGCCATGCGGCAAACCGACCTTTTTACGCAAAGGCGTCGGACGGTCGGGGGTCTGTATGCGTTGGGGGCGCTCCTGATTTTTGGCGGTGCGTTTGGCCTCTTTCTCGACGCGTTTTCTTTGCTCCTTGATGCGCGCCACGGCCTGCCACACGCTGTCGTCGTTGGGCAAGGCCGTTAGGCCCAGCGTTACCAAGCAAAACGCTTCCACACGTTTTTTGCCGAAAGACAGCGCCAGGTACACGCAAAACGCTTCCAGTCCGTTGCGGCATATATCGTCTATTATCTTTTGGTACTCGGCGGACTGTTGGGCATACTCCGGCAACCCCCAAAGCATGGCGTGCGCCTTCAGTAGGACACTGTCGCACGCGTTGCGCACGCCTTGCGTCGACCTACCGAACTTGACGCTCACCTCGCGAAGCGATGCGGCCGCAGGCGTGCCAAAGCCGTAGTAACTGCAAGCGATATCTACGCGCATCGCCGCCCCGGTCGCGCGCACGGCGCGTAGCGCGGCCACTACCGCATTGGTCCATTGGTCGCAGAGAGAGACAAACGCCCGCTCGTTTTGGGTATACGCCTCCACAATGGCGTCTACGTTTTCGACAAAGTTATATGCCAACTGCACTTTGCCCAAACGTTTGCCGTCGACACAGTCGTCTTTGCGCTTGCGACGGCGATTTGCCGTGCCCGTTTTGAAATGAGTGCAAAGCAAATACCCTATCGAACCCACGGCAAACCGATTTTCGTCATACTCGACGGAAGCCAAATATGCGGCGACTTTGGGCCTTGCGGCAAACACGGCGTCGTAGTACCACAGCGCGCCGTAGGGCACAAAGTTGAGTATGGTCAAAAGAGAATAGCGCGGATCGTCGGCCTCGACCTTTTGATAGTACAGCTCGACAAGTGCGGCGTTGAGATAGCCGAAAGTGTGCTTGCCCACATCGGGAATGCGCATGATTGCGGCTTTGTCGTAGGGGCGCAGATCTTTGACCTGCGACACCCCCAAAGTGCGCAGCAGGTTATGCAATCGGGCAACGCACGGTTCGGGCAAATAGCAGTCGTCGAATTCCTCGCCCAGCCGCGAAAGGAAGTAGTTATCTTGCAAATAGAAGCTTTGCTTCACCTCGGGGTACGTTTCGGCCAAGCCGCGCAATGGCTCGACGTCGCTCATTTTGGCCCGAGCATATGCCCACGACAAGGCGATACGCTCGTCGTACGTCGCGTCGTCTTCCGTCAGCGGCAAAACGCCGTATCCCGTGAACCTGACCATTCGCACACCGTTCGACACAAAAAACTTGCACACCAAGCAATACTCTATGTAACAAGAAAACGCCAGCCACGCACTCGGCCTTAGTTCGAGATCGGGCGCATACTTGCGGTACGCCGCCAAAATATAATCCACGCTACGGCGTACATGCTCGTCGCCCTTGACAAATTGCTCTAAATCCATCTTTTCCCCCTAAGATCCACCACGGATAGTTACCATGACATTGCCCGCGCACGTACCGCCGACGCGTTGTACGCACGCAGCAATGGCGGCCTCTTCGGCCTGCGTTTAGTCGGTCGGGCCGTTTTTGCTCGCGCCATACACCCACGACAAGAGTACGTTGCCCAAATCGTATAATATCGCGCTACGATCGACGTCGGCATAGGGCAATAGGCAATTGTGGTGGCTTTCCAATTCGTATTTATTGGCGGCATAGCGATAGAGCCACCCGTGCGCCGCGTGCAGTCGCACCCAGCGTTGGTGCTCGATGCACGACAACTGCGCGTAGCGGTGTAGCGATCGGCGCAGCAACTCGCTGTCGGCAGTTGCCAGGTTGTCGGGCACCTGCCAATAGTCGAGCAACCGTCGATAGAGGTCGGCGTTGCGCTGCGCCATGGCGTTGGATTCCTTACGCCACGGGTCCAGCAAATCGTATTTGCGACGAGGCGCCAAATCGCCGGCCTTTGCCTCATATTCCTTGGCTTTGGCTATAAAAATACCTATCCATTTGGCCATATCCCGAACATATTCCTCCGAAACAAGGTCGATGGTATACGGGTATTGCATCGCATTGGGAAAGGCGCGCGCAAATCCTTCGTCGTCGTCTTTCTCTACAGCCAAAAGGTTCAGCCCGTCGTAGCGATAATTGAATTCGGCCTCGCGCCGCACGTCCACCGTATTTTGGTAGCAGTAGATGGTTTCGTTGTTGCCCACGACGTACACGGTCATATAGCGACGGCCGCTCTTGTCGTCGAAAGTCAGCACGCGATGGTCGGCATTCCACCGGCCGCCGCCGCTTATGATCAGGTCGTTGTTGTTGTTGTCCCAAACGTTGACAAAGATATCCACGCGACGTTGCGGGTACAATACCGCGTCGTTCACAATGCGCTGAATGATGGCGTTGGCCATACTCACGTCGGCATAGTCGTCCCCCGCGGCAATGACCACCACGTCGGGGCGGCGCAATTCTCCGTCTCGCTCGAACGCCCGCAGATAGGTGCGCTTTTGACAGTCCTCGTCGTGAAAGACCAACTCGGGGTATTTCATCTCGCTTGCCAACCGAGCGCCAAAACCCGTCGTGTGCGCATTGGGATTTTTATCATACCGCTTGATGAGGCGCTCATTGATGCCGTTGGCGTCGTTGACGACCGTCACCAGGTCGCCCTGCACGATGCTTACGGCGCACAAAGGGCGCTCCGAGGCAAACCCGTAGCCGATGTTTTGGGCGTTGACGTCAAACACGTCTACGTGAAAGGCGTTTGCCTTGGCAAGCTGCGCGTAGCGGTATTCCTCGCCGTCGGCAGGCAAGTCGTCCGGCGCGACGGCGCCGTCATCTCGGTAGGCAACGTAGGCGGCGTGCGAATATAGCGCCATAGCCGCGGCAATGCCCGTTTCGCCAAAGCCCAAACTCATCACGTTGAGGTCCGGCTCGTCCGCCGCTATTTTGTCGTAGATAAGGTCGGTGGATTTGTCCAACACGTCTTTGGCAATGGTGTTGGCTTCGTCCCATACGTCTATGACGAATCCTGCCGCAAACACGCCCAATAGGCAGGAATAGGCCTCTTCTTCGCCCCCGGCGGCATTGGCGGCGGTCATGGCTTTTTGCTCGGCGCGCGAGCTCAACGCGTAGTCGGTCAAGCACGCGGTTCTGTTCATACAGGCGTCGAACTTCTCCGCTTTTTCATCGCCCAATACCGCGCGCATATAGCGGCGATAGGCGGCGGGGTGAGCGCGGCGCAGGCGGTGCAATTCTTCGTAGTAGCGGCTCTGCAATTCGCGCAACTTGTAGTCGTACACCGAGTATTGCATTTGCCGCTTGGTCAAGATGTAGTAGTTGACGCGTATATGATCGAAACGATCGGCACTCATTCGGCAACCGATGTCGTCGAACACGGTGGCGAAATTTTGCTCCTCTTTGGGTATATAGTCCACCGAATCGAAGGCGAAAATGCAATAATCGCGGGCGCAATCCTTGCGGTAGTTGCGGTTGTTGAGGTGCAAGGTGTTAGCAATGGTTTTTTTTGTGGCCTGCGCGTCTCCCGCGTACGACCAATAGTAAAACCCGTTGGCCATCACCTCGCGGCACAATTCGTCGTGGCGGTCGAAAGGTTTGAGCGAGGGTATGGCAAACACCACGATACTGTTGCGCTTGTGCTTGCGGCGTGCGCGCAACGACAGCGTCGCCTCGCGCTTGGTCTGCGGGATAGCGGCCAGCACACCTTCGGCCACCGACTTGGCCAACGTGAGCGTCTCGGTATTGAGCGCCGTAAAGACGTAGACGTTTTTGTTGCGTTTGAAAGCAAACGCCATCCGCACGAACGAATAGAATTCATAATTGGCTTTGGCGGTAAGCACCGTAAAGAATACCAGCGCGGTATACAGCGCGGAGCCATAGTAGAAGTATGCCAAAAAGGCGCGCCAAGCTGTCGCGTCCAGTTCGGCAAGGCCGTTGAGCGTCAGATGGCCGAATCCGTTGAATGCGGCGCGAAACACGTTGGCGATGGTGCCCAAAGGTGAGGTGTTGGGCGTTTGCACGCAATAGTACACCAGCGCGTTGGCCAAGCAACTGACCAAAATGGGCAGACCAACGAAAAGTATTTCTACGCTCCACTTGCTTTGCGCGGCATAGCGGCGCACGCGAAAATAGAGTGCCAACCAGCCCACGGCACCCGCCGCCAACAAAGCGGCACACAGCGCTTGCATCCATCTTTCACACATCAACGCTTCCATTCTTTCTCCTTTGTGTAGGCAACCATTCGCACGGTGTGCGTCGTTTGTCTTTGCGCAATAGCGCAAAAACATTATAGCACACCTTCTGCTTTTAGTAAAGGCCTTGCGTTCCTCTCCCGCGGCAAAGTGCCGTAGATGCCGCGGCGCAGTCTTTCTTTACAAAAAAACCGCCGAAGCGGTCTCTTTGCGTCTATCGGGGGCGCCTATTCGGTTTTGGTGACGCCTGCGCCGTAGATGGTGGTCCAATCGTCCTTCATCGAAATGACGTTAAAGCCGCTTGCCCGCCATTGTTCGCCCAACTGTTCGGTCTTGGCGGTGTTGCCGTAATCGCGGGCCTCGTCGTTGGCTATCAACATATACGCTTGGCTCTTGTAGCGGTTGCCCGTAATGGTGTAGACGTGCATGCTCACGTCGCCCGAACTGTTGCCAAAGGATAGCACGGGTTGTTTGTCTATCTCTTGCGCTATCTGCAATACCTTGTTGGTCTTGAGGTTTTTGATAAGCACCGTAGACGTCCGTACCACTTTGTCGTCGGCGGTATATTGATAGTCGAGGCTGTCTTGGTCGCCTTGACCGCTGGCTTCCAACTTGACGTCCATACCTATGATCTGCTCGTAGGGCACGTGGCACGCCTCGCTGGCCAACGCACGGCAAATAAAGCGATCCGAGCCGCTGACGATATAGGTCTTAAACGCGTTCTTTTGTAGGTAATCCAGCACCTCGAGCATGGGCAGATAGAAAGCCTCGCCGTAGGTCATTCCCGCAAAGCCCGCGGGCGTTTGCTTCATAAATTCGTGCACGTAATCCTCAAATTCGCCGGGCGTCAACCCCGCAAACGCTTTGGCTTGCGCCAAGGCGTGCCGCATGGGCATATCCGAGGGGAAGCTGCCCGTTTGCGCAGAGGTGCGTATGGTTTGCGCCACCGCCTTCACGTCTTCGTCCGCTGTGTAGTCGGGGTCGTCCAATCCCCTATAGGCCAACAACAAATACTCGAAATAGGTGGGAAACAGTTCGCCGTACAACGTGCCGTCCATATCAAACACGGCAATGCGGTCGGCTACGGGGATATAATCGGGCGATTTTTCATCGGTAACCGCCTCGACGTATTCTTGTAGCGAAGTCAACGCCGCGCATTCGTTCCAATATTTGAATCGGTACGCCTCGTCGGCAGGGGCGGCATTGCACGCCGCCAAAGACGACGCGACAAGCACAAGCAGTATGATGGCAATGATTTTCGTCGTTTGTTTTTGCATATAAATACGCTCCTTTTTTCTCTACAACGTTATACCGCCTGCCGTCCATCAAATGTCATACAAAATGCCGTTTGCACACAAATTATACCCCCACTTGCGGATCGTATAATCGCACAACCACCGCAAACGAGCGCTTGGGACAATGCGGCGCCTACCTTGGCTATTTGAAACGGCTATACGGTTGCACGCGGTTCAGGGCGTAGCGCGTAATGGTAAATCCGCTCTCCGAATCGTAGAAATGCTTGTCCGGCGTGGCGCGGTACTCCTCCTGCTGTCCGATGCGGCGATGCAGTGCCAGGCATTGCTCTTCGCTGGCGAGGGGCGGAAACGTGTAGTAAAATTCCTCTCTGCCATTATCGCCCTCGGTGTAATATTCATACGTCAAAACGTATACGCTCTGCTGCTGGTTGCCATATTTGAGCGGGTATTCCACCACGCGCACGTTTTCGCGCGGAATGCGAATGGCCAGGCAGCCCTGTATGGCGTCGTCCACCGCTTTTTTGTTGGTAAAATAGCCGATGACTTGTGCGTCTTCGACGGCTACTTCGGCGTCGGTCTCGCCCGCGTTTTCAAAATACTCTACCAAATAAACCTTGTTCATATTCATCTCCTGTACGTTGGTTTGCACCTATATAATGATTTATGCGGCAGGTTTGTCCCACTTTTTCCATCATTTTATTTGTTTCTTAACAAATTACCTCGTACCCCCCCGTTTGCACGCTTGTTTACCCCGTTTGCCCCTCGGCGTGATCAATCTCCACCGACGCATATAGCAAGGCAAATCATTGTTTTACAGAGTATCGGCGCGAACGATTACGGTATATAAGCCACGTTCTCGGCAAACCAGCGAATGAAATATGTTGCAACGACGCCACTCTTTTGTTGATTCTCCTATTGCAAGCGATCGCAAAGCGAAAAAACAAACCCAAACGCAAGTGTTCGGGTTTGTTTGAAAGACTAAGTGGCCAAGAATGGGGCAAGAAAGGCGGAAGTGGCGCCGAACATTCGGACAAACGTACAGTTATAGATCAAAAGTAGCCTTGATCAATCTTGCAACTTCATCGGGCTCTTTGTCTGAATTATCAATTCTGAGGTAGTTATCAAAAGCGATCTCTCCTTCGTAGCTAACACATCTGTGGTTTTTATCATCATCGATCAAACGCTGATTTGAAATCGCGATATCTCTTTTGGAAGCCTTGTTTTTGAGCCTGTTTTCAGATACGTTTCTCTTGAGTCTGATGTCCTGCGGCGCTATCAGTTCGACATAATAAAATTCTGTTCCATATGGTTTGAATATACCTTTGACGTGCTCCAAATACGCCCATTCCGAAGGCAGATCAAAGTCCATCATCAAAGTGAAAATCATGCCATAGTTGTCGGAAGCCGCGTAGTTTTTGAAAATGACGTCACGCATTTCGGAGATCGTCTTTCCGTCGTATCTGCCGAAAATCTCTATCACCGGTTCGATTGTCATGTGATTGTGAAAAAGCCTTAGGTCGGTTATCTTCGTCAGTGCCTGACCAACCGTCATTTTGCCAACGGCAGCATCGCCAATTATAAATAATAGTTTCATACTACACCTCAATAAAACCCGATCGGCGGCGTTCTTTTCGCCATTATTATAACATAAAACTCTGTTTTTTCAAGTGTCTTGCGCCCGCGGCGCAGTTATATTGCCTCTTCGAGACAGTTATATTGCCCCTTCGGGACAGTTATACTATTTTCGTCTCCGAAACTGCGCAATGCACATAATCACTCTGCGAAAGTTGCATATCACTGCAATGCAATATAACTCGCCGCAGGCGAATATACCAAAAAGCGTCTTTTGTCTACTGACAAAAGACGCTTTTTGGTGACCCCACCGAGGTTCGTAAGGACGGACGAAGCGAGAGCGAGCACGGACGGAATAGGCGCGGGCAGGGAAGAGGCACGCAACGAAGAAAGAGGTGTGTGTGCCGTCACGAGGAGAGTGAGAACCGAGGTAAAAAGGTATAAAAAAATCGTACGAATTTCGTACGATTTTTTTGGTGGTCTATTGCCCGGAACGTAGTGATGGCGCAACCCCACCGAGGTGCGGACGAGGGTGGTCTATTGCCCGGAACGTAGTGATGGCGCAACCCCACCGAGGTTCGGACGAGGGTGGTCTAGTGCCCGAGCATAGCGAGGCGCAACCGCCGGTGCGGCGGGCACCCGAGAGAGAAGCGAGGTGCGCAGCACAAAAAAAGGCAACCCATACGGATTGCCTTTTTTGGTGACCCATGCGCCAATATGTACTTTGGCAAATAGTTGTTCGCTCTATCTTTGGATGCGAATTGAATAGCACGTCAGCCGCTTTTTGCGGACATCTGCTATCCTTTGCTGTCATTTTGTACCACAGGCGAGCGCAAACGGTCGAACACGGCGGCGGGGGCAAAAACAAGGGTTTTTGGCGGTCAAGAGTTCGTACGCCCGTTTGGTATGGAAGGTATCATATTCTATGTTTCTAAATAGATGTCTATGCTGTACTTCTGTTTTCTGATATAAGAGGTAAAGCGCTCAAATGCATCTTTCACTTGTTCCATCTTTTTAATATACCAATCGCGATCAACACCTGTTTCGGAATAATTATTGCAGCGCCATATTTCTACTTCGCCGATTTTTGGTACCATCCTTTTAAATGAAATCCCCGAGTTTGACAAGACAAAATCTTGACTATGTTTTTTATTGAATTCGTCTGTAAATTTTAAAGCGGCAAGACAAAGGTCATAAAATCTACTATCCAAAAACAGATGGGGATTGTTCTCCACCCAATAATAGAGCGAATCAAAGAATGCAGATACTACATCTGAATATATAAAATCAATACTATCATTATCAATGACATTATTAAAACGCTCGTATATTGCAGCTATTCCTATTGCGATTTCGTAATCGTGAGCGAAAGAGATTTTTATTAAATCTTTCGCATCTAAATCCTTGTTACTAAGAGTATTAATTGCAATACCCTTTGCAATGGCCATGATGGATTCTTTGATTCGCGTTATCAAGTCGGAATCATTCTCATATTCATAATAAGAAACACCTGATTTCTTTATTTTGTCAAGAAATTCTTTCTGTGCCTCTGCTATTTCACTGTCGGCTGCTCTTTTTATATATACATGCGTGTTTAACTTGTTTTCTGTAGCGAGATTATATTCTTCTTCCGTCCCCGATTTCCCTGATGGAGTTTTCGCTCCATATGCTTCGTCTAAAATAACGATTACAAAGTCCGCGTCAAGTATATCTTTTCTATACGTGTACGGTGTTATAGATGGTGTTAAATCTTTTTCATACAATAACACCGTTGCACCGCAACTTTCCAATTCATTTTTAATTTCTTCTCGTATACCAAGTTTGCCTTTTAATAGCGAACTGATAAAAATTCGAGGTTGAAAATACATAATATCTTTCTCCTATCTTACGAAGTAGGTGGTTTTGTCCTTGGAGACCTTTATTTCAAAACCAAGGTTTTTTAGTAAATCAATCATTTTTGAACATCCGTAGTTTCGGCAATCAAAATCAGGGTAGAGTTTCTGCAACTGTAAGCCAATCATGCTGGTTAGCGCCCAGCCTTCCTCATTAGCAGTTGCTTCAATGATAGCCTTAATTGACTCTTTAATTTGCTCTTGGTCTGTTAAAGTTGATTCAGAAGAACCTGATGTTTTCTTTCCGACGCTTTGTTTGGCCGTTGTTTTTTCTCCTGATAGAATATCAATGTATTTAAAGATGCTACATGCCGAAACAAAGGGCTTTGGCGTCTGTTGCTTTCCCATGCCAATGACAGTTTTGCCCGCTTCTTTTAACCTTGCCGCTAACTTCGTAAAATCGCTGTCAGATGAAACAAGGCAGAATCCATCCACATTGCCCGTATATAGGATGTCCATAGCATCAATAATCATTGCGGAATCGGTAGCGTTTTTACCTGTCGTATATGCATATTGTTGTATTGGATTGATTGAATAGTCCAATAGAACTTCTTTCCAAGACTTCATGTTCGGTTTTGTCCAGTCACCATATATGCGCTTATACGTGACAGTGCCCTCTTTTGTCGCCTCGTCAATTATGGTTCTTATGTATTGGCTTCCGATATTGTCGGCGTCTATTAATATTGCAATTCGTTTATCTTCCATTGGTTTCACCTCAACTATAATTATACCATTATTTTCATTAACAATCAATACCTTCATCAAGTCGGTACAATGGTGCCAAAACTGTTTGAGGTAAAAAAGAACGCGGTATCGTTGAATACCACGCCCTTTTCTTCGGCTACCGCTATCAGCGTTCTTATCTCGTCCGGCGGTATCACCGCGGGGTTGAATTGTTCTTGGTAGTTGAATGATACAATGATTTTGTCGCCGTCGTATATCACGGCTCGTACAAAGGTTTTGAGTAATGCCTTGCGTATTTCGTTATCTTGCGTCTCTCCGTAGAATTGTGACCGCAGGAAGGTCAGCACCTCGGACAACTCCAAATCGGGGCGCAGGCGCGCTTTTTCGAGGTTTATATCCATGCGCAGTTGGCTCGCCGTCCTGTTTAACTCCTCTATGCGGCTCTTGGTTTGGTCGGTGATGATGCCCGCCTCAATGGCTTTCATAATGTTGTCGATGGCGCGGTTGGTCGATTCGAGCTGCGCTTCCAGCACTTGAAGAGAGGTATTGTCACGGCACGCCCGCGAATGCTCTTTGAGTATCATATCGGCGAGGGCTTGAATGGTCTCATTGGTGGCGAATAGGCGGCACACCGTATTGAATACCTTGTCGTGCAGAGTGTCGCGGTCTATGGTTTTCATGTCGCATAGGCGCACCTTTTCGCGGGGGCGGTGGCAAGCGTAGTAATAATACTTCTTGTGCTTGCACCCATACGCCGACAAGCCCACCATCGGGCGGCAACAGTGCCCGCAATACAACTTGCCCGACAGTAGGTAGTTGCTACTGCTTTTCACGCCTATATCGACGGCGTTCTCCTTGTGCCGACGTTGCACCTTCTCCCATATCTCTTCGCTGATAAGGCGCGGATACACGTTGTCGTAGGTCTCGCCGTCGTGGGTGAGAATGCCGATGTACTTGGTGATGGTGAACATTCGGTAGATATAGGTCATGGTGAACGGCTGCCCGTTGCGGAATCGTATGCCGCGCGCGGTCAGACTGTCGATGATTTCGGGCACGGTATAGCCTTGGGCATATTTGAAAAAGATTTCTTGTGCCACCTTAGACTCTGTCTCGTGCGCATACACCCGTTTGTCTTTGGCATAGTAGCCATAGGGTACATGGCCGCCCATATACAGCCCTTTGAGAAAGTTCTCTTTCATACCGCGTTTGACCTTTTGCGCCAACTCCATCGAATAGTATTGGTTCATACCTTCGAGCAAGGATTCCAAGATGATGCCCTCGGGTGATTCGGGTATGTTCTCCATCGCGGACACCACGGCGATACCTCTATCTCGTAGCGTTTTCTTGTGTATGGTCGATTCGTACTTGTTGCGCGAAAAGCGATCCAACTTGTAGACAAGCACCGCTTGCCATTCCCTTTGGGCGCTGTCGCGTATCATTTGCTGAAACGCGGGGCGAGCGTCGTTGGTGCCCGACATGGCGCGGTCTATATACTCGTGGACGATCATCATATCGTGCGATTCGGCATAAGACCGACAAACGCGCATTTGTCCCTCGATGGATTGTTCGTTTTGATTGTCGCAACTGTAGCGTGCGTAGATAACTGCAGGTTTCATTGTTGTATTCCTCCATTGATGTGTGTGATACCTCTATCGTATCTCGTGGACGCGTGGAATATCCATAGACAGAAACGACCTCTATTGGCACAAATCGGATATTGATTGTCACTCACTTGTAAACACTGGCACAAACATATACTTTCTTTCACTTTTCTTTCCATATTTTCCTCCTGAAGGCGTTGGTTACGCCAACAGGAACAGCACCGCGCTTGGGCTGGCGTTGCAAGGGAAGTTGCCCCGCAACCGACAAGTCCCACTTGCGCCTTGCAACGGCAGGACAAGTGTGGTACTCATCTTGGTAGGGAAGAAAAGAGCGTGGAGCGGTATGCAGAGGCGGCGGCCCCTTTTGAGCCGACCTGCATCCGGCCACGTCGACTCGCAAGGTGTTTGATTTGTGAATGCCTTTGAGTACAGCGAAAAGAAAACAGCGCCGCAAGCGAACCGCAACGAGATGAATCTAGCGGGGGAGAGTGGCCGAAACGAGTGGGACGGTTCGAGCAGGTGCGGCGTAGCGGTTCAGCGAGCCCCCTGCGACCGCCCACGTCGGGCATCCCGATAGCCCATCGGTTGGGGCGTTTGGGCGGTGGAGTTTTCGCGTTAGGCGTGCCTTGTCTTCACGCGCGCGTGAGCGCGCGTGCTTGTATCAAAGACAAGGCATGCCTAACGCTGTGGGACAGTGTTAGACGTATGTTGAATCGTCCCCCTACATTTCGCAATGTGACTTATAGTCCGTTGTGAAAAAAGTCACTTGCAAGTATAATATTTGCATACAAAGGCGGTGTATTTATGGACATTAAAGTACGAGTAGGAAAACGAGTTAAAGAATTGCGCAATGCCATCGGCATTAGTCAAGAAGAGTTGGCCGATAAAGCAGGCTTGGATAGAACGTATATCACAAGTGTAGAGTGCGGAAGGCGCAATATTTCTATAGTTAATATTGAGAAATTGGCCATTGCATTGGGAGTTACCCTTGCAGAGTTTTTCAGTTTTTAGGGGGATACAAAAGATGAAATCAAGTTTATTGGAAGAACTGTATAGCAAATATGATATTGCCAACCTAAAGTTTGGTGGCATCCACGACAAGTTGGGCGATTTGTATGAGGAATATTGCGTCCGTGTATTGGAAGATGTGAATAATCTTAAACTGGCTAAGTGCGGTGCAGAATGCGGCTCTTTGGAGTTCCAAGTGTTTTCGCAGATATTGGAAGCGTACGACATTATAGATTACAGCAGCATCGAAAAAATAGAGGCTTCCACGAAGATCCCGCACAGGGAAACTCGCGGCTTGTCCAAAACCGATGTTATCTTGACTGTTTACTATAGCGACGGGCATTACTCCAAACATGCGTTGAGTTGCAAGCAAAGTACTGTTGCCAAAATTGCGTTTGCCGAGTTCGATGTCAATACAATCTGCAGAGAAATAGGCATAGAGGATGAGCGTTTACGCGCTTTGCTTCTCAAGCATCAAAACGATAAGTCTGCCAAAAACTTCACGCCCGAAGAAAAAGAGGAATTGAGAGCAAGGCTTTTGCCGATTGCAAGAGAGTTTGTTCGTTGGGTCATCACGGGGAGCACCGAGCTCAATCCGACCAATCTGGTATACCCTACTGCAATTATCAAGTTTAAGTTGAAGAAGCCTAAAGATAAATCTGATATTCACGTTGAGAGCGGTGATTTTGATTATACCTCGTTTGGCGTATGCAGTGTAGAAGATTATATTAATGGTATTATGTTTACGCCCAAAGGCACGCCTCGGTCGGGTGGTTTTGGTACGGGCCTTGCGTGGACATATGCGACTGGTTCGGGCGGCTATAAAATCCAATTCAAGGCATAGTGAATTGTTGACAATAGGTCACATCCCGTAGTATCATTACTGTATGAGTAACCGAGTGTTCTTTCAAGAAGAAAACGCCAAAATCCTTTTGGCAGATACGCTATCCACGAGGCTTATCCCCGATGGTAGCGTTGACTTGATTGTAACCTCTCCACCCTATAATCTCAATATCGACTACAAGTCCCATAACGATGCCCAACCCTATGATGAGTATTTGCGTTTTACGAAATCGTGGTTGCGTAGATCTATCAGATGGCTAAAAGAAGATGGTCGCCTCTGCCTCAATATCCCTCTTGATAAAAACAAGGGCGGACACCAAAGCGTTGGTGCAGATATAATTGAGATTGCTAAAAGCGTCGGATATAAGTATCAATCCTGTATCATTTGGAACGAGGGCAATATATCAAAATCCTCTGCGTGGGGTTCTTGGTTGAGCGCATCTTCCCCGTATGTGATTGCTCCTGTTGAGTTGATAGTTATATTCTACAAAACAACGTGGAAGAAGACGAGCGGTAGTCGCAAGTCAGACATTACGCGAGACGAGTTCATCAGTTGGACAAACGGTGTTTGGTGCTTCAGCGGAGAGAAGAAGTCCAAGATTGGGCATCCTGCACCTTTCCCTGTTGAGTTGCCTCGGCGGTGTATAAAGTTGTTTAGCTTTGTTGGCGATACTGTTTTAGACCCGTTTATGGGTAGTGGTTCAACGGTTATAGCCGCCAAACAAAATGGGCGTTATGGTATCGGAATAGATTGCGAAATTGACTATTGCGAATTGGCGATGAAACGCATATTGAAGGAGACGAAATGATGAAAAAGTACACTTACATAGATTTGTTCTCGGGTCCGGGCGGGTTGTGTACAGGGTTTATAAGCGAAGGGTTCATTCCTCGTATTGCTGTTGAATGGAGTGATACGACAGTTGTTACTTATGCCAACTCGCACAATGCAGAGATATATGAGTTGTCTGATTTGTTGAAGAATCTTGGGCATCTCGAAAGTGTACTCCAAAAGACAGAGCGCACTTGTTTGATTCATGGTGACATTAACAAGGTATCAAACGAATTGATACAAGAGATTTTGCTCAAAAAGTTCAATGAGACAACGGTCGATGTTGTAACTGGTGGTGCGCCCTGCGAAAGTTTTTCGATGGCAGGCAAGCGACTAGAAGATGATGACCGCAACGATTTGTTTTCCAATATCTTGCGTATCGCTCATGCGGTGGACTCTAAGTTTGTCCTGTTTGAAAATGTCCCTGGGTTGTTGACGAAAAAACGTAACGGCAAAAAGGGTGGACAAATCGAGTACGTGTTTAGCGAATTTGAACGCCCCGATGAGTCAACCGGGCACTTTTTCAGAGTGGCAAGCAAGGATGTCAATGTATTCAAGTGTTTATCTGCCGATTATGGCACGCCCCAAAAACGTGAACGCATTTTCATTGTAGGGTGTAATAGCAAGTATGACGAGAATCCTTTTGTATACCCCGAAAAAACGCATGGGGAGGGTCGTCAGTATCAATATGTTACAGTAGAAGACGCTTTCCGCTATTTGCCCATCGTTCATAGTGGCGAAGGTGAGGAAGAAATGGCATATAACCCCACTTATGAGGAAGATTATCAAAAGGGATTGATTACAGAGGCGGCGTATCGTTATTATCAATTCATCTTTGACACCTCTTTCTGTGGCAATACGCAACATAAAGATGGCGTTGTCACATTCCACAAGGCACTCAATCATAATAAACGCATGGTGCAACGATTGCACGAAATCCGTCAAGGCGAGGGAATGCAGTCGGCAGTTGACAGATTGATGGCCGAAGGCAAAGAAGATGTTGTAAAGGCGTTTTTTCCCAACAAAATCTATTCTTCGCGCAATCGCCGTCTTAAGCCGAATGAGCCGAGCTTTA